>Ga0307517_10002400_pt1 | contig 30069 bp, 29 predicted proteins | sample 23_EM_MG_FD_194515 | JGI IMG/M metagenome (GOLD analysis project Ga0307517, IMG submission 194515) | Populus trichocarpa ectomycorrhiza microbial communities from riparian zone in the Pacific Northwest, United States - 23_EM | ecosystem: Host-associated > Plants > Roots > Unclassified | place... | reverse complement strand
ACCATCTCCGGCCAGCCGCCGTCCCGGGTGTAGCCCTCCTCGGGCAGCTTCCGGGTGGCGTCGATGCCCGCCTTGCCGCCCCAGAACTGCTGGTAGGAGGCGTGGTCGAGATGGTCGACCGGGCCTTCGACGATGCTGAGGTCGCGGGCGTAGTCGGTGTTGCCGAGGGCCCGCCAGGCGACCTCGTGGAGGTCGTGGACGTCGCAGTCGGAGTCGACGACGACGATCAGCTTGGTCAGGGACATCATGTGGGCGCCCCAGATGGCGTGCATGACCTTCTGGGCGTGCTTGGGGTACTTCTTGTCGATCGAGACGATCGCGCAGTTGTGGAAGCCGCCCGCCTCGGGCAGGTGGTAGTCCACGATGTCCGGCACGATGATCTTGAGCAGCGGCAGGAAGAACCGCTCGGTGGCCCGGCCCAGGGGCCCGTCCTCCGTCGGCGGCCGGCCCACCACGATGGACTGCAGCAGCGGCCGCTTCCGCATCGTCACGCAGTCGATCGTCAGGGCCGGGAAGGGCTCCTGTGGGGTGTAGAAGCCGGTGTGGTCGCCGAACGGGCCCTCGGGGAGCGTCTTGCCGGGCTCCAGCCAGCCCTCCAGTACGACCTCGGCCTGTGCGGGCACCTGCAGGGGCACCGTCTTGCAGTCGACCATCTCGACGCGCTTGCCCTGGACGAAGCCCGCGAAGAGGTACTCGTCGATGTCGCCCGGGAGGGGGGCGGTCGAGGCGTATGTCACGGCCGGCGGGCAGCCGAAGGCGATCGCGACGGGCAGCCGCTCGCCGCGCCGCTCGGCGACCTTGTAGTGGTTGCGGCTGTCCTTGTGGATCTGCCAGTGCATGCCGATGGTGCGGCGGTCGTGCCGCTGGAGCCGGTACAGGCCGAGGTTGCGCACGCCGGATTCCGGGTCCTTGGTGTGCGTAAGGCCGAGGTTGAAGAAGGAGCCGCCGTCGTCCGGCCAGGTGAACAGGGCCGGGAGGGTCTCCAGGTCCACGTCGTCGCCGGTGAGGACGACCTCCTGGACGGGGGCGTCGGAGGACTTGACCTTCTTCGGCGGGACGTGGGTCATCCCGGCCAGCTTGCCGAAGGCCTCGCGGAAGCCGACGAAGCCGTGCGGCAGTTCGGGCTTGAGCAGGCCGCCGATCCGGTCGCTGATGTCGCTGTAGGACTTCAGCCCCAGCGCCTTGAGCAGGCGCCGGTCGGTGCCGTAGACGTTCATGGCCAGGGGCATCGAGGAGCCCTTGACGTTCTCGAAGAGCAGCGCCGGGCCGCCCGCCTTGTTTACCCGGTCGACGATCTCCCCGACCTCCAGGTAGGGGTCGACCTCGGCCTTGACGCGTTTGAGGTCGCCGTCGCGCTCCAGTGCCCGCAGGAGGGAGCGAAGATCGTCGTAAGCCATGCCTCCCAGTATCGGGCACCCAGTAGATTGACCCGGACAGCGGGGCCCGTGGCGGGCGTCGTGGAACGGGGAATCCGATGACGACAGCAGTGACGCCGGCGGCGCAGATACGCGGCCTGCCCAAGGTGGGCCGGCTGCTGCTCCTGCCGGCCGTCCCCGTCGTCCCTGCCGCCACCGTTTCCGAGGAAGCTTCGAGATGATCAGATATGTACTGCCCCTGCTGGTGCTCGGGCTGTGGATCTACGCGTTCATCGACTGCCTGCAGACACCTGAGAACGAGGTGCGCGGGCTGCCCAAGCTGGTGTGGGTCCTGATCATCCTGTTCTTCGGCGAGGTGCTGGTCGGCCCGGTCGCCTGGCTGGTGGCGGGCAGGAGCCGCGGCGCCCCCCGGTTCGTCGCGCCCGACGACAACCCCGAGTTCCTCCGGTCGCTCAAGGACCGCAAGAAGAAGGACGAGGGCGAGGCGCAGGCCTGACGCGTACGACAGGCCACAGGCCGCACGCGTACACGCTGTACGCATCGGCGGCTGCCGGTCCGGACAACCCGCCCATTGGGCGGGGGCGCGCGAGTCCGGATAGTTGAGGGGCATGACGACAGCTCCAGCCAGTCCTGCCAGTCCGGCCGGCGCGGGCGCCGAGGCGCCCCCCGCAGTACCCGCGTACGGCGACAAGGTGATCGCCGTCGAAACGGCGGGCGCCGAGCCCATCCCGGCCGCCGAGCGCCACGGCAGTCCTGTCCACCTGCTGTGGACCTGGGCCTCGCCCAACATCGAGTTCGCCACCGTCTTCATCGGGGTGCTGCCCGTCATCGCCTTCGGGCTGACCTTCTGGCAGGCGGCGTTCGCCCTGGTCCTCGGCGCCGCGGTCGGGGCCGTCTTCCAGGGCGTCCTCAGCCTGGAGGGGCCGCGCTTCGGGGTGCCGCAGATGGTCGCCGGGCGGCTCGCCTTCGGCTACCGGGGCAACGCGCTGCCGTCCGGGATCAACGCGGCGGTGGCGGGCATCGGCTGGTTCGCCGTCAACAGCGTGAGCGCGGCCTTCGCCCTGGACACGCTGACCGGGCTGAACCCGCTGCCGAGCCTGTTCGTCGTCGTGGCCGCGCAGATCGCGATCGGCTTCATCGGGCACAACTTCGTCCACGCCTTCGAGCGGTACGCCTTCCCCGTCCTCGGAGTCATCTTCGTACTGGCCGCCGTCTGGACCTTCCGCGGCTCCGACCTGGGCGCCCCGGCGGCGTACCACGGCGGCACCGGCGGCTTCCTGCTCGCCTTCAGCACGGCCTTCGGCTACACGGCGGGCTGGAACTCCTACGCGTCCGACTACACCCGCTACCTGCCGGCCGCGACGGCGAAGTGGAAGACCGCCGTCTTTCCCGGGGTCGGGCTCTTCGCCTCCGTCACCTTCATCTCCCTCATCGGGGCCGCCTCCGCGACCATCGCCTCGCCGAAGGACGCCACGCCGACGGCCGCCTTCACCGGCCATCTGCCGGGCTGGCTCGGCGATCTGACGCTGCTCGCGATCATCATCGGCGCGATCTCGGCGAACGCGCTGAACATCTACTCCTCCTCGATCTCGTTCACCGCGATGGGCCTGCGCCTGCCCGGCTGGCTGGGCCGCAGCACGCTCGTCGTGGTCTTCGGCGTGCTGGGCATGCTCTTCGCCTGGAGCGGGCTCGACGACGCGGGAGCGTCCTACGAGGCGTTCCTGCTGGTCATCTCGTACTGGGTGGCCCCCTGGCTCGGCGTCGTCCTCGTCGAGCAGTGGCTCTCGCGCAAGGCGGAGCACGACGGCCTCGCGGCGAAGCTCACCGACCCCGGGTACGCGAACTGGGCCGGGCCGATCTCGCTGGTGGTGGGGATGGCGGTGTCGATCGCGCTGTTCTCCAACCAGGCGAAGTACGTCGGCCCGGCCGCCGAGCACTGGCCGGGAATCGGCGACATCACATGCGTCGTCGGCTTCGCCGTGAGCGCCGTGCTCTACGCGGTGCTCAGGCGCTATCCGCGTCCGTCATCAGCGCCATCATCGCGCCCATGATGTCCTGCGGGTTGAGCACAGTGGCGCCGGCCGGGGCCCGGACGGGCTTCGCGTCGGCGCCGAAGCCGATGGTGAGCGGGAGCTCGCCCTTGATCCCCTTGTCGAACTGAGCGACATCGACGGTGATGCCGGACAGGGCGCCGTCCTTGAGGGCGACGTCGAGGGTGATGTTCTTGCTCGGGACGTCCTTGAGGTCGGCGGCGTCGAAGCCGTCGGGGAGGTCGTCCTTGTACGGCTTGAGCGCCTTGGAGAGGGCGTCGGCGGTCTTGGCGGCCGGGACGGTGACCGTGACGTGGTCGGCGCCGTTCTTGCTGCCGGCGTCCTTGAAGGTCGCGTTGGAGCCGATGGCCTTGGCGACCGCCTTGACGATCGCCTGCTGGGTCTTGGTGTCCAGCGCGTCCGTGCCGGCAGCGGTGTCGCTGCCGCCGAACTCCTTCGCGAGCTCCGCGAAGGAGTCGGGGTCGATCGAGACCCACTTGCCGCCGAGCAGGTTCTTCACGGACTTGTAGGACGACGGCAGCTTGTCCGCCCGGTCGAGCATCGACTGGAACTCCTTGAGATCCGCCTTGCTCTCCGCGTCGCCGGCCGAGGCCCCGAGCGTCATGAGCTGCTTCAGGTCGGCCTTCACGTAGAGCTTCTTGCCGTTGAGGCTGCGGACCTCCAGCAGCGACGTGTCGCCGCCGGTGGACACGGTGACGGCAACCGAGCCGTCCTTCGCCTTCCGCAGCGCCTGGTCGGAGCTGACGGACAGGGAGACGTCCAGGTCCGCCAGCATCTTGGCGTTGTCGCGCGTGAAGTCGTCCTCGCCCTTCAGCGCCGACCAGATCTGCGCCTCGGTCCCGTCGAAGCCGACCGTCATGGTCATGGCCTTCTGCTCGCCGAGCCGGGCGAAGGCCTGCTGGACCTTGGCCCCGGCGGTCAGGTTCGCGGCTGTGCCGCAGGAGACCGCGGCGGTGGCTATGAAGGCGACGCAGCCGGCAGCGGCCGCGCCCTTGCGCATGGTGTTGATGGCGTACTCCTCGTCGGGACGATGTTTCCGGCCAGTAATGACACGTGGGGCGGCGGAAAGGTTGCACTACGCTCGCGGACATGGACGACAGCACCCCGCGAGTGCCCCCGCACGCGGCCCGTAAACCGTGGATCGTCGGGGTCTCGGGTGCTTCCGGGACGCCGTACGCGGCGGCCGTCCTACGGGGTCTGCTGCAGGCCGGCGAGGCTGTGGACCTGGTCGTGAGCCGGGCCGCGCGGCTCACCGTGCTGGACGAGACGGGGGCCCCGCTGCGGGACGCGCACTGGCGCGAGGACCTGGCCCGGTGGCTGGCGCGCGGCGCCGACGGGACGCCGGACCGCTTCGCGGGGGCCGATGCGGGCGACGTGCGGTACTGGGCGGCCGGGGACCTCGCGGCGGGGCCGAGTTCGGGCTCGTACGCGGTGAAGGGGATGCTGATCGTGCCGGCCAGCACGGCGTGCGTGGCGGGGGTGGCGCTGGGGCTGTCCAAGGACCTGCTGCAGCGGGCGGCGAGCGTGACGCTGAAGGAGCGCAGGCCGCTGGTGGTGGCGGTGCGCGAGACCCCGCTGAGCGGGCAGACGCTGCGGCACCTGGTCGCACTGGACGAGGCGGGGGCCGTGGTGCTGCCGGCCTCGCCCGCGTTCTACGCGGGGGCGACCGATATCCAGGACCTCGTCGATTTCGTGGCGGGCCGGGTGCTGGACGCGGCGGGCGTGCCGCACAAGCTCTACCGCCGGTGGGAGGGCGAGCTCGGAGCAGCCCGTAGGGAACCCGGGACCGAGTAGATGCGCAGGGCATGAAGCCGTTTATGCCTTAGATTCGTGTTCAGACAGTGCGGTCGTGACACGAATGAAGGGTTCCACTCTGATGGACGCGGTGGACAGGCAGCTCATCCAGGCGCTTCGCGAGAACGGCCGGGCCTCGTACGCCGAGCTGGGCCGGCTGGTCGGCCTGTCCGGCCCCAGCGTCACCGACCGCATCAACCGTCTGGAGCAGGCCGGCGTCATCACCGGCTACCGGGCCACCGTCGCGCCCGCCGCCCTCGGCCTCGGCGTCACCGCCCTGGTCGGCCTGCAGCTCAGCGACGCCGCCGACCACGAGGACGTCGCCCGGCGGCTGCGCGACCTGGACGAGATCGAGGACTGCTGGTTCATCGCCGGCGACGACTCGTACATGCTCAAGGTCCGCGTCCCGGACGTGGACGGCCTGGAGCGCACCATCCGACGGCTGTCCGGCACCAAGGGCGTGGCCCGGACCCGTACCACCATCGTGCTGAGCGCCAAGTGGGAGAACAGGGTCGGCGCACTGCCCGACGAGCCGGGGGCGTAGGCTCGACCGGGTCGAATCGGACTGGTATGAGGGAGAGGCTGCGGCATGGACGCTGGGCTCAAGCGTGAGCTGGAGGACAAGGTCTACGCGGGCGAACGGCTCACCCGTGAGGACGGCATCGCCCTCTACGAGTCCGACGACCTGGCCTGGCTGGGCGGCCTCGCGCACCACGTGCGGGAGAAGAAGAACGGCGACGTCGTCCACTTCAATGTCAACCGGCATCTGAACATGACGAACGTCTGCACCGCCTCCTGCGCCTACTGCTCCTTCCAGCGCAAGCCCGGCGAGAAGGACGCCTACACGATGCGCATCGAGGAGGCCGTTCGCCTCGCCTCGGCGATGGAGAGCGAGAGCCTCACCGAGCTGCACATCGTCAACGGCCTGCACCCGACGCTGCCGTGGCGCTACTACCCGCGCTCGCTGAAGGCCCTGAAGGAAGCGCTCCCGAACGTCTCCCTGAAGGCCTTCACCGCCACCGAGATCCACCACTTCGAGACGATCTCCGGCCTGACCGCCTCCGAGATCCTCGACGAGCTGATCGACGCGGGCCTGGAATCCCTCACCGGCGGCGGCGCCGAGATCTTCGACTGGGAGATCCGCCAGCACATCGTCGACCACCGCACCCACTGGGAAGACTGGTCGCGCATCCACCGCCTCGCGCACAGCAAGGGCCTCAAGACCCCGAGCACCATGCTCTACGGCCACATCGAGGAGCCCCGCCACCGCGTGGACCACGTCCTGCGGCTGCGTGAGCTGCAGGACGAGACCGGCGGCTTCCAGGTCTTCATCCCGCTGCGCTACCAGCACGACTTCGTCGACATGAAGGACGGCAAGGTCCGCAACACCCTCCAGGCCCGCACCACGATGGCCTCCGGCGCGGACTCCCTGAAGACCTTCGCCGTATCCCGGCTGCTCTTCGACAACGTCCCGCACGTCAAGGTCTTCTGGGTCATGCACGGCATCCAGACCTCGCAGCTCGCCCTCCAGCACGGCGCCGACGACATGGACGGCTCGGTCGTCGAGTACAAGATCACCCACGACGCCGACAACTACGGCACCCCCAACAAGCTCACCCGCGAGGACCTTCTCGACCTCATCCGCGACGCCGGCTTCCGCCCCGTCGAGCGCAACACCCGCTACGAGATCGTCCGCGAGTACCCGGGTCCGGACGCGGGGCGGCGCGAGGCGCCGCAGCCGATGCGGCTCTGACCGACCGGGCACGCCTTCCAGCGCCTGGTCACCGATGAGGACCTGGCCGCCCCTGAAGCCGCCCCGGAGAAGCAGGCGCAGCGCCCCCACGCGCAACACGCCTGCTTCCCCGGGGCGGCTCCGGAGGGCGGTCCGCGCACGCGTGAGCGATGATACGGATGGCGCATGAGGCGAGGGTGAGAGACGGTTAAGCCCGGCATAAGAAGTGTCCTGCGCCAGGGGACCCGGAGCGGGTGAGGTCCGGCGCGGTGTGGGATCTACGATCATGGGTCATGGGAACCACGCCGACGCTCAGCTTCATACTCGACCCCGAACTCACCCCCGTGTTCCTGGACCAGGTCACCGGCCTGTGGGCCGAGGTGTCCGACGCGGGCGGCGCGGTCGGCTACGCCGAGAACCCGGTGGACCGCGCGGACATCCGCTCCGAGGTGGACGGCTACGCGGCCGCCATCGCCGGGGGCCGCATGCGGCTGATCGTCGGCGTCGGCGAGGACGGGCGGCCGGCCGCCACCGCGTTCCTCGCGCTCAACGGCCGCCGTACCGTGGGCCACTGGGGCTGGCTGTACACCGTCATGATCCACCCGTCGCTCCAGGGCGGCGGCCACGGACGCGCGTTGCTCGCCGAGGCCGAGCGGCACGCCCGGGCCCTCGGGCTGGAAGCGCTGCGCCTCACCTGCCGGGGCGGCATGGGCCTGGAGGACTTCTACGGGCGCTGCGGCTACAAGGAGGTCGGCCGGGTCCCCGCCGGCCTGCGGCTGTCCGCCGACGACTACCGCGACGACATCATGATGTGGCTCCCCCTGACCTGACTGTCCGGGCGCCGTGCTTCACTGGATGGGCACAGAGACGAGCACAGACCCAGAGCCCGCCGTACGACAAGAAAGAGGGAATCCGCCGTGAGCTGGAAGCCGAGTCCCATGCTCCGCTACACGCTGCTGCGCCTCGGCCTTTTCGCCGGCTCGTTCGCCGTCATATGGGGCCTGGTCTACATCCGCGTCCTGCCCGCCGGCCTCGGCGACTCCAACCTGTTCTGGGTCATGCTCCTCGCCCTGGTGATCAGTGGCCCCCTGAGCTACGTCCTGCTGCGCGGCGCCCGCGAGGCCGCCTCGGTGCAGGTCTCCCAGCGCGTCGAACGGGCCAAGCGCAACTTCGAGGCCACGGCCTCCCACGAGGACGCGGCCGACGACGCCGCCCGCGCCGCCCAGGTCTGACGGCTCCCGTGGCCAAGCGGGTTCCGCGTCCGGTCCGGGAGCGGCAGATGCTCGGCGCCGCGGTCACCACCTTCGCCCGGCGCGGATACCGGGCGGCGTCGATGGACGAGATCGCCGAGCAGGCCGGGGTGTCCAAGCCGCTGGTGTATCTCTACCTGAACTCCAAGGAAGAGCTCTTCATCGCCTGCATCCAGCGTGAGGCAGCCGCCCTGGACACCGCCGTACGCGACTCCGTCGAGCCCGGCGCCGGGCCCGAGCGCCAGCTCCGCTCCGGCCTGCGCGCCTTCTTCACCCACACCGCCGAGCACCCGGACGGCTGGGCGCTGCTCTACCGCCAGGCCCGCACCCAGGGCGAGCCTTTCGCCCGCGAGGTCGACCGCCTGCGCGCGGGCCTCGTCGCCTACGTCACCGGTCTGGTCTCCGCCGCCGCCGGTGACGCCGACTGCGACGCCGCCGGCATCGCCCACGCCCTTGTCGGCGCCGCCGAGTCCCTCGCCGACTGGGCCAACGCCGCTCCCGGAACCGCACCCGGAACGGCCCCGGCACCCGGGCGGGGGCCCCACGAGACGGCGTCGATCCTGATGAGCTTCGCCTGGCCCGGCCTGGAGGCCCTGCTCAGGCGAGGCTGACCCGCGAGCCCGTCAGGTGCACCCGGCCGCCGTCCGGCCCGCCCCGCAGTTCGCAGGCCTCGCCCTCGGCCGCGTACGTCACCGTGCCCGGCAGCAGCACCGGGGCCCTGAACTCGGCGCGGGCGGAGTGAAGCGGGCCGGGGGATGCGGCGAGGCAGCGGGCGAACGTCCACATGCCGTGGGCGATCGGGCGCCGGAAGCCCAGCGGCCTCGCCGTGAGCGGGTACAGATGGATCGGGTTGTAGTCCCCGGACACGGCGGCGTGCCGACGGCCCAGACCGGCCGGCAGCTCCCACTTCTCCACCGCCGGCAACGGCTCCCGCTCCCGGCGCGCTGTCTCCTCCGGCTCGCGGTCGGTGCGGTGGCGCGCGAGATACGTGCTGCGGTCGTACCAGACCAGGCCCCCGTCGAGCCGCGCCTCGGTGACCACGACGGCTTCCGTCCCCCGGTGGTGGGGGCGCAACTCCTCCGCGTAGACCGTCAGTTCCGGGCAGTCGAGCGGGCCGAGCGGGCCGTGCCGGGTGATCTCGATCGAGGTGTGCACCAGTCCCAGCAGCGGCAGAGGGAAGCCGCGCGCCGCCATGATCCGGGCGGCGAGCGGAAAGCCGAGGATGTGCGGATACGTGATCGGCACCTCGCCGCCGTCCGGCGGGAAGCCGCACACGCGCGCGTACGCCGCCATGCGCGCGGCATCGATCCGTACGGCGGGCAGCCGCAGCCGGGTGTCCGGCAGCGCGGCGTCGGGCGAGGGCTTCTTGCCGACGCCGGTGAGGACGCCTTTGGTGAGGGTCAGCAGCAGGGGCACCTCCGTCACGCGCCCAGCAGGCTCTGGCCGCACACGCGGACGACCTGCCCCGTGACGCCACCGGAGGCGGGATCGGCGAACCAGGCCACCGTCTCCGCCACATCGACCGGGCGCCCGCCCTGTCCGAGGGAGTTCATCCGCCGCCCGGCCTCACGGATCACGAACGGCACGGCGGCGGTCATCCTCGTCTCGATGAAACCGGGGGCGACGGCGTTGACGGTGATGCCGCGTCCGGCGAGGGAGGGCGCCAGCGCGCGTACGAAGCCGATGATGCCGGCCTTGCTCGCGGCGTAGTTGGTCTGGCCTGCGTTGCCGGCGATGCCGCTGATGGAGGCGGTGGCGACGATCCGGCCGCCGTCGCGCAGGGCGCCGGAGGACAGCAGGGCGTCGGTGGTGCGCAGGACGCTGCCGAGGTTGACCTCGATGACGGAGTCGAAGCGGTCGGCCGGCATGTTGGCGAGCCGCCGGTCGCGGGTGATGCCGGCGTTGTGGACCAGGACGTCCAGGCCGCCGCCGGGGAGCGCGGCGGCTATGCGCTCACCGGCGTCCTCGGCCGTGATGTCGAGGGCGAGCGGTGTGCCGCCGATCCGCCGGGCGACCTCGGCCAGCGCGTCCGCGGCCTGCGGCACGTCGAGGCAGACGACATGCGCGCCGTCCCGGGCCAGGGCCGTGGCGACGGCCTCGCCGATGCCGCGCCCGGCGCCGGTGACCAGGGCGGTGCGGGGGCCGTCGGCGGTCGCGGGCCAGGCCGGGAGGATACGGATCACCTGGCCGGAGACGTAGGCCGATCTGGGCGAGAGCAGAAACCGCAGCGTGGACGCGGAGTCCGAAGGCCCGGTGCCCTTCGCCATGCGCAGCAACTGGATGGTCCTGCCGCGGCCGATCTCCTTGCCGAGGGAGCGTACGAACCCCTCCAGCGCCTGCTGGGCGGCGGCCTGATGGTGATCGGCGTGGTCGGGCTCGGCGCCCAGGACCACGACGCGGCCGCAGGGGGCGACGGACCGGATGACTGGGTGCAGGGCGGCGTGCACCTGGCTCAGCGCACCGGCCGAGGCGAGCCCCGTCGCGTCGAGCACGATCCCGGCGTAGGTGACGCCGTCCTCCGCCTTGTCGCCCTGGTCGAGCCGCAGGACCGGCCCGTCGAGCGCGCCGCGCAGCGGCACCGGCTGGGGGAGTCCGAGCCTCCGGGTGAGAAACCGGCCGGGGGCGGTGCCCACGAAGCGCACGTACCGGTCGCCCAGATCGCCCGTATCACCCATTGGGTTTCTCCTTACTCGGGAGTAAATTTACGCATGAGTAAGGTTACCGGAGGTAAGTGCACGCCCGCCAAGGAAGCCCCCGGAAGCCTAGGAAGGGCACCGTCAGTCATGAGCAGCTTCCCCCGCCGCGTCGCGGTCATCGCCGGAAACCGCATCCCCTTCGCCCGCTCCGACGGCCCCTACGCGACCGCCTCCAACCAGGACATGCTGGGCGCCGCCCTCGCAGGGCTGGTCGAGCGCACGCACCTCGAAGGCGCCCGCGTGGGCGAGTTCGTCGCGGGCGCCGTCCTCAAGCACAGCCGTGACTTCAACCTCGCCCGCGAGACCGTCCTCGGCAGCGCGCTGGACCCCGCCACACCCGCGTACGACCTCCAGCAGGCCTGCGACACCGGCATCCAGGCGATCATCGCCGTCGCCAACAAGATCGCCCTCGGCCAGATCGAGTGCGGCATCGCGGGCGGCGCCGACACCACCAGCGACGCCCCGCTCGCCCTCAACGACGAGCTGCGCCGGATCCTCCTGGACACCCGCCGGGCCAGGTCGGCCGGAGCCCGCGCCAGGGCGCTGGCCCGTATCCGCCCGCGCCACCTGGTCCCCGAGATCCCGCGCAACGCCGAGCCGCGCACCCACCTGTCCATGGGCGAGCACGCCGCGATCACCGCCCGCCGGTGGGACATCGGCCGGGCCGAGCAGGACGAGCTCGCCGCCGCCAGCCACCGGCACCTCGCGGCGGCGTACGAGCGCGGCTTCCTCGACGACCTCCTCACGCCCTACCGGGGCCTGACCCGTGACCAGAACCTGCGCCCGGACTCCACGCCCGAGAAGCTGGCGCGGCTCAAGCCGGTCTTCGGGACCTCGCAGGAGGGCGCCACGATGACCGCCGGCAACTCCACCCCGCTCACCGACGGCGCCGCCCTCGTCCTCCTGGCCAGTGACGCCTGGGCGCAGGAGCACGGCCTGGAGCCGCTCGCGTACCTGACGGCGTACGAGACCGCGGCCGTACCCTTCGTCAGGGGAGAGGCCGACGGGGACGAGGGCCTGCTGATGGCCCCGGTCCACGCGGCTCCCCGCATGCTCAAGCGGGCCGGGCTCAACCTGGCCGAGGACTTCGACCTCTACGAGATCCACGAGGCCTTCGCCTCCCAGGTCCTGGCCACTCTCGCCGCCTGGGAGGCCCCGGCCCCGGACTCCGGTCCTGACGTCACCAACCTCGGCGCCATCGACCGCGGCCGCCTCAACGTCGCCGGGTCCTCGCTCGCCACCGGCCACCCCTTCGCCGCCACCGGCGCCCGCATCACCGCGACGCTGGCCAAGCTGCTGGCCGAGCGGGGCGGCCCGTCGCGCGGGTTCATCTCCATCTGTGCGGCCGGCGGCCAGGGAGTCACGGCCGTCCTCGAACGTCCGTAAGAAGCCTGTGCCCGTAAGAAGCCTGTGCCCGACAAGAAGCCTGTGCCCGACCCGGAAAACACGGAGCGCCCATGTCAGCAAGTGCCGCCGCCCAGGCCGCCCCGCCCGCCCTCACCGAGCCCGACAAGCTGGTGCGCGACGGCCGGGTCGTCCAGGTCAGCGTCCCCGCGCTCGTACCGCCCGTCCCCCACGGCAGCCTCGCCGACATCCCGTACGGCAACGCCGCCGAGGCGCCCGCCGACCCGGTGCTCAGCCGCAAGGACGACCAGGGCCACTGGCGGGACATCACCGCCGCGGCCTTCCGGGACGAGGTGCAGGCGGTCGCGAAGGGCCTGGTGGCGGCGGGCCTGCGCCCAGGCGACCGGTTCGCGATCATGGCGCGTACGACCTACGAGTGGACCCTGCTGGACTTCGCCGCCTGGGCGGCCGGCCTCATCACCGTCCCGATCTACCCCACCTCCTCCGCCTCGCAGGCCGCCTGGATCCTCGCCGACTCCGGCGCGGCGGCCTGCGCCGTGGAGACCGTCGAGCAGAGCCGGCTGATCACCGGCATACGCCCGCAGCTCCCTCGGCTGGAGCACCTCTGGCAGATCGACGCGGGCGCGGTGGGCCAGCTCTTCGCCACCGGCCGGGAGATCGCCGACGACGAGATCCTGGCCCGCCGCAGCATGCTCGGACCGGACACGGTGGCGACCCTCATCTACACCTCGGGCACCACCGGCCGCCCCAAGGGCTGCGTCATCACCCACGCCAACTTCTTCGCCGAGGTCGACAACGCGATCGAGCTTCTGCACCCCGTCTTCAGGGCGCGGTCCGCCGAACCCGCCGCCACCCTCCTCTTCCTCCCCCTCTCCCACGTCTTCGGCCGCATGGTCGCCATCGGCTGCCTGCGCGCCCGCGTCCGCCTCGGCCACGCCCCCAGCATCGCCACCGACGACCTGCTCGCCGACCTCGCCGGCTTCCGGCCGACCTTCCTGCTGGCCATCCCGTACGTCCTGGAGAAGGTCTTCAACACCGGCCGCGCCACCGCCGAGAAGATGGGCCGCGCCGCCTCCTTCGACCGCGCCGCCCGCATCGCCCGGGCCTACGGCGAGGCGCTGGCCGAGGGCCGGTCCCCGTCGCTGAAGCTCAGGGCCGCCCACCGGCTCTACGACCCGCTGGTCTACCGACGCATCCGGGCCGCTCTCGGCGGCATGGTCCGCTATGTCATCTGCGGCGGCTCACCGCTCGGCCACCGCCTCGCCGCCTTCTACGCGGGCGCCGGCATCGAGATCTTCGAGGGCTACGGCCTCACCGAGACCACCGCCGCCGCCACCGTCACCCCACCCCTGGCTCCCCGCCTGGGCACCGTCGGCTGGCCGCTGCCCGGCACGGCGGTGCGGATCGCCGAGGACGGCGAGGTGCTGCTCAGCGGCGGTCAGGTCTTCAGCGGCTACTGGAACGCCACCGTCGGCGCCGAGCCCGCGCTGCGGCGCGGCTGGCTCCCCACCGGCGACATCGGCGAACTGGACGCGGACGGCTACCTCACCATCACCGGCCGCAAGAAGGAAATCATCATCACCGCGGGCGGCAAGAACGTCGCCCCCGCCCCCCTGGAGGCCCGCCTGTGCGCCCACCCCCTGGTCGGCCAGTGCATGGTCGTCGGCGAGGGCCGCTCCTACGTCGCCGCTCTGGTCACCCTCGACCCCGAGGGACTCGACCACTGGCAGCGCATGCACCGCAGGACCGGGACGGGCGGGCTCGACGACCCCGAACTGCTGGCCGACATCCAGCGCGCCGTGGACGACGCGAACTCCACGGTCTCCCGGGCCGAATCCATTCGCCGCTTCACGGTGCTCCCGGTCCAGTTCACGGAGGACTCCGGACATCTCACCCCGTCGATGAAGCTGAAGCGGGGCGCCGTGACCGCCGATTTCGCCAAGGAGATCGAAGCCCTTTACGCATAAACGAAAGGGAACGAGCAGGAGCCCCCGCACCGCCTGACAAGCAGGTGGTGCGGGGGCTCCTTGGGTGTTACTCCCAGACCGCGATCAGACCGGGGTCACGTTCTCCGCCTGCGGGCCCTTCGGACCCTGGGTGACGTCGAAGTTCACCTGCTGGTTCTCCTCAAGGGAGCGGAAACCAGAGGCGTTGATCGCGGAGTAGTGGACGAAGACATCCGGGCCGCCGCCGTCCTGGGCGATGAAGCCGAAGCCCTTTTCAGCGTTGAACCACTTGACGGTTCCGGTAGCCATAAGCCCTCCTTGGGCCAAAGGGTTGCCCTGCTCCAGAACCTGCTACTGCGAAGTCTGAAAACTACAAAAGCCTGCGGGTCACATGCTCCGCAGGCTCTGTACTGCAAGGGAAACCGAACTGCAACTTGCGACGACGGTAGCACGCAGGATCGGCGGCGGGGAAGACCAACAAGATCCGATTTCTGGGAGGGTCGCGGACCGGTAACGATCATCCGTCGCACGGGTTGACAGCCGGTGTCGCGAACCCCCCGCCGTAAGATCGGCGAGCCGCCGCACTAGCCTCCTGATGTGGATAAATCTGCGTCCGACACCGCCGGCCGACCCACCCGCCCCCGGGTCGGGCACATCCAGTTCCTGAACTGCGTACCCCTCTATTGGGGACTCGCCCGGACGGGTGCCCTGCTGGACCTGGAGTTGACCAAGGACACTCCGGAGAAGCTCAGCGCCCAGCTCATCCGCGGTGACCTGGACATCGGCCCGGTCACCCTCATGGAATACCTCAAGCACTCCGACGAGCTCGTCGCCCTCCCCGACATCGCCGTAGGCTGCGACGGTCCTGTCATGTCCTGCGTCATCGTGAGCCAGGTCCCCCTGGAGCAGCTGGACGGCGCCCGGGTCGCGCTGGGCTCCACCAGCCGTACGTCGGTCCGGCTGGCCGAGCTGCTGCTCGCCGACCGCCATGACGTGGCCCCGCGCTACTACACCTCCGCGCCCGACCTCGCCCTGATGATGCAGGAGGCCCAGGCCGGCGTCCTCATCGGCGACGCCGCGCTGCGCGCCTACCTCCACGACGGCCCCCGCCTCGGCCTGGAGGTCCACGACCTCGGCCTGATGTGGAAGGAGTGGACCGGCCTGCCCTTCGTGTTCGCCGTCTGGGCCGTCCGCCGGGACTTCCTCGCCCGCGAGCCCGAGACCGTACGCCAGGTCCACGAGGCCTTCCTCGCCTCCCGCGACCTCTCCCTGGAGGAGGTCGCCAAGGTCGCCGAACAGGCCGCCCGCTGGGAGGCCTTCGACTCCGACACCCTCCAGCGCTACTTCACCACCCTGGACTTCTCCCTCGGCGCCGAGCAGCTCACCGGCATCGCCGAATTCGCCCGTCGCGTCGGCTTCCCGCCGCAGGCACGAGTAGAACTGCTGTGACCCCCATGGAGTCCCTCTCCATGTAGTCCTCTTACGTAGTACGCAGTCATTTCATGCAGTCTCTGCCGGGGAGAGGCGCCACCATGCAGCCGTTGGAAGCGAACGACCCACGAGTGATCGGCTCCTACCGCCTGCTCGGGCGGCTCGGCGCCGGCGGGATGGGCCGGGTCTACCTCGGCCGCAGCCAGGGCGGGCGGACGGTCGCGGTGAAGGTGGTGCGCTCCGAGCTGGCCGACGACCCCGAATTCCGTACGCGATTCCGGCGCGAGGCCGACGCCGCCCGAAGAGTCGGCGGGGCGTGGAGCGCGCCCGTGCTCGACGCCGACACCGAGTCCCCCGTCCCGTGGATCGCCACGGGCTACGTCGCCGGGCCACCGCTGTCCGAGGCCGTCGCCGAGTTCGGACCGCTGCCGGAGACCGGCGTACGGGCGCTGGGCGCCGGGCTGGCCGAGACGCTGGCCCATGTGCACGGCCTCGGCCTGGTCCACCGCGACCTCAAACCGGCGAATGTGCTGCTCGCCCTGGACGGGCCCCGGCTCATCGACTTCGGCATCGCCCGAGCCATGGACGCCACCGCCGCGAGCGCCACCGGCACCGGAGTCGTGGTCGGCTCGCCCGGCTACATGTCGCCCGAACAGGTCCTCGCCCGGCCGATCGGCCCGCCGTCCGACGTCTTCGCGCTGGGCGCCGTACTGGCGTACGCCGCCACCGGGCGCGGTCCCTTCCGGGGCGACAGCGTGGCAGTGCTCCTGTACAAGGTCGCCCACGAGGACCCCGAGCTGGACGGCATGCCGGACGGACTGCGCGAGGTGGCCGAAGCCTGCCTGGCGAAGGACCCGTCGGCGCGGCCGACCCCCGCCGAGATCGCCCGCCGGCTCGCCCCGGGCGGCGCGGCGGCCCTCGTCCGGGAGGGCTGGCTGCCGGCCGCGCTGACCGGTCAGCTCGCGGCCCGCGCCGTCGAACTGCTCGACCTGGAGACGACCGGGCCCCATCACGACGCCGCCCCGGCCGGTTTCGGGCCGCCGCCGTCGGACTACGTACCGATGCCGACCCTGCCTCAGCAGCCCGGTGCCTCCCGGCGGAACACGGTCGTGGCAGGGGCGGCGGCGGTCGTGGCGGTGGCCTTGGCCGCCGGGCTCCTGGTGTGGCTGCTGCCGCACAGCGGAGGCGGCACCGGGGACGACAGCAAGTCGACGGCCACGGCGACGCATTCGCCTTCGGTCCAGGCGTCCGCGTCTGCCCCGGCCTCCGCATCGGCATCCGCGTCCCCTTCCCCCGCCGCCACGCTCGGGGCTCTGCCCGCGGCCTTCGTCGGCCGCTGGAAGGGCGACACCGTCACGATCCACGGCGCCCCCAGCACCATGGACCTCACCCTCAAGGCGGGCCCGGTGGGTACGGTCGTCGGGCGCGACCACAGCGTCCTGGACTTTCTGGGCTCGACCTACGACTGCAGCGGCAACTGGAAACTCACCCGGGCCACCGCCACCGAGATCGTCCTGGACACCAGCGGCAACACCAATCCGCACCCGGGAATCTGCTCCGACGGCTCCAACAACGAGCGCCTCACCCTCGGATCGGACGGGACTGTGCACTACAAATCCGGCGACACGCTGGCCGGCCAGCCCGAAGGAGACCTCACCAAGTCGGGCGGCTGACCCCCTGGCGTAGGCTGAGCAGGTCCGTCAGACCCCCGGAAGGGATGCCCGGTGCCCGAGATCGCCGATCTTCAGTCCGTTCTCGACCGCGCCGCCGACGGCGGCCGCATCACCCCGGAGGAGGCACTCGACCTCTACCGGTCCGCCCCCCTGCACGCCCTCGGCTCGGCCGCCGACACCGTACGCCGCCGCCGCTACGCCGGTACCGAGCACATCGCGACGTACATCATCGAGCGGAACATCAACTACACCAACGTGTGCGTCACGGCGTGCAAGTTCTGCGCCTTCTACGCGGCCCCCAAGGACACCGCCAAGGGCTGGACCCGCGACCTGGACGACATCCTGCGCCGCTGCGCCGAGACCGTCGAACTCGGCGGCACCCAGATCATGTTCCAGGGCGGCCACCACCCGGACTTCGGCGTCGACTACTACGAGAAGCACTTCTCGGCCATCAAGCAGGCCTTCCCGCAGCTGGTCATCCACTCCCTCGGCGCGTCCGAGGTCGAGCACATGGCCCGCATCTCCGGCGTGTCGGTCGAGGAGGCCATCTCCCGCATCCACGCCGCGGGCCTGGACTCCTTCGCGGGCGCCGGCGCCGAACTGCTCCCGGCGCGCCCCCGCAAGGCGATCGCCCCGCTGAAGGAGAGCGGCGAGCGCTGGCTGGAGATCATGGAGACCGCCCACGGGCTGGGCGTCGAATCCACCTCCACCATGCTCATGGGCACCGGCGAGACCAACGCCGAGCGCATCGAGCACCTGCGCATGATCCGCGACGTCCAGGACCGCACCGGCGGCTTCCGCGCCTTCATCCCGTACACCTACCAGCCCGAGAACAACCACCTGAAGGGCCAGACGCAGGCCACCCTTTTCGAGTACCTGCGCATCATCGCCATCGCCCGGCTCTTCTTCGACAACGTCGCCCACATCCAGGGCTCCTGGCTCACCACCGGCAAGGAGGTCGGCCAGCTCTCCCTGCACTACGGCGCCGACGACCTCGGGTCCGTGATGCTGGAGGAGAACGTCGTCTCCTCCGCGGGCGCCAAGCACCGCTCCAACCGCATGGAGCTGATCCACCTCATCCGCTCCGCCGGCCGTGTCCCCGCCCAGCGCGCCACGACCTACGAGCATCTCGTCATCCACGAGGACCCCGCGAACGACCCGGTCAACGACCACGTCGTCTCCCACCTGTCCTCGACCGCGATCGAGGGCGGCACCGCCCACCCCGAGCTGAAGCTCATCGACGCGAACTGATGCTGACCCTCCACGCGGCGCCCGTCGTCCGGCTCACCCCGGACGACGCGGCGCCGCTGCACGATGCCGCCGTCGCGGTGGACGGCGACCGGATCGTGGCGATCGGCCCGCTGGCCGAACTGCGGGAGGCGTATGCGCAGGCCCGCCTCCGGCAGTGGCCCGGTGTCCTCGGCCCGGGCCTGGTCCACGACGGCCCGGTCCCGGACGCGCCCAGCCCGCGTGAGCGGATCCACGCCCTGCTGCGGCTCGGTGCGACGGCGGTGACCGCCGCCAACGTCGCCGACCCGGGACTGCGCGCCGCCGCCCACCGCAACGGCCTCGCGATCCTGGGCGGTCCCCGCCCTCCCGCCCTCGTGCGGACCGGCCGCGCGGACCTGGCGGTCTTCGACGCCGCCGGGCAGTGCGTCGCGACGGTGCTGGCCGGGCGGCTGGTGCACCGCCGGGCCTGACGGCGTGATGGTGGGGGCGGCAGGGGCTCAGGACTCGGCGGGGCCGCTGATGTAGTCGCCGTCCTCGTCGTAGGGCCAGGCGTTGGCCTTGCAGCCCTTCAGTCCCTTGATCTGCTGCATCATCACGGGGGCGAGCTTGCCCTTGCCCGCACAGGTCAGATGCCCGTGGCCGAGCCGGTGGCCGACCTCGTGATTGACGATCAGGGCGTGGTAGTCGCCGATCGTGCCGTCGAACTCCGGCGAGCCGTCCACCCAGCGCCTGAGGTTGACCACGACCGAGGCGCCGGCCCGGCAGTTGACCTTGCCGTACGTCTTGAGGCCGACCGCCCCGCAGAGCTTGTCCACGGTGCCCGGGGTGGCGATCTTCACGACGAAGTCGGACTTCCCGGACGACACCAGCTTGAACCCGTTCCTGCCGTTGGCGGTCCAGCCGCGCTTGTCGGCCAGGATCGCGACGACTTCCTCGGCGGCCTCGTCCGCGTCCACGGCGATGCCCTTCTCGACCTGGACCTTGTACCGCAGGACGGTGCCCTTTCCGGCGGTCGCCGCGTGAACGGCCCCTGCGGAGGCCGTCCTGAAGCTGCCGGGCCCGGTCGACGGCACGGGGATGGCGAGGGCGGTCGCGGTGGCCGCGACGGACACCGCGGAGTCGGTCTCGGACTCTGAAGGGGACGCCGAGGGCGACGCCGTAGGCGCAGCCGGGGAGGTGGACACCGATGGCGTCGGCACCGCCTGCTTCGCCACCTGCGCCCCGTCCTCCTGGCCCATGGCCAGCGCGGCGGCGCAGATCACGGCCGCGAGGAGGGCCGGCGCGGCCAGTAACCGCAGGGCCGTGGTGCGCTTTCGGCGCCGGCGGTCTGCGGTGCGATTGCGGCTCATGGGATTCCCCCGAAGATGATCTGATCAGTCGTATGGATTATCAGGTATCCCTGTGCCTGGCGTGAGCATTCACAGGCGACACGACCCTGCGGCCCGGTCCGGCGAAGCCGCACGGCACAATGGCGGAGTGACCCGCGCATCCCTGGACAAGCAGCCGCACGAAGTCGCCGCGATGTTCGACGACGTGGCGGCCAACTACGACCTGACCAATGACGTGCTGTCGCTCGGCCAGGACCGCCGCTGGCGCAAGGCGGTGGCCCAGGCCCTGGACGTACGCCCGGGGGAGCGGGTGCTGGACCTCGGCGCCGGCACCGGGACCTCGTCGCTGCCTTTCGCCGAGGCGGGAGCCACCGTCGTGCCGTGCGACTTCTCCCTCGGGATGCTGCGCGAGGGCAAGAAGCGCCACCCCTTCCTCCCGCTGACCGCCGGGGACGCGACCCGGCTGCCCTTCGCCGACGCCGCCTTCGACGCGGTCACGATCTCCTTCGCGCTGCGCAACGTCCACGACACCGACGCCGCCCTGCGCGAGCTGTTCCGCGTCACCAAGCCCGGCGGCCGGGTCGTGATCTGCGAGTTCAGCCACCCCACCGTCAAGGCGTTCCGGACCGTCTACACGGAATACCTCATGCGCGCGCTGCCGCCGGTCGCCACCGCGGTCAGCAGCAACCCGGACGCGTACGTCTACCTCGCCGAGTCCATCCGCGCCTGGCCCGACCAGCCCGCCCTGGCCGCGAAGCTCCAGCAGGCAGGCTGGTCCAAGGTCGCCTGGCGCAACCTGACGGGCGGCATCGTCGCCCTGCACCGCGCCACCAAGCCGTAGCCGGCCCCCTCACGCCCGCTCGCCCTCATGCCTTTACGCCCTTACGAAACGGGAGATCCCGACCGTGACAGAAGCCGTCGCTTCCGAACGCAGCGCCGATGTGATCGTCGTCGGGGCCGGTCCTGCCGGTTCGACGACGGCGTACTACCTGGCGAAGGCGGGACTGGACGTCCTGCTTCTGGAGAAGACCTCCTTCCCCCGCGAGAAGGTCTGCGGTGACGGACTGACCCCCCGCGCGACCAAGCAACTGGTCGGTATGGGCATCGACATCTCCGAAGAGGCGGGCTGGCTGCGCAACAAGGGCCTGCGCATCATCGCCGGTGGCGTGCGCCTGCAGCTCGACTGGCCCGAGCTGGCCTCCTTCCCGGACTACGGCCTGGTCCGCAAGCGCGAGGACTTCGACGAAGTACTCGCCCGCCAGGCCGAGAAGGCCGGCGCCCGCCTCTACGAGCGCTGCAACGTCGGCGCCCCCATCCGCGACGAGCGCACCGGCCGGATCACCGGTGTCGAGGCGAAGCTCGGCGAGGAGAAGACCCCCGTCACCTTCCACGCCCCCCTCGTGGTCGCCGCCGACGGCAACTCCACCCGGCTGTCGCTCGCCATGGGCCTGCACCGCCGTGAGGACCGCCCGATGGGTGTCGCGGTCCGCACCTACTTCACCTCCCCCCGTCATGAGGACGACTACCTGGAGTCCTGGCTGGAGCTGTGGGACAAGCGAGGCCCCGAGGACCGCCTCCTCCCCGGCTACGGCTGGGTGTTCGGCATGGGCGACGGCACGTCGAATGTCGGCCTCGGCATCCTCAACTCGTCCTCCGCCTTCAAGGAACTGGACTGGCGGGAGGTGCTCAAGGCCTGGTGCGCCTCGATGCCCGCCGAGTGGGGCTACACCGACGCCAACCAGATCGGCCCCATTCGCGGAGCGGCCCTCCCGATGGCCTTCAACCGTCAGCCCCACTACACCAAGGGCCTGTTGCTGGTCGGCGACGCGGGCGGCCTCGTCAACCCCTTCAACGGCGAGGGCATCGCCTATGCGATGGAATCCGGTCAGATCGCCGCCGACGTCATCGTCCAGGCCCACGCCCGCCAGACCCCGGCCCAGCGTGAACTGGCCCTGCAGGCCTACCCGCGCATCCTCAAGGACACCTACGGCGGCTACTACACGCTCGGCCGGGCCTTCGTGAAGATGATCGGCAACCCGAAGATCATGAAGCTCGCCACCCAGCGGGGCCTGACCCACCCCATGCTCATGAAGTTCACCCTCAAGCTGCTGGCCAACCTCACCGACCCGACCGGCGGCGACGCCATGGACCGGGTCATCAACGGCCTGTCCAAGGTGGCCCCCAAGGCATAGCGCCCGGAAAGGCGTAGCGCGCGGATCAGAAGCCGCCCGGATCAGAAGCGCAGTACCGCCGCGATGTGATCGTGCGCGGACAGCGTGCCGTCGGGGAGGAACGCCACCTCGCCGCCGGTGTCCAGGGTGGCCTCGATGATCTCGTCGACGATGTCCTCGCGGGCGGCGAGCCCGACGGAGCCCTCGGACTCGGCCGGGATGAGGTGGCTGTCGGTGACGCAGACGGTCTCCTGGAAGCCCTCCTCGACCGCGAGCAGCTCGATGCGGCCCTCCCGCACGGTCTGCCAGGCCTCTTCGAGGCCGGCGGCGAAGACCCTGCGGCCCTGGGCGTCCTCGATCCGCTGGGTGACCCGGTCGATGTCGTGGCGTGCCTCCGCGGCGAGCATCGGGCGCAGCTCCTGGGCGAGGGCGTGAGCCGGACCGTTGGTCAGCCCGCCGGTGGTGACGCGGCCGGCCGCGGTCTTGGCCGTCGTGCCGACCTCCTCCAGGAGGCTGAGCTCGTGCGCCTGCCCGACCAGGTAGAACGGCCGTGGGTCGGCGGCGACCAGCGTCTGCAGGGCCGCGTCGACCTGGCGGAAGAAGCGCCGGGCCTCCTCGCCCCTCAGCGGGTCGAAGCGGTCGCCGACCCGCTCCTGACGTTCGGCGTCGGGCTGGGTGCGGTCCGGCTGGAGCGGGAATCCGCCGTCCTTGGCGGCTTCCACCGTGTCGTCGCTGCCGCTCCACAGGGCGGTGCGGTCCAGCGACACCGTGAGCACCCAGTAGGGGTGGGCCTGCTCGCGGGCGGCGACGAGGTTGCGGGTCTCGTAGGTGTCGCTCAGGACGACGCGCTCGGGGACCGTGCGCGGCAGGTCCCAGACCTGGTGCTCGTCGTGCGAGGCGAAGATGGCCAGCCCGTCCAGGGTGTGCCGTAGATCCACATCGGCGACGGCGTGGTCGAGGTGCCCGCCGACCTTGATCCGGGCCTCGCGGGTCACGGCCGGATCGGCTTCGAGGCGGTGCTTGGCCTCACTGATCAGGTTGCGCAGCCGTACCGGGTCCTCCGCGTTCAGCGGCTGGCGGCGGTGGGCCGGCAGGGCCACGGTGACGGCCGGATAGGGCCGGCGTTTCCGCAGAGCGGTGAGTGTGCCCGAGGTCAGGTCCGTGATGTGCATCAGCGCCTCCCGACGGTGGCTCCTCTACAGCATCACGCACCTGCCCCGGGTCCGCACCCGTTGCGCCGTACGCGGCTCAGGCGACGCGCACGGCCGACGTAGGCATGTAGTACGCCATTTTCTGGATCACCACGCCCTTGCTCGGGTTGGCGGCGTCCAGGTATTCGCCGTTACCGACGTAGACGGCCACGTGGTACGCCGATCCGCGGCCGCCCCAGAACAGCAGATCGCCGACCTGGACGTCGGAGACGGAGACGGCGGTGCCGACGGTGGACTGCTGGGCGGCGGTGCGCGGGAGCTCCACGCCGATGGTGGCGAAGGCGGCCTTGGTCAGGCTGGAGCAGTCGTAGGCGTACGGGCCGTTCGCGCCGTAGACGTAGGGCTTGCCGACCTGGGACTTCAGGAAGCTGATGACCGTGGCGATGCTGCCGCTGGACGTCGAGGTGGACAGAGAGGTGCGCTCGGAGGAGCGGGAGGCGGCGGCAGCGGTCTCACGGGCCTTGTCGGCGGCCTTCTGGGCGGCGGCCCTGCGGTCGGCCTGGAGACGGGCCTTCTCGGCCTGCTTGATGGCCGCGTCGTACGCGGCGTCCTTCTCTGCGTCGACCTGGAAGTCGAGCGCGGTCTGGTCCAGCGCGTCGACGGCCTGCGCGGCGGTGGTGGCCGTGGACAGCGGGACGACCGGGATGCTCCCGGTGGCGGTCGGGTCGGCGCTCACGGTGTCGGCGTTCGCCGGAGCCGACATTCCGGTCAGTGCGATCGTGCCAATGACACCGCCGGCGATCCCTGCGCGGCGCGCCCAGTTGGGGTTGCTCTGCGTGGCGTGTCGCCGGCGGCGTATATGCGAATCGGTGGGGTCCGCAGGGGACGTCGTAAGGGACATGGTGTCTTGGGTATCAGGCTTCACCGGTTCGGCTCAACAAAAGTGCGATCTGACACAGTTGGCGGCCGCGCACCGCTATCATCCGTTTTTGATCATCCTTATAAGCGGCAAACGCGACATCAAGTCCATTTGCTCGTGCGCGCGTTCACGAGCGCCCCGACGCGTCAGCAAGGGGTTTGCCAACTCACCCGCGCGGGTGGCGATGCGCTATCACGTCGCTTCGTCCAGCTCCAATTTGGCGCCGACGCAGGGTTCTTGATAATGCAACAACCGCTTCCACCAGCCATGACGCGATGCGAAGTAACGTCTGGTGATCATTTGAGTGTCATCGGTGACAACTTCACCGCTCATCCGACCTCATGATCATCGACCGGGTGGCGTAGATCACAAAGCCCAGAGTGAACCCCGTGTCGCAGATCACAGACCGGGAGACGTAGGATGCAGGCGGTCCGGGCTTGTGAACTGCCTCACATGAAAGCGATCTTCGTGACGCGGTTCGCACATCCGGGCACGGTCCGTCATCAGTCATCGTCGACTGGAAGGAGCGGGGACGGTGAACGCCTACGCGCCCATTCTCGTGTTGGGCGGCCTCGCGGCCGGCTTCGCGATCTTCTCCGTGATCATGGCCTCGCTCATCGGCCCAAAACGGTACAACCGGGCCAAACTTGAGGCATATGAGTGCGGTATCGAGCCCACTCCGCATCCGGCCGGCGGAGGCCGCTTCCCGATCAAGTACTACCTCACGGCGATGCTCTTCATCGTCTTCGACATCGAGATCGTCTTCCTCTATCCCTGGGCCGTCACCTTCGACAACCTCGGGATCTTCGGGCTCGTCGAGATGCTCCTCTTCGTGCTCACCGTCTTCGTCGCCTACGCCTATGTCTGGCGTCGCGGCGGCCTGGAATGGGACTGAAGGGGCGGGAGTAAACAGCAATGGGTATTGAAGAGAAACTGCCGAGCGGTTTCCTGCTGACCTCCGTCGAGACGGCCGCCGGCTGGGTGCGGAAGGCGTCGGTCTTCCCGGCCACCTTCGGCCTGGCCTGCTGTGCCATCGAGATGATGACCACCGGGGCCGGGCGCTACGACCTGGCCCGCTTCGGTATGGAGGTCTTCCGCGGCTCGCCGCGGCAGGCGGATCTGATGATCGTCGCCGGGCGGGTCAGCCAGAAGATGGCCCCCGTCCTGCGGCAGGTCTACGACCAGATGCCGAATCCCAAGTGGGTCATCTCCATGGGCGTCTGCGCCTCCTCCGGCGGCATGTTCAACAACTACGCCATTGTGCAGGGAGTTGACCATGTTGTTCCTGTTGACATCTATTTGCCCGGATGTCCGCCCCGGCCCGAGATGCTGATGGACGCGATTCTCAAGCTCCACCAGAAGATCCAGCACGAAAAGCTCGGTGTGAACCGCGAAGAGGCTGCCCGCGAGGCGGAGGAAGCGGCCCTCAAGGCGCTCCCCACCATCGAGATGAAGGGGCTGCTGCGATGAGTGAGCCCAACGACAGCGTTCCCGCCGACAGCGTTCCCGCCCAGCGCGACGACGCCGGCGAGGCCATCCGCGTCCAGCGCGGCATGTTCGGCGCCCGCAACGGCGGTGACACCTCCGGCTACGGCGGCCTGGTCCGGACCGTAAGGCTGCCGGGAGCGACCGGCCGGCCGTACGGAGGCTGGTTCGACGAGGTCGCGGACGAACTGGAAGGCGCCCTGGAGGAGCAGGACCTCCTCCCGGACAACGCGATCGAGAAGACCGTCGTGGACCGCGGCGAGATCACCTTCCACATCGCCCGCGAGCACCTGCCCCTGGTGGCCCGCACACTGCGCGACGACCCGGCCCTGCGCTTCGAGCTCTGTACGGGCGTGAGCGCCGTCCACTTCCCGGAGGACAAGGGCCGCGAGCTGCACGCCGTCTACCACCTGCGCTCGATCACCCACAACCGGCTGATCCGGCTGGAGGTCTCCGCGCCCGACGCCGACCGGCATGTGCCCTCGATCGTGGACGTCTACCCGACCAACGACTGGCACGAGCGCGAGGTCTACGACTTCTTCGGCCTCGTCTTCGACGGCCACCCGGCGCTCACCCGGATCATGATGCCGGACGACTGGCAGGGCCACCCACAGCGCAAGGACTATCCCCTCGGCGGCATCCCCGTCGAGTACAAGGGCGCCCAGATCCCGGCTCCGGACCAGCGGAGGTCGTACTCATGACCACTCCTCACGCACCCACCCAGGCCGAAGAGCGGGAGACCACCGAGGGCCGGGTCTTCACCGTCACCGGCGGCGACTGGGACGAGCTCGCCGAGACCGTCGGCAAGGCCGACGACGAGCGCATCGTCGTCAACATGGGCCCCCAGCACCCCTCCACCCACGGCGTGCTCCGGCTCATCCTCGAAATCGACGGCGAGACGGTGACCGAGGCCCGCTGCGGCATCGGCTATCTGCACACCGGCATCGAGAAGAACATGGAGTTCCGGACCTGGACCCAGGGGTCCACGTTCGTGACCCGCATGGACTACCTGACGCCGTTCTTCAACGAGACGGCGTACTGCCTCGCGGTGGAGAAGCTGCTCGGCATCACCGACGAGATCCCCGACCGGGCCACCGTCATCCGCGTGATGCTGATGGAGCTCAACCGCATCTCCTCCCACCTGGTGTGCATCGCCACCGGCGGCATGGAGCTCGGCGCCACCACGATCATGATCTACGGATTCCGGGACCGCGAGATGATCCTGGACGCCTTCGAGCTGATCACCGGCCTGCGCATGAACCACGCGTACATCCGGCCCGGCGGCCTCGCCCAGGACCTGCCGCCCGGCGCCGTCGACCAGGTCCGCGAGCTGGTGAAGAAGTTCCGCAAGAACCTCCCCGAGTACGACAAGCTCGCCACCGGCAACCCGATCTTCAAGGCCCGCATGCAGGACGTGGGCTACCTGGACCTGGCCGGCTGCATGTCGCTCGGCGCGACCGGGCCGATTCTGCGGAGCGCCGGGCTGCCGCACGACCTGCGCAAGGCGCAGCCGTACTGCGGCTACGAGAACTACGAGTTCGAGGTGCCGACCACCGACACCTGCGACTCCTACGGCCGCTTCCTGGTCCGCCTGGAGGAGATGCGGCAGAGCCTGGACATCGTCGAGCAGTGCCTGGACCGGCTGCAGCCCGGCGCGGTCATGGTCGCCGACAAGAAGATCGCCTGGCCCGCGCAGCTCGCGCTCGGCCCGGACGGGCTCGGCAACTCGCTGGACCACATCAAGAAGATCATGGGCACCTCCATGGAGGCCCTGATCCACCACTTCAAGCTGGTGACCGAGGGCTTCCGGGTGCCGGCCGGACAGGCGTACGTGGCCGTGGAGTCCAGCAAGGGCGAGCTCGGCGTCCACGCGGTCAGCGACGGCGGGACCAGGCCCTTCCGGGTGCACTTCCGCGATCCGTCATTCAGCAATCTGCAGTCCATGGCGGCGATGTGCGAGGGCGGCCAGATCGCCGACGTCATCGTCGCCGTGGCGTCCATCGACCCCGTGATGGGAGGCGTCGACCGGTGACTGCCACACCAGCTAATCAAGAGGTGCAGCTGGGAATGCCCCAGCTCCCCGCGCCGGACTATCCGGCCGACGTACGGCAGCGGCTCGAAGCCGACGCCCGCGAGATCATCGCGCGCTACCCCAGCAGCCGGAGCGCCCTGCTGCCCCTGCTCCACCTCGTCCAGGCCGAGGAGGGGCACGTCACGCGCACCGGTGTCCGCTTCTGCGCCGAGCTGCTCGACCTGACGACGGCCGAGGTGACGGCGGTGTCGACCTTCTACACCATGTACCGCCGCGCGCCCAGCGGCGAATACCAGGTCGGGGTCTGCACCAACACGCTCTGCGCGGTCATGGGCGGCGATCAGATCTTCGACGAGCTCAAGGAACACCTCGGCGTCGGCAACGGCGGCACCACGGACGACGGCAAGGTCACGCTGGAGCACATCGAGTGCAACGCGGCCTGCGACTTCGCACCGGTGGTGATGGTCAACTGGGAGTTCTTCGACAACCAGACCCCCGTCTCCGCCAAGCGGCTCGTCGACGACATCCGGGCAGGCCGCACCGTCGAACCGACCCGGGGCGCTCCACTGTGCACATACAAGGAGACGTCCAGGATCCTCGCCGGGTTCCCCGACGAGCGCCCCGGCGCGGTGGAGGCCTCCGGCGGCGCCGGCCCGGCCTCGCTCGCCGGGCTGCGCCTGGCGCGCGGTGAGGCCGCGCCCCGCGTCGTACCGCCACGGCACGAGCCGCAAGCGCCGCACGAGCCGCAGGACCGGCAAGCGGAGGGGGACAAGTGACCATGGTCGACTCGGCAGAGAAAGTGCTCTCGCCCGTCCTGACGGCGTTCTGGGACGACCCGCAGTCCTGGACCCTGAGCACATACCGCCGCCACGAGGGTTACGAGGGCCTGCGCAAGGCGCTTGCCATGGCCCCGGACGACGTCATCGCCTTCATCAAGGACGCCGGGCTGCGCGGCCGCGGCGGCGCGGGCTTCCCGACCGGCATGAAGTGGCAGTTCATCCCGCAGGGCGACGGCAAGCCGCACTACCTCGTCGTCAACGCCGACGAATCCGAGCCGGGCACCTGCAAGGACATCCCGCTGCTCTTCGCCAACCCGCACTCGCTCATCGAGGGCATCGTGATCGCCTGCCACGCGATCCGCTCCAACCACGCCTTCATCTATCTGCGCGGCGAAGCCGTACCCGTCCTGCGCAGGCTGCACTTCGCCGTCGCCGAGGCCTACAAGGCCGGCTACCTCGGCAAGAACATCCAGGGCTCCGGCTTCGACCTGGAGCTCACGGTCCACGCCGGCGCGGGCGCGTACATCTGCGGTGAGGAAACGGCCCTTCTGGACTCGCTCGAAGGACGCAGGGGCCAGCCCCGCCTGCGGCCGCCCTTCCCGGCGGTCGAGGGCCTGTACGCCTGCCCGACGGTGGTCAACAACGTCGAGTCCATCGCGTCGGTCCCCTCGATCATGGTCAAGGGGAAGGAGTGGTTCCGGTCCATGGGCAGCGAGAAGTCCCCGGGCTTCACGCTCTACTCGCTCAGCGGCCATGTCGCCAACCCCGGCCAGTACGAGGCCCCGCTCGGCGTCACCCTGCGCCAGCTGCTCGACATCAGCGGCGGCATCCGCCCCGGCCACCAGCTCAAGTTCTGGACCCCGGGCGGCTCCTCGACGCCGATGTTCACCGCCGAGCACCTGGACGTCGCGCTGGACTACGAGGGCGTCGGCGCGGCCGGTTCCATGCTCGGCACCAAGGCGCTGCAGTGCTTCGACGAGACGACCTGCGTCGTGCGGGCCGTCACCCGCTGGACCGAGTTCTACGCCCATGAGTCCTGCGGCAAGTGCACTCCCTGCCGCGAGGGCACGTACTGGCTCGTCCAGCTGCTCCGCGACATCGAGGCCGGCAAGGGCGCGCTCGCCGACCTCGACAAGCTGTACGACATCGCCGACAACATCAACGGCAAGTCCTTCTGCGCCCTCGGCGACGGCGCCGCCAGCCCGATCTTCTCCTCCCTGAAGTACTTCCGCGCGGAGTACGAGGAGCACATCGAGCGCGGCGGCTGTCCCTTCGACCCCGCCAAGTCCACGGTGTGGGCCGACAAGTCTCACCTGGAGGTGAACGCGTGACCGTCACTACCAACGCACCCTCCGGAGGAGGCGCGGCGGCAGTGCCGCCGGAGGATCTGGTGTCCGTCACCATCGACGGCATCCCGGTCTCCGTCCCCAAGGGGACCCTGGTGATCCGCGCTGCCGAACTGCTCGGCATCGAGATCCCGCGCTTCTGCGACCACCCGCTGCTCGACCCGGTCGGCGCCTGCCGCCAGTGCATCGTCGAGGTCGAGGGCCAGCGCAAGCCGATGGCGTCCTGCACCATCACCTGCACGGACGGGATGGTGGTCAAGACCCAGCTCACGTCCGGTGTCGCCGAGAAGGCGCAGCGCGGCGTCATGGAGCTG
>Ga0307517_10002399_pt1 | contig 30071 bp, 34 predicted proteins | sample 23_EM_MG_FD_194515 | JGI IMG/M metagenome (GOLD analysis project Ga0307517, IMG submission 194515) | Populus trichocarpa ectomycorrhiza microbial communities from riparian zone in the Pacific Northwest, United States - 23_EM | ecosystem: Host-associated > Plants > Roots > Unclassified | place... | reverse complement strand
AGGGTAACTGGGGTCCCAAGGTAGGGTAATTATGTTTCCAAGGTAGGGTAACTGCACCCTATCATGCCTTTATTTCCTTCGGAAGTCCGCGCGACCACATATAATGTTGCCACGGGGACCCGTGCAATGTTTACTATGAGTCCTTTGCTTTATGCGAACATACCCTCCGAAGGTTACCCTGCCTAGTAGGGTAACTTTGGCCTACCTAGGTTACCCTGTCTAACCCTATGTCACCAAGTCACTTTGTAGACACTTGTACCAACTCATGTCTACCGGTAGTATACTAAGTATACTGGTCTATCCTCAATATGGTTACCACTTGGTATGCCATACGGGCTTGAGTCTAGTCCACTGTAGCTACATATCTGTAGGGTCGTTACAGGCCGACGATGGGGAGGAGCGGGCTAGGGCTCTGCTAATCTCGTCCGGCGCCAGCGGGAGGCATTCTCTGAACGGGAGCAGGATGGTGTCGGTGAACCCGGCTGGCGCGCCAGGGAAGAAATGGTCAAGGAGCGCCTTGTTGAGCTCGGGCGGCGTTGAGGCGCCCGAGAGATCAGGGAAACGGCGGGGGGGACGACCGACGGTGAATCTTTTGGCCGTCCACACAGTCTGGGGGGTTGCCGAGGCCAAGAATAGTGTTCGTTACGGGGCCCCGTTTCTGACAAACGGGGCGCCAAGAGCAGGTTATTAACTACATATTGAAAAAGGAATCGCCCAAATCGGATCAAAACTGAGCGAGATAGAGCTCTGTGAAGTTGTCTAACTTCAATGAGCTCTATCTCAGTCAGTTCTTGTCCGATTTGTATGATTCTTTCGACCAGTTAATCAGAATAACCTATGTTATTTTGTCCCCGCTCATCGGAAACTGGGCCCCGTAACGAAGCCTAGCCAAGAAGGAGGACCAATGGGCCCTCTTCGCCTTCTTGATCGCCTTGCAGTAGGACGATCTCGCCGCCCTTGCGGACGCGAGGAGAGAGGCGTCGAAACGATCTCGTTTCCAGGAGCGGAGAGCGGAGTTATAGGCCTTCCGGAGCACCGAGAGGAGCTCAGACCACCATGGTTTGGAGCGGAAAGTCACCCTCTTCATTGGGGTTTGGAGCGCAAATAGTGCCGTGACCTTCCCTAGATTGGTACTGAGCGAGAGGTCTAGGGAGCTCGTGGTGGGGAGAGGGGGCGGGGGCGAGATGATCGTTGCTTTCAGCGCAGTAACCAGAGCGGGCCAGTCAGACAGGACCCAGTTGGGGGGTGGGGGGGGAGCCCGAAATAATGGGGCCTCCAACCGGGGGAGGATCGGGATGTGGTCCGAGCCGGTGGCGGGGAGGGGGTCAGACCATTCAGAAAAGTATGGCGAGAGGAGGGGGCAGGCAAAGGCTAGGTCCAGGAGGCCCGGGCGCCCGACAAGCGACATGGAAACCGAGTGAAGACACCCGGAGTGTTGAGGAGGGAGAAACCTAGGTCCGTGGCCCTGTCGAAGTAGGGGGTCGAGGTGGCAATCTCGTCCTCCTTGAAAGTCCTGAGGGGGTCGGCCGTGGGGTCATGGATGTTGAAGTCCCCCAAAGTAAGGGTGGGAAGGGGGCTGGAAGAGAACATAATGTGCGGAGGGACAGAGCGCGTGTTGTTCGTTCGCCCCTTGGTGCTAGAGGAGTTGATTATTGTAAAGCCGGTTGTGGAGGGGTTAAAGAAACCATTCGGGGTGAAGAGGTCAAGAGCCATGACGTCCCCTCGCCAAAAGAACCACGGAAGGAGAGAAATAGTTGACAAAAAGGAACTATAAACATAAAAGGCAACCCCGGGGTTGCAGCCAGTGGACGCGGGGGGGGAAAAAACCGTAAATAAATTAAAGGAAGGAAGTTTGCCCCTGTAGACCGGAGGGTCCTGAAGGGCTACAATGGACGGAGGTTGGGCCAGCTGTGTGAAAGACCCGAACAGTGAAAGAAACACATCCCAGCTCCCGCAGTTGTGTTGAATGAGTGTGAAGAGCTTCGGCGGGGGGGGCAAGGCCTGCTCACCACCCCAAAAGGAAAGGTTGTGCTGCATTATTGGGCCAGGCCCGATGGGGTTATACTCACAGGGGAGGGGCTCTGGGGCTCCATGGGAGGGAGCTGACCAGCGCCTGGTGCGGGCCTTACAGATGCCGGAAGTATCGTTGTCCTTCTGGCCCTTGGAGTAGCCATCTCGAACGCCGACTGGAGAGAGCTGGTGGGTGAAGGGGGGGGCGAGACGTCACCGTCGTCGGCGGCCGTGTCCATCTCGTCGCCAACTGGCGGCGGGAGAACGACCTCGCAGGCAGCGGACGAACGTCTGAAAGGGGGCGGAGTCGGACGGGAGTTACAATCCCTGTAACTCGCAGTGTGGGCGCCTCCGCAATTGGTGCAGCGCGGTGGCGAGGAAGAACAACAGCCAGGAGCAGCCTTAAGGTTGCCACCTCCAGGGCAGGTGGGGTTGGGGCATCGGTGCATTGCACGGGTGTGGTTGAGGGAGCAGATGGGGCAAACGGGAGAGGCGGAGGGGCACCTGGGGGCACTGTGGCCGAACCCCCAGCAGTTCTTGCATTGGGTGTACCTATTGGAAGAGTAGGCGCGTTCAATATTTTGTGAACGGGAAAAGAGCCGAATCGAGGAGCCCATCGTGAGTACGTCCCCTGGGTGGACGGAGACGATAACGGAGGTGGCAAACTTGCCCTCCCTGGATTGTGCGTTAGGATTGAGGTATCTGGTGGTCAGGATGCGAATGTTCTTAGAGTTGAGGATCGATTCCGCAAGACACGGGAAGAGCTCTTCCGGGTCCTCACGGAGGAAGGCGATCGGGAGGGAGTGGATGGCGAGCTGGGCTTCGTTGGGAGCGAGGCGAAAGGGCAACCAGGGAGACTCGCCCACAGGGAACGACTTGTTGAGCTGGTTGGAGAGGGCGTCGAAGTATGGGGGAAAGGCCGCAGCGGGGGTGGCAGGGTCGGTGACGAGAAGGGTGACAGATCCACGGTCGTTGACCTTGGTGGTGACTGGGAGGGGCAGGACGCAGTTCGCATCTCTCAGGACGCGGGCAGCTATGTCTGGGGAGGTCGCGGCGATTAGGGGCGCTTGCGGGTGCTCAGAGGGGGAAGAACGAGGTGAGTAGAACCTTCTTTCGGCCGTAGGAAGTGACCTAGGTGTCTGAATTTCAGCGGCTAGGTTGCCGGCTGACGCGACTTGGGCGGCAGTTAGGGAGCTGTTATTCTTCTTGCCCTTCAGGGTACCTTTCGAGGGGGCCTGGGCATACGAGGGTTGGGGCTTGTGACAGTCGGGGGCGAGGTGGCCCGAGATGAAGGTGGTGGGATCGGGGTACTTTCCTTCACGGAACGCGTTGGCTTCCCAGGAGTCAGGGAACTTATCGGCGTAGCTGCACGGGTCGCCATAAAAGGAACAGGTGTCCGGGTCATATCGGGGGATGTCGGGGTCGAAAGAGGAAGAGCTGGGCTTGCCAGGGGGGGGGGCACGGACCTTTGCCTTATGCTGAGGTGGGAGGGGTGTGGGGCGTGGGGTGGCACCCGTCGGTGGAATGGGAGGGCGAACGGAGGGAAGGGCCAGGCGTGTGGTCGCCCCAGTCGGAGGAACCGGTGGCCGAGTGGGGGCTGGCGCTTGGGGAGATGGGGCAGCAGACACCCTTTGTGACAGGTCACATAGGGACACGTGGATAGGGGCGAGCTTGCTGTCCAGGGGGGCAGTGGTAGGGAGGGTGGCAACGATACCTTGTATGCTGCCTAATTGTGTTGTTATGGTATCGAGCTGACGCGTCATGGACGCGAGAGCGTTGAGAGAGGAGCAGGAAAGGGGGACGAGGATCGTCTCGCCGTCTGAGAGTTCAGCCAGATGGCGGTCGTCGAGGATTGGGAGTTGGACAGAAGAGAAGTTAAGCCTCTGGCGGGTCTCGCGAACAAAATCGCGGATGTATAGGTGGCACTCAGTAAGGTCCGGGGACGAGGACTGCGTAGAGGGGGCACGCGAGGGGGCACCCGAGGAGGGAAGGGGGGGAAAGTCATCCATCGTGAGGACGAGGGATCAGGGACGCGAAGCCTGACAAGAGGAGGAGAAAAAGGGGGCGAGGGGGGATCGTGCACTGAACGACGTGGAGTTGTGATTTCAATGACTGGAGGTGTAGAGGGCGCGGAGGAAAGGAAATCGGTGGCTTTTTTTATTTTTTTATTATTTTTTTATTTTTTTATTTTTTTTATATCATATATTCGTTGTTTAGATACAAGAAATCGCATGGAGCCCTAGCTATGGCGAACACAAAACCCAAAATCCAAGACGAACTAACAAAGGAAAAATCCGGCACAATCTCTTCAACTGGGGTCCGTACCGGTCCCAGGCTCACACACCGGCACGACATTAAAGCAAGTACGATAAAGGAAATCCTTATACCAGCGGACAGCATGAAAAACTAAAACAAATTAACCTAGCTAACCTGAGACGACATAAAGTAACCAAAGGAAACTATATTAGATGACTGGGAAGAAATAGAACCAGCTGAGGACGTTGTGCGCGAGAACATGCCCGGGGGGAAGGCTGTGGCTGTCGGGCTAATGAAGCGGCTGAGGGCCCCAAGCAAGGGGACGGAAGACCAGAGGGAGCGTCAGGACCGATGTCAGAGACCCCCTGAAGGTGGCGGGCTCCGGCCGGCCCCTTAGTGGGGCAACGGAGTATGGCATCTTCAAAGGTCTCGGGGGCCTCGTCACAGCTGGGACAGGTGGTTGGGGCGTCGTCGCTCCAGGAGGGGTGTGCGCGGAGGTAGCTCTTGCCAGACCTCATCTGGTGAAGGCGGCCCGCGGTGAACTTGTTGAGGGCCATGAATGGGTGGGGCTTGATCGAGGGGCGGTAGGGGTACCGGGCCGGGTCCGGCGCAGACTCTTCCCATTCTTTGATTAGGAGGCTCCTACACTGGAGCTTAAGTTGGGGATCGGAGAGGCCCGGGGGGGGGGCTGGGTGGTGTTGGCATAAACGGTGCTGGGAGGTTACCGGGAGGGGTTCGAACCCGCCAGGCCCCAGGATAAAAAGCATGGAATGCGGGAGGGCGTCTAGGGGGAGGTGGGCCCGGTTCTTCAAGGGCGGCCTGGGTTGGAGCCACGGGAGGGGCAGGCGGCTGCCCGCATTCTTCGCGGAGAGTGACCTATGATCAGGGGAGTGGCGGTATAGGGAGGGCGTTTGAACCGAGGGGGGGAGGCGGGCCGTAGCCGGGTTAATTTCCGGGGGGGAGCAGAGAATCCTGAGGGCCGCTAGCCGACGTTTATACCTCAGGAGGAGGTCAAGTGGGGGGAGACAGGCCTCGATGGCCAGAATATCAGTGGGGGTACTGAGGAAGCAGTTGGTTGTGCACCTCTGGACCTTGTGCCAGAAGACGGCGTGCTTCTTTACCATGTGGGATGATGGTACAAACACGTCCACGCCATAGCGGAGGACGGGGAAGAGGAGCGATGAGGCCAGTCGATGGCACAGGAAGGGGGGGAGGCCCATCCCAGGGGGGGAGACCCTTTTGATGGCCACAAAGGCGGCTTGGGCTTTGGCCAACCTCTTGGTGAAGTGGGGGGTAGTGGACATCGAGGGGGTAAACCAGTATCCCAGTCACCGAACCTCGCTTTTGGGTTTGAAAACCGATCCATCCTAGTGGATCGGCGCGTTGGATATGGGGCCTCTGTCCCTGTTCGTACGCCAGTGGATGAGCTCCGTCTTGGGGAAAGAGAAACCGACGCCCAGCCTGGCCCCTTTGGACTTCAGCCTGGCATACTGCCTCTGCAAGATCTGGATATTTCGACGATCGGACGCCGAGGATGCAGTGAGACCGAAGTCGTCCACGTAGGAGAGAGTGAGGCCCCTAGGGATCACGGAGTGCAGGCGGGAGACATATACAACGAATAATAGCGGGGACACGGGGGATCCCTGGGGGGTGCCCACCGAGACGGGGGCAAATATCTTGGGGCCGCCCTGATAGAGGAGGCGGCACGTCCTATCGGACAGGAAGGACCTGGTCCACGAGACTAAGTACGGGTTGACCCCTTTGGCCATGAGCATGCCGCAGAGGGAGGAGGCGTTAAGGTTGTCGAAGCCCCCCTTGATGTCCAGGAAGAGTGTAGAAACCTTTCTTCCGGCCATCTGGAGGGTTCTGACCTCGTGAGTCAGGGTGGTGGTCGCATCAGAGGCCGTGAGGCCCGCCAGCGACCCGCACTGGTGTTGGTCCAGGAGGCCGCAAGCGCGGGCCACACAGGAGAGTCTTGAGTTCATTATCCTTTCAAGGATCTTCGAGAAGGTTTGGAGCAGGACTATGACCCTGAGGGAGGAGGGGGGGTCGTACGAAGGCTTTCCAGGCTTGGCGAGGACAATGCCATCCGCCTTTTTCAGCATAAGGGGGTGGGAGCCATAGGCCACCAGTGGGGCGAGCAGGTCTAGTATGATATGGGGAGCCACACGGTGCACTCTTTTCCACACAGAATTGGGTGTCATGTCAGGCCCAGGGGCCGACGACGGGGACGAGCGGGCGAGGGCTCTGCTGATTTCCTCCGTTTCCAGAGCTTGGCAGTCCGCGAAGGCTAGAAGGATGGTCTCTCTGGGCCCAGGGGGCTCACCAGGGAAGAAGTGGTCCAGGAGCGCTTTGTTGAGCTCTTGCGGTGGATTGGCACCCGGGAGCTCGGGGAAACGGGGGGGGGGTCGCCCGACGGCGAACCTTTTCGCTGTCCAGACGGATTGAGGGGTCGCAGCTGCCAGGAAAGAGGACCAGTGGTCCCTCTTCGCTTTCTTGATGGCCTTAAAGTAGGAGGCCCTGGCGGCCCTCGCGGAGGCCAGGAGAGAGGGGTCGTGGCGGTCACGCTTCGAGGAGTGGAGCGCCGAATTGTGGTCTCTTCTGAGGATCGACAAGAGGTCCGTCCACCAAGGCTTGGACCTGTACGTCACCCTCTTCAGCGGAGTGTGCATGGCGAATTGGGCTGTTACCCTGCCTAGGTTGGTCTTGAACCAAAGGTGCAGGGACCGGGTGGTTGGGATCGGGGGCGGCGGCGGAATCACGGTGGCCTTCAATGATTCTTCCAGGGCCTTCAAGTCGGAAAGGGCCCAGTTGGGGGAGGAGGGAGGGGCTCTGAAGAGAGGGGCCTCGAAGCGAACGAGAATGGGAATGGGGTCGGAGCCAGTGGAGGGGAGGGGGTCTGACCATTCGGAAAAGTATGGTGCAAGAAGGGGGCAGGCAAAAGCAAGGTCAATGACGCCAGGGCGCCCAATGAGTGACATGGAAAAGCGGGTCAAGACCCCTGGTGTGTTGAGGAGGGAGAACCCCAACTCCGTAGCCCTTTCAAAGTACGGTGCCGATGTGGCAATCTCGTCCCCTTTAAAAGCCCTGAGGGGGTCCGACGTGGAGTGATGGATGTTGAGGTCACCTAGGGTGAGAGTTGGTGTTGAGGAGAGGGGAAAGACAATCTCCTGAGAGACCGAACGAGTGTTGTTTAGGCTTCCATTGGTGCTGTAGGAGTTTAAGATCGAAAGTCTAGTCGTGGAGGGGTTAAAAAAGCCATCGGGGGTCAAAAGGTCAAGCGCCATGACGTCACCACTGTCAAAAAACCTAGGAAGGAGAGAAATAGCAGACAAAGAGAAACTATAAACGTAAAAGGCAATGCGGGGCTTGCAGCCACCAGAGGTGGGGGGGGAGAAAGAGGAAAACAAGCTGAAAGAGGGTAACTTGCCCCTGTAGACCGGGGGGTCCTGCAGGGCCCCAATGGAAGGTGGCTGGGCCAATTGCGTAAAGGACCCGAAAACTGAAAGAAACACATCCCAGCTCCCGAGGCAGTTGTGTTGAACGAGTGTGAAGGGTTTCGGAAGGGGAGGGGAGACCTGCTCGCCACCCCACGACGTGGGGTTGTACTGCAGTAACGGGCCAGGCCCGAGGCGGCTCTGCTCATGGGAGAGGGGCTAGGCTGCTCCGCGGGAGGGAGGGCGCCTGTGCCTTGTGTGGGCCTTACTGAGGCCGGAAGTATTGTTGTCCTTCTGGCCCTTGGAGTAGCCATCTCGAACGCCGACAGGAGGGAGCGCGTGGGTGAATGGGGGGGCGAGTGGTCCTGGACGTCAGCGGCCGTGTCGATCTCGTCGCCAACTGGCGGCGGTGGAACTTCCTCGGTGGCAACGGTTGAACGCCTGAGAGTGGGCGGTACAGGATGGCTTTCGCAATCCCTATGTACGGCGGGGTGATTTTCGCCACAGTTGATGCAGCGGGGCGGTGAGGATGAGCAACAGCCAGGAGTAGCCTTAAGGTTGCGACCTCAAGGGCAAGTGGGGTTGGTACATCGGTGAGAGGCACGAGTGTGGTTGAGGGAACAGAGGGGGCAAACCGGGTCGGAGAACGGGCATCTGGGAGCGACGTGGCTGAAGCTCCAGCAGTTCTTGCATTGAGTGGACCTGTTTGACGAGTAGGCCCCCTCGACAGTGCGCGAGCGAGAGAAAGGTCTGATGGAGGAACCCATTGCCTGGACGTCCCCAGGGTGGACGGAGACAACGACCGAGGTGGCAGTTTTGCCCTCCCTTGAGCGGGCGTCTGGGTTGAGGAATCTGGCGGCGAGGATGCGGATGTCCTTGGAGTTAAGGATCCACTCCGCAAGGCACGGGAAGCGCTTGCCCGAATCCTCCGGGAGGAAGGCGAGCGGCAGAGAGTGGATGGCGAGTTGCGTCTAGTTGGGGGCGAGGCGAAAGGGCAACCAGGGAGAGTCTCCCAGCGGGAAAGACTTGTTGAGCTGGGAAGAGAGGGCATCAAAGTAGGGCGCAAAGGCCGCGGTGGGAGTGGCAGGGTCGGTGACGAGTAGGGTGACGGACCCTCGATCGTTAACCTTCGTGGTGACAGCGAGGGGGAGGATACAGTTCGCATCCCTGCGGACCCGGGCGCAGATGTCATGGAACGTGGCAGCGATCAGCGAAGCTTGCTGGTGCTCGGAGGGGGAGGAACGGGGCGCGTAGAATCTCCTCTCGGCGGTGGGGAGCGACTTTGGTCTTGGGGCAACAGAGACGGCGTTGCTAGCTGACGCGACTTTGGCAGCCGTGAGAGCGCTCTTATTCTTCGTACCCTTCGGGGCCCTGGCAGTGGCAGCCTGGGCGTACGACGGTTGGGTCTTTGGGCAGTCCGGGGCGAGATGACCCGGGGTGAGAGTAGTAGGGTCGGGGTACTTTCCCTCACGAAACGCGTTGGCTTCCCATGAATCAGGGAACTTCTCCGCATACGCTCGGGGATTGCCGTAAAAGGAGCGGGTGTCCGGGTCATACCGGGGTATGTCCGGATCGAAGGACGAGGGGGTCAACTTATTCGGGGGGGGGGCACAGGTTTTGGTCCTAACCTGGGGAGGTGGAGGCGGAGGCATGGGGTGTGTGGTGGTACCAGTCGGGGGAAAAGACGGCCGAGTGGGGGCAGGGGCCTGTGGATGGGGGGCAGCAGACACCCTTTGTGACAGGTCACGTAGGCAGGCGTGGATAGGGGAGAGCTTGCTGTCCAAGGGCGCAGTGGTTGGGAGGGTTGCAATGATACCCTGTACGGTACCCAATTCGGTTGTTATGGTGTCCAGCTGACGCGTCATGGAGGCAAGCGCGTTCAAGGCCGAGCAGCAGAGGGGGAGGAGGATGGTTTCGCCATCAGAGAGTTCGGAAAGTTGGGTATCGTCGAGGATAGGAAGGTGGGTTGAGGTGAAGTTAAGACGCTGGCGTGTGTCGCGGACAAAGTCACGGATGTAGAGGTGGGACTCGCTGAGGTCCGGTGAAGCAGACTCTCTTGGCGAAGCCCGAGAGGGAGCCGCCGAGGAAGGTCCAGGGGGGAGGTGATCCATGGTGACGATGTGGGATCAGGGACGCCAAGCCTGAAAGGCAGGAGAAGTTAGGGGGCGACTGGGGATCGTGCACGGAACGACGTGAAGTTGTAATTTCAATGACTGGAGGTGTAGAGGGCGCGGAGCGTGGAAGGAAATCGGGGGCTTTTTTTTCTTTTTTTTTTTCTTTATATCATATATTTGTTGTTAAGGTACAAGAAATCTCATGGAGCGCTAGCTATGGCGAAAACAAAACCCAAAACCCAAAACGAACTAACAAAGGAAAGATCCGGCACACTACTCTTCAACTGGGGTCCGTACCGGTCCCAGGCCCACATACGGGCGCGAAATTAAAACAAGCAAATTAAAGGAAACCCTCCTTAAACCAGCGGATAGCATAAAAAACAAAAAATTCAAACCCAGCTTTCCTGAGACGACATAAAGTAACCAAAAGAAACTACATTAGATGAGCGGACAGAAATGGAGGAAGTGGAAGACGACGGGCGTGAAAAGTTTCCCGGGGGGTAGGCAGTAGCAGTAGACTTAATGAAGCGGGCGAGGGCGCCCAAGCGGGCAGCCGAGGACCTTACTGGGGCGTCCGGGGCGATGACAAGGACCCCCTAAAGGTGGCGGGTCCTAGCAGGCTCCTTGGCCGGGCATTGGAGGATGGCGTACTCAAACGTCTCGGGGGCCTACAAGCAACTGGGGCACGTGGTGGGGACTTCGCTATCCCAGGGGGGGTGGGCGCCGAGGTAGCTCTTCCCAGATCTCATCTGGTGGAGGCGACCCAGGGTGAATTTGTCAAGGCCCATGAACGGGTGGGGCTTCAGCGAGGGGCGGAAGGGGTACCGGGCTGGGTCTGGAGCGGCCCGGTCCCATTCTTCCATGAGGAGGTTCTTTCACTTGATTTTAAGCTGCCGGTAGGAGCGGCCCGGGGGGGGCTCGGGGTAGAAGTCGGTAACGAGGTGTTGGGAGGTGACCGGGAGGGCATCAAGCCCATCCTGGCCCAAAAGGCACAGCATCGAGTGGGGTAGGGCGTCGCGGGGGAGGTGGGCCCTGTTCTTGGAGGGCGGTCTAGGCTGGGTCCAAGGGAGGGGCAGGCGGCTGCCTCCATTCCTGGCACTTAGGGCCCTGAGGTCTGGGGAGTGGCGGTGAAGGGAAGGAGTTTGGACCGAGGGGGGAAGCCTCGCGGCTGCGGGCTTGATCTCCGGCAGGTAGCAGAGGATCCTTAGGTGAGCCAGCCGGCGTTTGTACCTGAGGAGGAGATCGAGTGGCGGGAGGCAGGCCTCAATGGCCAGGATGTCGGTGGGGGTGCTCATGAAACAATTGGTCGTCCATCTCTGGACCTTGTGCCACAACGCGGCAAGTTTCCTGGTCATGTGGACTGTGGGAACAAAGCCGTCCGCGCCATAGCTGAGAATGGGAAAGAGGAGGGAGGAAGCAAGTCGCTGGCAGAGGTAAGGCGGGAGGCCAATTCCCGGGGGGGAGAGACGTTTGACAGCCAGGAAGGCAGCTTGGGCTTTGGCTAGCCTCTTGACGAAGTGGGGGGTGGTGGAGATCGAGGGTGTGAACCAGTTGCCTAGCCATCGGACCTCCCGCTTGGGCGTGAAAACCGGTCCATCCAGGTAGATCGGAGCGTCGGAAATGGGGGCCTTATCCCTGTTCGTGCCCCAGTGGACAAGCTCTGTTTTGGGTACCGAGAAACTGACGCCCAGCCTGGCCCCTCTGGCCTTCAGCCTGGCATACTGCCTTTGTAAGATCTGGATGTTGCCCCGATAGGAGGCTGAAGAGGCTGTGAGACCGTAGTCGTCCACGTAAGAGAGCGTGAGGCCCTGGGGGATCTCTGAGTGGAGGCGGGAGACGTAAATAACAAATAGCAGCGGGGAGACAGGGGAGCCCTGGGCCGTGCCCACCGAGACCGGGGCGAACACCTTGGGCGATCCCTGGTACAGGAGACGGCAGGACCTGCCAGACAAAAAGGACCTGGTCCAAGACACAAGGTATGGGTTGACCCCTTTGGCTCTAAGCATGCCGCAGAGGCAGGAGGGGTTGACGTTGTCGAAACCCCCTTTAATGTCCAGGAAGAGTGTGGAGAATTTCCTTCCAGCCATCTGAAGGGTCTTCACCTCGTGAGTGAGGGTGGTAACAGCGTCCGAAGCCGACAGGCCGGCAAGCGAGCCCCACTGGTGAGGGTTAAGGAGTCCAGTGGCAAGGGCCACGCAGGAGAGTCTAGAGTTCATTATCCTTTCCAGGATCTTGGAAAAGGTTTGGAGAAGAACTATCACACGGAAAGAAGAGGGGGAGTCGTATGAGGGCTTCCTGGGCTTGTCAAGGACTATGCCGTCGGCCCTTTTGAGGGTAAGGGGGTGGGACCCGTAGGTCACCAGGGGGGCAAGGAGGTCATGGATGAGGTGAGGGGCCGTGCGGTACACCCTCTTCCAAACTGAGTTGGGGATCGCATCAGGCCCTGGGGCCGACGATGGGGAGGAGCGGGCTAGGGCGCTGCTAATCTCGGGCGCTGCCAGCGGGAGGCATTCTCTAAACGGGAGAAGGATGGTGTCGGTGAACCCGGCTGGCTCGCCAGGGAAAAAAGTGGTCAAGGAGCGCCTTGTTGAGCTCGGGTGGCGTTGAGGCGCCCGGGAGATCAGGAAAACGCGGGGGGGGACGCCCGACGGCGAATCTTTTGGCCGTCCACACAGTTTGGGGGGTCGCTGAGGCCAAGAAGGAGGACCAATGGGCCCTCTTCGCCTTTTTGATCGGCTTGAAGTAGGACGATCTCGCCGCCCTTGCGGATGCGAGGAGAGAGGCATCGACACGATCGCGTTTCGAGGAGCGGAGGGCGGAGTTATAGGCCTTCCTGAGCACCGACAGAAGCTCAGACCACCATGGTTTGGAGCGGAAAGTCACCCTTTTCATCGGGGTGTGAAGCGCAAATAGTGATGTGACCTTCCCTAGATTGGTACTGAGCCAGAGGTCTAGGGAGCTCGTGGTGGGGAGAGGTGGCGGGGGCGAGATGACCGTAGCCTTCAGCGCAGTATCAAGAGTGGGCTAGTCGGATAGAACCTAGTTGGGGGTTGGGGGGGGAGCCGGAAAAAACGGGGCCTCAAAGCGGAGGAGGATCGGGATGTGGTCCGAGCCGGTGGAGGGGAGGGGGTCAGACCATTCAGAAAAGTAGGCCGAGAGGAGGGGGCAGGCAAAGGCTAGGTCCAGGACCCCCGGGCGCCCGATAAGCGACATGGAAAACCGAGTGAAGACACCCGGGGTTTTGAGGAGGGAGAACCCTAGGTCCATGGCCCTGTCAAAGTAGGGGGCCGAGGTGGCAATCACATCCTCCTTGAAAGTCCTGAGGGGGTCGGCCGTGGGGTGATAGATATTGAAGTCAGCCAAAGTAAGGGTGGGAAGGGGGCTGGCGGGGAACATAATGTCCGGTGGGACAGACCGGGTGTTGTTTGCGCGCCCTTTGGTGCTATAGGAGTTGATTATTGTAAACCCAGTTGAGGAGGGGTTAAAGAAGCCATTCGGGGTGATGAGGTCAAGTGCCATGACGTCCCCTCGCCCAAAGAAACGCGGAAGGAGAGAAACAGTTGACAGAAAGGAACCATAAACATAAACGGCGACCCGGGGCTTGCAGCCACCGGAGGTGGGGGGGGAAAAAACGGTAAATGAATTAAAGGAAGGAAGTTTGCCCCTGTAGACCGGAGGGTCCTGAAGGGCTACAATGGACGGTGGTTGGGCCAGCTCTGTGAAAGACCCCAACAGTGAAAGGAACACATCCCAGCTCCCGAGGCAGTTGTGTTGAATGAGTGTGAAGGGTTTCGAAGGGGGTGGCAAGGGCTGCTCACGACCCCGGAAAGAAGGGTTGTGCTGCATTATTGGGCCGGGCCCGACGGGGTTCAACTCATAGGGGAGGAGCTCTGGGGCTCCATGGGAGGGAGCTGACCAGCGCCTGGTGCGGGCCTTACAGAGGCCGGAAGTATCGTTGTCCTTCTGGCCCTTGGAGTAGCCATCTCGAACGCCGACTGGAGGCAGCGGGTGGGTGAAGGGGGGGGCGAGAAGTCACTGTCGTCGGCGGCCGTGTCCATCTCGTCGCTAGCGGGCTGCGGGAGAACGATCTCGTCGGCAGCGCACGAACGTCTGAAAGGGGGCGGAGTCAGACGGGAGTCACAATCCCTGTGAGTCGCAGTGTGGGCGCCTCCGCAATTGGCGCAGCGCGGTGGCGAGGAAGAACAACAGCCAGGAGCAGCCTTAAGGTTGCCACCTCCAGGGCAGGTGGGGTTGGGGCATCGGTACATTGCACGGGTGTGGTTGAGGGAACAGATGGGGCAAACGGCAGAGGCGCAGGGGCACCGGGGGGCGACATGGCCAAACCCCCAGCAGTTCTTGCACTGCGTGTACCTATTGGACGAGTAGGCGCATTCAATATTCCGTGAACGGGAAAAGAGTCGGATCGAGGAGCCCATCGTGAGTACGTCCCCTGGGTGGACGGAGACAATGACAGAGGTGGCAGACTTGCCCTCCCTGGATTGTGCGTTAGGATTGAGGTATCTGGTGGACAGGATGCCAATGTTCTTAGAGTTGAGGATCGATTCCGCAAGACACGGGAAGAGCTCTTCCGCGTCCTCAGGGAGGAAGGCGATCGGGAGGGAGTGGATGGCGAGCTGGGCTTCGTTGGGGGCGAGGCGAAAGGGCAACCAGGGAGACTCGCCGACAGGGAACGACTTGTTAAGCTGGTTAGAGAGGGCGTCGAAGTATGGGGCAAAGGCCGCGGCGGGGGTGGCAGGGTCGGTGACGAGAAGGGTGACTGATCCACGGTCATTGACCTTGGTGGTGACTGCGAGGGGTAGGACGCACTTGGCATCTCTGAGGACGCGGCCAGCTCTGTCTGGGAAGGTCGCGGCGATTAGGGGCGCTTGCGGGTGCTCAGAGGGGGAAGAACGAGGAGCGTAGAACCTTCTTTCGGCCGTAGGAAGTGACCTACGTGTCGGAATTTCAGAGGATAGGTTGCTGGCTGACGCGACTTGGGCGGCCGTTAGGGAGCTGTTATTCTTCTTGCCCTTCGAGGTCCCTTTCGAGGCGGCCTGGGCATACGAGGGTTGGGGCTTGTGACAATCGGGGGCGAGGTGGCCCGGGATGAAGGTGGTTGGATCAGGGTACTTTCCTTCACGGAAGGCGTTTGCTTCCCAGGAGTCAGGGAACTTGTCGGCGTAGGCGCGAGTGTTGCCATAAAAGGATCAGGTGTCCAGGTCATACCGGGGAATGTCGGGGTCGAAAGAGGAAGGGCTGACCTTACTAGGTGGGGGGGCGCGGGCCTTTGCCTTAGGCTGAGCTGGGAGGGGCGTGGGGCTTGTGGTGGCACCCGTCGGTGGAATGGGAGGGTAAACAGAGGGAAGTGCCGGGCGTGTGGTCGCACCAGTCGGAGGAATGGGTGGCCGAGTGGGGGCTGGCGCTTGGGGAGGTGGGGCAGCAGACACCCTTTGTGACAGGTCATGTATGGACGCGTGGATAGGGGCGAGCTTGCCGTCCAGGGCGGCAGTGGTAGGGAGGGTGGCAACGATAGCTTGTATCGTGCCTAATTGGGTTGTTATGGTATCGAGCTGAGGCGTCATGGACGCGAGAGCGTTGAGAGAGGAACAGGAAAGGGGGATGAGGATTGTCTCGCCGTCTGCGAGCTCAGCCAGTTGGCGGCCGTCGAGGATTGGGAGTTGGACAGATGAGAAGTTAAGTCTTTGGCGGGTCTCGCGAACAAAATCGCGAATGTATAGGTGGGACTCTTTGAGTTCAGAGGACGAGGACTGCGTAGAGAGGGCAGGCGAGGGGGCACACGAGGAGGGAAGGGGAGGAAGATCACACATCGTGAGGACGAGGGATGAGGGACGCGAAGCCTGACAAGAGGAGGAGAAAACGGGGCGAGGGGGGATCGTGCACTGAACGACGTGGAGTTGTAATTGCAATGACTGGAGGTGTAGAGGGCGCGGAGCGTGGAAGGAAATCGGGGGCTTCTTTTTTTGCTTTTTTTCTTTTTTTTTTTATATCATATATTCGTTGTTAAGGTACAAGAAATCGCATGGAGCGCTAGCTATGGCGAAAACAAAAGCCAAAATCCAAGACGAACTAACAAAGGAAAGACCCGGCACCAAACTCTTCAACTGGGGTCCGTACCGGTCCCAGGCCCACACACGGGCACGACATTAAAGCAAGTACGATAAAGGAAACCCTCCTTACACCAGCGGACAGCATGAAAAAACTTAAACGTAAACCTAGCTAACCTGAGACAACATAAAGTAACCAAAGGAAACTACATTAGATGACTGGGAAGAAATAGAACCAGCTGAGGATGTTGGGCGAGAGAACATGCCCGGGGGGAAGGCTGTGGCGGTAGAGCTGATGAAACGGCTGAGGGCCCCAACCAAAGGGACGGAAGACCAGACGGGAGCGTCGGGGCCGATGTCAGAGACCCCCTGAAGGTGGCGGGCTCTAGCCAGCCCCTTAGCGGGGCAGCAGAGTATGGCATGCGCAAAGGTCTCGTGGCCCTCGCCGCAGCTGGGACAGGTGGTTGGGGCGTCATGGCTCCAGGAGGGGTGTGAGCGGAGGTAGCTTTTGCCAGACCTCATCTGGTGAAGGCGGCCCGCGGTGAATTTGTGGAGGCCCATGAACGGGTGGGGCTTGATCGAGGGGCGGTAGGGGTACCTGGCCGGGTACGAGGCAGACTCTTCCGATTCTCTGATTAGGAGGCTCCTACACTGGAGCTTAAGTTGGGGATAGGAGCGGCCCGGGGGGGGGGCTGGGTAGTGATGGCATAAACGGTGCTGGGAGGTTGCCGGGAGGGATTCGAACCCGCCAGGCACCAGGATAAAAAGCATGGAATGAGGGAGAGCGTCTAGTGGGAGGTGGGCCCTGTTCTTCGAGCGCGGCCTGGGCTGGAGCCAAGGGAGGGGCAGGCGGCGGCCCGCATTCTTCGCGGATAGCAACCTATGATCAGGGGAGTGGCGGTATAGGGAGGGGGTTTGAACCGATGGGGGGTGGCGGGCCGTGGCTGGGTTAATGTCCAAGGGGGAGCATAGAATCGTGAGGGCGGCAAGCCGAAGTTTGTACCTCAGGAGGAGGTCAAGTGGGGGGAGGCAGGCCTCGATGGCCGGAATATCAGTGGGGGTACTGAGGAAGCAGTTGGTTGTCCACCTCTGGACCTTGAGCCAGAAGACGGCGAGCTTCCTTACGATGTGGGATGAGGGTACAAACACGTCCGCACCATAGCGGAGGACGGGGAAGAGGAGCGATGAGGCCAGTCGATGGCACAGGAAGGGGGGGAGGCCCATCCCAGGGGGGGAGAGCCTTTTGATGGCCACAAAGGCGGCTTGGGCCTTGGCCAAGCTCTTGCGGAACTGGGGGGTGGTGGACATCGAGGGGGTAAACCAGTATCCCACCCACGGAACCTCGCTTTTAGGCTTGAAAACCGATCCATCCAAGTGGATCGGCGCGTTGGATATGGGGCCTCTGTCCCTGTTCGTACGCCAGTGGATGAGCTCAGGCTTGGGGATAGAGAAACTGACGCCCAGCCTGGCCTCTTTGGACTTCAGCCTGGCATACAGCCTCTGCAGGATCTGGATGTTGCGACGATAGGACGCCGAGGATGCCGTGAGACAGAAGTCGTCCACGTAGGAGAGGGGGAGGCCCATAGGGATCTCGGAGTGCAGGCGGGAGACATATATAACGAATAATAGTGGGGACACGGGGGAGCCCTGGGGGGTGCCCACCGTGACGGGGGGAAATATCTTGGTGGAGCCCTGATAGAGGAGGCGGCACGTCCTATCGGACAGGCAGGACCTGGTCCACGAGACTAAGTACGGGTTGACCCCTTTGGCCTTGAGCATGCCGCTGAGGGAGGAGGCGGTGACGTTGTCGAAGCCCCCCTTGATGTCCAGGAAGAGTGTAGAAACCTTTCTTTGGGCGAGCTGGAGGGTTCTGCCCTCGTGAGTCAGGGTGGTGGTTGCCTCCGAGGCCGAAAGGCCCGCCAGCGACCCGCACTGGTGTTCGTTCAGGAGGCCGCAAGCGCGGGCGACACAGGAGAGTCTTGAGTTCATTATCCTTTCAAGGATCTTCGAGGAGGTTTGGAGCAGGACTATGACCCTGAAGGAGGAGGGGGAGTCGTACGAAGGCTTTCCAGGCTTGTCGAGAACAATGCCATCCGCCTTCTTCAGCGTAAGGGGGTGGGAGCCATAGGCCACCAGTGGGGCAAGCAGGTCTAGTAAGATGTGGGGAGCCACACGGTGTACTCTTTTGCACACAGAATTGGGTGTCATGTCAGGCCCAGGGGCCGACGACGCGGACGAGCGGGTGAGGGCTCTGCCTATTTCCTCCGTTTCCAGCGCTTGGCAGTCCGCGAAGGGTAGAAGGATGGTCTCTCTGGGCCCAGGAGGCACACCTGGGAAGAAGTGGTCTAGGAGCGTGTTGTTGAGCCCTTCCGGCGTATTGGCACCCGGGAGCTCGGGGAAACGGGGGGGCGGGCGCCCGACCGCGAACCTTTTCGCGGTCCGGACGGATTGAGGGGTCGCAGCTGCCAGTAAAGAGGACCAGTGGTCCCTCTTCGCTTTCATGATGGTTTTAAAGTAGGAGGCCCTGGCGGCCCTCGCGGAGGCCAGGGGGGAGGGGTCGTGGCGTTCACGCTTCGAGGAGTGGAGCGCCGAATTGTAGGCTCTTCTGAGGATCGACAAGAAGTCTGTCCACCAAGGCTTGGACCTGTACGTCACCCTCTTCAGCGGAGTGTGCATCGCGAATTGGGCTGTCACCCTGTCTAGGTTGGTCTTGAACCAAATGTCCAGGGACCGGATGGTTGGGATCGGGGGCGGCGGCGGAATCACTGTGGCCTTCAGTGATTCATCCAGGGCCTTCCAGTCTGAAAGGACCCAGTTGGGGGAGGCGGGGTGGGCTCTGAAGAGAGGGGCCTCGAAGCGAAGGAGAATGGGAATGTGGTCGGAGCCAGTGGAGGGGAGGGGGTCTGACCATTTGGAAAAGTAAGGTGCAAGAAGGGGGCAGGCAAAAGCAAGGTCAATGACGCCAGGGCGCCCAATGAGTGACATGGAAAAGCGGGTCAAGACACCTAGTGTGTTGAGGAGGGAGAACCCCAATTCCGTAGCCCTGTCAAAGTACGGTGCCGATGTGGCAATCTCGTCCTCTTTACAGGCGCTGAGGGGGTCCGACGTGGGGTGATGGATGTTGAGGTCACCTAGGGTGAGAGTCGTGTTGCGGAGAGGGGAAAAACAATCTCCGGAGAGACCGAACGAGTGTTATTTAGGCGTTCCTTGGTGCTGCAGGAGTTTATGATCGAAAAACTAGTTGTGGAGGGGTTAAAGCAGCCATTGGGGGTGAACAGGTCAAGCGCCATGACGTCACCCCTGTCAAAAAACCTAGGAAGGAGAGAAATAGTAGAAAAAAAGGAACAATAAACGTAACAGGCAACGCGGGGCTTGCAGCCACCAGAGGTGGGGGGGGAGAAAGAAGAAAACAATCTGAAAGAGGGCAACTTGCCCCTGTAGACCGGGGGGTCCTGCAGGGCCACGATGGAAGGAGGCTGGGCCAATTGCGTAAACGACCCGAACAGTGAAAGAAACACATCCCAGCTCCCGAGGCAGTTGTGTTGAACGAGTGTGAAGGGTTTAGGAAGGGGAGAGGAGACCTGCTCACCACCCCACGACGAGGGGTTGTACTGCATTAACGGGCCAGGCCCGAGGCGGTTCTGCTTATGGGAGAGGGGCGAGGCTGCTCCGCGGGGGGGAGGGCGCCTGTGCCTTGCGTGGGCCTTACTGAGGCCGGAAGTATCGTTGTCCTTGTGGCCCTTGGAGTAGCCATCTCGAAGGCCGACTGGAGGGAGCGGGTGGGTGAAGGGGGGGGGCGAGTGGTCCTGGACGTCAGCGGCCGTGTCCATCTCGTCGCCAACGGGCGGCGGTGGAACTTCCTCGGCGGCAACGGTTGAACGCCTGAGAGTGGGCGGTACGGGACGGCTTTCGCAGTCCCTATGTACGGCGGTGTGATTTTCGCCACAGTTGAAGCAGCGGGGCGGTGAGGCAGAGCAACAGCCAGCAGTAGCGTTAAGGTTGCCACCTCCAGGGCAAGTGGGGTTGGGACAGCGGTGGGAGGCACGGGTGTGGTTGAGGGAACAGATGGGGCACACCGGGTCGGAGGACGGGCATCTGGGAGCGACGTGGCCGAAGCTCCAGCAGTTCTTGCATTGAGTGTACCTGTTTGAGGAGTAGGCCCGCTCGACAGTGCGTGAGCGAGAGAAGAGTCTGATGGAGGAACCCATTGCCTGGACGTCCCCAGGGTGGACAGAGACTAAGACCGAGGTGGCAGTTTTGTTCTGCCTTGAGCGGGCGTCTGGGTTGAGGAATCTGGCGGCGAGGATGCGGATGTCCTTGGAGTTAAGGATCCACTTCGCGAGGCACGCGAAGAGCTCGCTCGAATCCTCCGGGAGGAAGGCGAGGGGGAGAGAGTGGATGGCGAGTTGGGTCTCGTTGGGGGCGAGGCGAAAGGGCAACCAGGGAGAGTCTCCCACCGGGAAAGACTTGTTGAGCTGTAATGAGAAGGCATCATAGTAGGGCGCAAAGGCCGCAGCGGGAGTGGCAGGGTCGGTGACGAGTAGGGTGACGGACCCTTAATCGTTAACTTTGGTCGTGACAGCGACGGGGAGGATACAGTTCGCCTCCCTGAGGACACGGGCACAAATGTCAGGGAATGTGGCAGCGATCAGAGAAGCTTGCGGGTGCTCGGAGGGGGAGGAACGGGGAGCGTAGAATCTTCTTTCAGCGGTCGGGACCGACTTTGGTCTTTGGGGAACAGAGACGGCGTTGCTAGCTGACACGACTTTGGCAGCCGTGAGAGAGCGCTTATTCTTCTTATCCTTTGGGGCGCTGGCAGTGGCAGCCTGGGCGTACGACAGTTGGGTCTTTGGGCAGTCGGGGGCGAGATGGCCCGAGATGAAAGTGGTAGGGTCGGGGTACTTTCCCTCACAAAACGCCTTGGCTTCCCATGAATCAGGGAACTTCTCCGCGTACGCCTGGGGATTGCCGTAAAAGGAGCGGGTGTGCGGGTCATACCGGGGTATGTCCGGATCGAAGGATGATGGGGCCGACTTATTCGGGGGGGGGCACGGGTTTTGGTCCTAACCTGGGGAGGTGGAGGCGGAGCCATGGGGTGTGTAGTGGTTCCAGTCAGGGGAACAGACGGCCGAGTGGGGGCAGGCGCTTGCGGATGGGGGGCACCAGACACACTTTGTGACAGGTCACGTAGGGACGCGTAGATAGGGGAGAGCTTGCAGTCCAAGGCCGCAGTGGTTGGGAGGGTTGCAACGATACCCTGTAGGGTACCCAATTGGGTTGTTATGGTGTCCAGCTGACGCGTCATGGAGGCAAGCGCGTTCAAGGCCGAGCAGCAGAGGGGGAGGAGGATAGTCTCGCCATCAGAGAGTTCGGAACATTGGGTATCGTCGAGGATAGGAAGTTGGGTTGAAGTGAAGTTAAGACGCTGGCGTGTCTCGTGGACAAAGTCACGGATGTAGAGGTTGGACTCGCTGAGGTCCGGTGAAGAAGACTGTCTTGACGAAGCCCGAGAGGGGGCCGCCGAGGCAGGGAGAGGGGGGAGGTCATCCATCGTGACGATGGGGGATCAGGGACGCGAAGCCAGAAAGGCAGGAGAAGTTAGGGGGCGAGGGGGGATCGTGCACTGAACGACATGGAGTTGTAATTTCAATGACTGGAGGTGTAGCGGGCACGGAGCGTGGAAGGAAATCGGGGGCTTTTTCTTTTTTTTCCATTTTTTTGTTTCTTTTTTTATATCATATATTCGTTGTTAAGGTACAAGAAATCGCATGGAGCGCTAGCTATGGCGAAAACAAAACCCAAAATCCAAAACGAACTAACAAAGGAAAGATCCGGCACCAATCTCTTCAACTGGGGTCCGTACCGGTCCCAGGCCCACACATGGGCACGACATTAAAGCAAGTACGATAAAGGAAACCCTCCTTTACCAGCGGACAGCATGCAAAACTAACACAAGGTAAACCTAGCTAACCTGAGAGGACATAAAGTAACCAAAGGAAACTACATTAGATGACTGGGAAGAAATAGAACCAGCTAAGGACGTTGGGCGTGAGAACATGCCCGGGGGGAAGGGTGTCGCTGTCGAGCTAATGAAGCGGCTCAGGGCCCCAAGTAAGGGGACGGAAGACCAGACGGGAGCGTCCGGACCGATGTCAGAGACCCCCTGAAGGTGGCGGGCTCTGGCCGGCCCTTTAGCGGGGCAACGGAGTATGGCATGTTCAAAGGTTTCGGGGGCCTCGTCATAGGTGGGACAGGTGGTCGGGGCGTCGTCGCTCCAGAAGGGGTGTGCGCGGAGGTAGCTCTTGCGAGACCTCATCTGGTGAAGGCGGCCCGCGGTGAACCTGTTGAGGCCCATGAACCGGTGGGGCTTGATCGAGGGGCGGTAGGGGTACCTGGCCGGGTCCAGCGTAGACTCTTCCCATTCTTTGATTAGGAGGCTCCTACACTGGAGCTTAAGTTTGGGATAGGAGCGGCGCGGGGGGGGGGGCTGGGTGGTGTTCGCATAAAAGGTGCTGGGAGGTTACAGGGAGGGGTTCGAACCAGCCAGGCCCTAGGAGAAAAAGCATGGAGTGCGGGAGGGCGTCTAGCGGGAGGTGGGCCCTGTTCTTCGAGGGAGGCCTGGGTTGGAGCCACGGGAGGGGCAGGCGGCTGCCCTCATTCTTCGCCGAGAGCGACCTATGATCACGGGAGTGGCGGTATAGGGAAGGCCTTTGAACCGAGGGGGGGAGCCGGGCCATGGGCGGGTTAATTTCCGGAGGGGAGCAGAGAATCCTGACGGCGGCTAGCGGACGTTTGTACCTCAGGAGGAGGTCAAGCGGGGGGAGACAGGCCTCGATGGCCAGAATATCAGTGGGGGTACTGCGGAAGCAGTTGGTTGTCCATCTCTGGACCTTGTGCCAGAAGACGGCGAGCTTCCTTACCATGTGGGATGTTGGTACAAACACGTCCGCGCCATAGCTGAGGACGGGGAAGAGGAGCGATGAGGCCAGAAGATGGCACAGGAAGGGGGGGAGGCCCGTCCCAGGGGGGGAGAGCCTTTGGATGGCCACAAAGGCAACTTGGGCCTTGGCCAACCTCTTGGTGAAGTGGGGGGTAGTGGACATCGAGGGGGTAAACGAGTATCCCAGCCACCGAACCTGGCATTTAGGTTTGAAAACCGATCCATCCAAGTGGATCGGCGCGTTGGATATGGGGCCTCTGTCCCTGTTCGTACGCCAGTGGATGAGCTCAGGCTTGGGGATAGAGAAACTGACGCCCAGCCTGGCCACTTTGGACTTCAGCCTGGCATACTGCCTCTGCAGGATCTGGATGTTGCGACGATAGGACGCCGAGGATGCCGTGAGACCGAAGTTGTCCACGTAGGAGAAAGTGAGGCCCATAGGGATCTCGGAGTGCAGGCGGGAGACATATACAACGAATAATAGCGGTGAGACGGGGGAGCCCTGGGGGGTGCCAACCGAGACAGGGGCAAATATCTTGGGGGAGCCCTGATAGAGGAGGCGGCACGTCCTATCGGACAGGAAGGACCTGGTCCACGAGACTAAGTACCGGTTGACCCCTTTGGCCTTGAGCATGCCGCTGAGGGAGGAGGCGTTAACGTTGTCGAAGCCCCTCTTGATGTCCAGGAAGAGTGTAGAAACCTTTCTTCCGGCCATCTGGAGGGTTCTGACCTCGTGAGTCAGGGTGGTGGTCGCATCCGAGGCCGAGAGGCCCGCCAGCGACCCGCACTGGTGTTGGTCCAGGAGGCCGCAAGCGCGGGCCACACTGGAGAGTCTTGAGTCCATTATCCTTTCAAGGATCTTCGAGAATGTTTGGAGCAGGACTATGAACCTGAAGGAGGAGGGGGAGTCGTACGAAGGCTTTCCAGGCTTGTCGAGGACAATGCCATCCGCCTTTTTCAGCGTAAGGGGGTGGGAGCCATAGGCCACCAGTGGGGCGAGCAGGTCTAGTATGATATGGGGAGCCACACGGTGCACCCTTTTCCACACAGAGTTGGGTGTCATGTCAGGCCCAGGGGCCGACGACAGGGACGACCGGGCTAGGGCTCTGCTGATTTCCTCCGTTTCCAGAGGTTGGCAGTCCGCGAAGGGTAGAAGGATGGTCTCTCTGGGCCCAGGGGGCTCACCAGGGAAGAGGTGGTCTAGGAGCGCTTTGTTGAGCTCTTCCAGCGTATTGGCACCCGGGAGCTCGGGGAAACGGGGGGGCGGGCGCCCGACGGCGAACCTTTTCGCTGTCCATACGGATTGTGGGGTCGCAGCTGCCAGGAAAGAGGACCAGTCGTCCATCTTCGCTTTCTTGATGGCCTTAAAGTAGGAAGCTCTGGCGGCCCTCGCGGAGGCCAGGAAAGAGGGGTCGTGGCGGTCACGCTTCGAGGAGGGGAGCGCCGAATTATAGGCTCTTCTGAGGATCGACAAGAGGTCCGTCCACCAAGGCTTTGACCTGTACGTCAGCCTCTTCAGCGGAGTGTGCATGGCGAATTGGGCTGTTACCCTGCCTAGGTTGGTCTTGAACCAAAGGTCCAGGGACCGGGTGGTTGGGATCGGGGGCGCCGGAGGAATAACCGGGGCATTCAATGATTCTTCCAGGGCCCTCCAGTTCGAAAGGGCCCAGTTGGGGGAGGCGGGGGGGGCTCAGAAGAGAGGGGCCTCGAAGCGAAGGAGAATGGGAATGGGGTCGGAGCCAGTGGAGGGGAGGGGGTCTGACCATTCGGAAAAGTATGGTGCAAGAAGGGGGCCAGCAGGAGCAAGGTCAGTGACGCCAGGGCGCCCAATGAGTGACATGGAAAAGCAGGTCAAGACCCCTGGTGTGTTGAGGAGGGAGAGCCCCAACTCCGTAGCCTAGTCAAAGTACGGTGCCGATGTGGCAATGTCGTCCTCTTGAAACGCCCTGAGGGGGTCCGACGTGGGGTGATGGATGTTGAGGTCACCTAGGGTGAGATTTGGGGTTGAGGAGAGGGGAAAGACAATCTCCGCAGAGACCGAACGAGTGTTGTTTAGGCGTCCCTTGGTGCTGTAGGAGTTTATGATCGAACATCTAGTCGGGGAGGGGTTAAAAAAGCCATCGGGGGTGAAAAGGTCAAGTGCCATGACGTCACCCCTGTCAAAAAACCTAGAAAGGAGAGAAATAGTAGACAAAAAGGAAGTATAAACGTAAAAGGCAACGCGGGGCTTTCAGCCACCATAGGTGGGGGGGGAGAAAGAGGAAAACAATCTAAAAGAGGGTAACTTGCCCCTGTAGACCGGGGGGTCCTGCAGGGCCACAATGGAAGGAGGCTTGTCCAATTGCATAAAGGACCCGAAAAGTGAAAGAAACACATCCCAGCTCCCGAGGCAGTTGTGTTGTACGAGTGTGAAGGGTTTCGGAGGGGGAGGGGAGACCTGCTCGCCACCCCACGATGTGGGGTTGTACTGCATTAACTGGCCAGGCCCGAGGCGGCTCTGCTCATACGAGAGGGGCTAGGCTGCTCCGCGGGAGGGAGGGCGCCTGTGCCTTGTGTGGGCCTTACTGAGGCCGGAAGTATCGTTGTCCTTCTGGCCCTTGGAGTACCAATCTCGAACGCCGACTGGAGGCAGCGGGTCGGTGAAGGGGGGGGCGAGTGGTCCTGGACGTCAGCGGCCGTGTCCATCTCGTCGCCAACTGGCGGCGGTGGAACTTCCTCGTCGGCAACGGTTGAACGCCTGAGAGTGGGCGGTACTGGACGGCTTTCGCAATCCCTATGTACGGCGGTGTGATTTTCGCCACAGTTGACGCAGCGGGGAGGTGAGGATGAGCAACAGCCAGGAGTAGCCTTAAGGTTGCCACCATCAGGGCAAGTGGGGTTGGGACATCGGTGGGAGGCACGGGTGTGGTTGAGGGAACAGATGGGGCAAACTGGGTCGGAGGACGGGCATCTGGGAGCAACGTGCCCGAAGCTCCAGCAGTGCTTGCATTGAGTGTACCTGTTTGACGAGTAGGCCCGCTCGAGAGTGCGCGAGCGAGAGAAAGGTCTGATGGAGGAACCCATTGCCTGGACGTCCCCAGGGTGGACGGAGACAACGACCGAGGTGGCAGTTTGGCCCTCCCTTGAGCGGGCGTCTGGGTTGAGGAATCTGGCGGCGTGGATGCGGATGTCCTTGGAGTTAAGGATCGACTCTGCGAGGCACCGGAAGATCGCGCTCAAATCCTCCGGGAGGAAGGCGAGGGGGAGAGAGTGGATGGCGAGTTGGGTCTCGTTGGGGGCGAGGCGAAAGGGCAACCAGGCAGAGTCTCCCACCGGGAACGACTTGTGGAGCTGGGAAGAGAGGGCATCCAAGTAGGGCGCAAAGGCCTCAGCGGGAGAGGCAGGGTCGGTGACGAGTAGGGTGACGGACCCTCGATCGTTAACTTTGGTGGTGACAGGGGGGGGAAGATACCGTTCGCATCCCTGCGGACGCCGGCGCAGATCTCAGGGAAGGTGGCAGCGATCAGAGAAGCTTGCGGGTGCTCGGAGGGGGCGGAACGGCGAGCGTACAATCTCGTCTCGGCGGTCGGGAGCGACTTTGGTCTTTGGGGAACAGAGATGGCCTTGCTAGCTGACGCGACTTTGGCAGCCGTGAGAGAGCTCTTATTCTTCTTACCCTTCGGAGCGCTGGCAGTGGCAGCCTGGGCGTACGACGGTTGGGTCTTTGGGCAGTCGGGGGCGCGATGACCCGAAATGAAAGTTGTAGGGTCGGGGTACTTTCCCTCACGAAACGCGTTGGCTTCCCATGAATCAAGGAACTTCTCCACATACACTCGGGGATTGCCGTAAAAGGAGCGGGTGTCCGGGTCATACCGGGGTATGTCCGGATCGAAGGACGAGGGGGTCGACTGATTCGGGGGGGGGGCACGGGTTTTTGTCCTAACCTGGGGAGGTGGAGCCGGAGGGATCGGGTGTGTGGTGGTAACAGTCCGGGGTACAGACGGCCGAGTGGGGGCAGGCGCCTGTCGATGGGGGGCAGCAGACACCCTTTGTGACAGGTCACGTAGGGAGGCGTGGATAGGGGAGACCTTGCTGTCCAAGGCCGCAGTGGTTGTGAGGGTTGCTACCATACCCTGAACGGTACCTAATTGGGTTGTTATGGTGTCCAGCTGACACGTCATGGAGGCAAGCGCGTTCAAGGCCGAGCAGCAGAGGGGGAGGAGGATGGTCTCGCCATCAGAGAGTTCGGAAAGTTGGGTATCGTCCAGGATAGGAAGTTGGGTTGAGGTGAAGTTAAGACGCTGGCGTGTCTCGCGGACAAACTCACGGATGTAGAGGTGGGACTCACTGAGGTCCGGTGAAGAAGACTGTCTTGACGAAGCCCGAGAGGGAGCCGCCGAGGAAGGTAGAGGGGGGAGGTCATCCATCGTGAGGATGGGGGATCAGGGACACGAAGCCTGAAAGACCGGAGAAGTTAGGGGGCAAGGGGGGCTCGTGCACTGAACGACGTGGAGTTGTAATTTCAATGACTGGAGGTGTAGAGGGCGCGAAGGAAATCGGGGGCTTATTTTTTTTTTTCTTTTTTCTTTTTTTTTCTTTCTTTTTTTTATGTCATATATTCGTTGTTATGGTACAAGAAATCGCATGGAGCGCTAGCTATGGCGAAAACAAAACGCAAAAGCCAAAACGAACTAACAAAGGAAACATCCGGAACTAGTCTCTTCATCTGGGGTCCGTACCGGTCCCAGGCCCACATACGGGCACGAAATTTAAACACGTATACTAAAGGAAACCCTCCTTAAACCAGCGGACAGCATGAAAAACAAAAGTACCTAAACCTCGCTCTCCTGAGACGACATAAAGTACCCAAAGGAAACTACATTAGATGAGCGTGAAGAAACTGAGCCAGTGGAAGATGACGGGCGGGAAACCATGCCCTGTGGGAAGGCGGTGGCGGTAGACCTGATAAAGCGTGCGAGCGCGCCCAGGAGGGCAGCTGAGGACCAGACGGGGGCATCGGGACCGAGCTCAGTGACCCCCTCAAGGTGGCGGGTCCTGCCGGGTTCCTTTGCAGGGCAGTGGAGGATGGCGTGCTCGAAGGTCTCGGGGGCCTCGGAGCAGCTGGGGCAGGCGGTGGGGCCATCATCGTCCCAGGATTGGTGGGGGCGACTGTAGCTCTTCCCAGACCTGATCAGGTGAAGGCGACCTGCATCAAACTTGGGGAGGCCCATGAACGGGTGGGGTTTGAGTGAGGGGCGGTACGCGTATCTCGCTGGGTCCGGCGAGGCCAGTTCCCACTCCTGCATTAGGAGTTTCCTGCAGGGGAGTTTAAGCTGCGGGTATGTGCGGCACGGGGGGGGAGTGGGGTACGTCTGGCCTTGCAGGTGCTGGGAGGTGACCGGAAGGGAAGCGTGGCTGTCGGGGCCAAGAAGGAAAAGCATTGAGTGGGGGAGGGCGTCAAGGGGGAGGTGGGCCCTGTTCTTTGAGGGGGGTCTTGGTTGAAGCCAAGGTAGCGGCAGTCGGCTGCCAGCATTCTTGCGGGAGAGGGCCCTCTGGTCAGGGGCGTGGCGTTTTAACGAAGGTGTCTGGAGGGAGGCTGGAAGTCTGGCCGATGCCGGGCCCATCTCCGGCGGGGAGCACATTACCCTGGGGTTGGCTAGGCGGCGCTTGTATGCGAGGAGGAGGTCAAGAGGGGGAAGGCAGGCCTCAATGGCCAGGATGTCGGTAGGGGTGCACGCGAAACAGTTCGTCGACCATCTCTGGACTTTATGCCAGAAGGCCGATAGTTTTCTTGTCATATGAACAGTCGGTCTGAACACGTCCGCACCATAACTGAGGATCGGGAAGAGGAGCGATGATGCCAACCTATGGCACAGGAACGGGGGGAGGGCCATCCCCGGGGGGGAGAGCCTCCGAACGGCCACGAAAGCAGCTTGGACCTTCGTCAGTCTTTTGGTGAAGTGCGTTGTAGTCGAGATCGAGGGCGTGAACCAGTATCCAAGCCATCCGACCTCATCCTTGGGGGGGAAGATTGAGCCGTCTAAGTGTATGGGGGAGCGGGACACAGGACCTCTGTCTCTGTTTGTCCTCCAGTGGATGAGTTCAGTTTTTGGGATTGAGAAGCCGACGCCCAGCCGGGCACCCCTGCTCTTCAGCGCCGCGTATCATCTTTGCAGGGACTGGATGTTACGCCGATAGGACGTAGAGGCAACTGTCAGACCGAAGTCATCGACATAAGAGACGGTGAGGCCTTGTGGGATCTCGCAGTGGAGTCGGGACACATAGATCACAAATAACAGCGGGGAGACGGGGGAGCCCTGCGGAGTGCCCACAGCTACTGGGGCAAATACTTTAGGCGATCCCTAAGGAAATCGGGGGCTTTTTCTTTTCTTTTTTCTTTTTTTTTCTTTTTTTTTTTTAAGTCATATATTCGTTGTTAAGGTAGAAGAAATCGCATGGAGCGCTAGCTATGGCGAAAACAAAACCCAAAAGCCAAAACGAACTACCAAAGGAAACATCCGGAACTAGTCTCTTCATCTGGGGTCCGTACCGGTCCCAGGCCCACATACGGGCACGAAATTTAAGCAAGTATACTAAAGGAAACCCTCCTTAAACCAGCGGGCAGCATGAAAAACAACATACGTAAACCTAGTTCTCCTGAGACGACATAAAGTACCAAAAGGAAACTACATTAGATGAGCGGGAAGAAACTGAGCCAGTGGAAGATGACGGGCGGGAAAACATGCCCGGTGGGAAGGCGGTGGCGGTAGACCTGATAATGCGTGCGAGCGCACCCAGGAGGGCAGCAGAGGACCAGACTGGGGCATCGGGACCGAGCTCAGTGACCCCCTGAAGATGGCGGGTCCTGGCGGGTTCCTTTGCTGGGCAGTGGAGGATGGCGTGCTCGAAGGTCTCGGGGGCCTCGGAGCAGCTGGGGCAGGCGGTGGGGCCATCATCGTCCCAGGATGGGTGGGCGCGAAGGTAGCTCTTCCCAGACATCATCTGGTGAAGGCGACCTGCATCAAACTTGGGGAGGCCCATGAACGGGTGGGGTTTGAGTGAGGGGCGGTACGCGTATCTCGCTGGGTCCGGCGCGGCCAGTTCCCATTCCTCCATAAGGAGTTTCCTACAGAGGAGTTTAAGCTGCCGGTATGTGCGGCCCGGGGGGGGAGTCGTGTACGTCTCGCCTAGTGAAGGAAATCGGGGGCTTTCTCTTTTTTTCTTTTTTTTCTTTTTTTTTTTTTTTTTTATAAAATATATTAGTTGTTAA
>Ga0307517_10002398_pt1 | contig 30088 bp, 34 predicted proteins | sample 23_EM_MG_FD_194515 | JGI IMG/M metagenome (GOLD analysis project Ga0307517, IMG submission 194515) | Populus trichocarpa ectomycorrhiza microbial communities from riparian zone in the Pacific Northwest, United States - 23_EM | ecosystem: Host-associated > Plants > Roots > Unclassified | place... | reverse complement strand
GGCCACGGGAACAGATGACGGGCCAGGGCCAGTCACGGTATGCGGTGTACCAGCAGCTGTCGCAGCAACTGGGGAAAATGCTGGAAGGCGGGGCGGGGCTGGCGGGGGTGGCGGAGATGGTTGGTGGGTATTCGGACCTGTTTGTGCGTGCATGCCGGGTGTGTGGGCGTGTTGTAGGGACGGAGGGCCATGTGCCGGCGGTGGTGCGGGTGTGGACTCCGGACGGCTGGGCTGCTGAGCATGTAGGCTGTGTCGGATAATGGAGTTATGCACGCGCTCTTGTTGTGCTTTATTGGGCCAAACAATGGTGTTCTATAAATACACATTGGGATTGATTGGCGCTCGTGCCCGCCCCCCTGTTTTTTTTCTCTTCCTGGCTATCATCGACGAATGCAATGACGACGGACAGTATCGGCAGCCCGGATAGAAACAAGGAGAAAGGGGGAAGGGACAACAATAAGGAGTGGACACGAGGGTAGGAATGATCGGGCGGAAAGACCCCTTTCGGACATGTGTGGTCTGAATCCGTTTAAAGGTAGTCGATGGTCATTAGATTTGGGGTTCATGGCTTCCTCCGACCCCCCTCCCATCGTCTCTCCCACAGGAATCATCCATGTCCTAGGCTACACCCCCACCGAGGGCGAGAGAGGCGTCCCAATCACCGTCCGCATCCACTTCCGTCCTGACCTCGCAGACGCCATGTATGTCCGGCTCGTCATCGGCAACAAGGCCGTCCCCACAAAGGTCAGACAGCTCCCCGCCGTCACCTACGGTCGTTGGCAGCTCCATGCGGCAGCGCCCCCCTTTGATCGTGCCAACTCCCCCTCCACAAAGGTCCTCATCTCTGTCCAGGCCCTTACCGAGGAGAACGCCATCCTTGACTCGGTCACCTTTGGTGAATTCTCCTACTGGGCTTCAGGTACCTTTTCTCCTCTTTCCCCCTTGCTTGGTTTTTTATTCTTGTTCTTCTAGGTACTTCTGAACGTGGCGCCTCTGCCGCTTCCCTCGACAAGCTCCCCCGACTACAGATCCCGGACGCTCCCTCACTGCGCAGACGGCCCAATAGCCACCTGCCGACTCCTTCACCCACCGCTTCCGAGCGTTCCCCTTTCCCAAAATCTCCTCAGCAGCGGAATACTCGGCTCCACCGCCGCATGAAGGCCCAGTCCCTCGTGCGCACAAAGCAACATACAGGTTCCACCCAAGACCAGGAGGAGTTGTACGCACAGACCCCCGTTCTTGACTTGGTCACTCCCCTCTCCTCCATATGTACCGGTTGGACCCAGTCAGAGGTTGCAGCTGGCCGTCGCCTCGTCCGCTTCGCAAAGGTCCAGGACGGCAGGCGCCTCATCGTCTCCTGCGAACCCATCATGCAGGAGGACTTTTGTGAGTCAGACAGCGTCATCTCCTGCATTTACCGCGAGGAGTCAGACTCTTGCTTCGTTACCTCTGTCGATGTCATTTACCTTCTCGAGCGCCTCACCAACGGCGAATTCCCGGTAGAGGAGAAGAACCGCATCAGGCGCAATCTGGAAGGCCTCCGTCCCACCACAGTATCCAAGCACAAGCCCGGGTTTGGTGACTTTTTCCAGCGCATTATGGAGTTCCCCGACCCCAAACCGCGAAACATCGAAAAGGATCTCAAGGTTTTTGAATGGAACTTGCTCGGACAGGCGTTGGAGAAGATCCTCTCCAAATATGTATGTTTCTCCCCTTTTGGATGCGCATACATTCATGCTTATTTTCTCCCGTCAAGTCCATCTACACTTCACCTTCTGCAGAACCTACCGAGTCGCCTGTCGATGTAAGCCCGGTAGAAAGTCCGGAGCTTTACGCCCTTCAAATTTCCTACCCTGCACCAGAGGAGCCAGCCATGAGCCGCTTTTTAGACCAGCAGAAACTGGGCATCCAGGCTTTCCCAGAGCACTTTTCGATTGACGCGCATGCCACCTCGTCGAATATCCCCAACGACGGCTCCGAGTTTGCCTCGCCCGTGGATAGCGTCGTGACGACCTCGTCGTCGTCGTCGTCTTCCTCTGCTTTCCCCCTCTTCTCCGGCGAGGCGACCGAGCTCCGCGAACCCCATGCTATCGAAACGCACCCATGGGCCGCTGGCACCGACCCAAAGTCGAGTGAGATAGCTTTCGAAAACTACACCATGCTTGCCTCGTACGAGGCCATCGAACAAGGAGGGAGTGGGGTTCCAAATTATTCCGAGGTGGATTTTAACATTTACGACAACTACGGCAATTTCCAAAGCATGCCAGACGATACCTTGGCCACCATGGCCGAGCACTATATATAACGCAACCTTTTTTTCTTGTCTTGTCTCGCTCTTGCTCTCTTTTCCAGATTTCTAGCCTACACACGACTGCGATGGTTTTGTATACTACCTGTAAGAACATGTGGACTCTTTTCATCTCGCTTTATGAATCGCTTCCTCTTACTCTCTGGCCCTGTCTCCATTGCACTGTTTTGTATTGGTTTTTTTATATCATTATCGTTATTTAAAGATTGGCTGGGCGGGATGCGGGGGTCATTGATTGTGTGCTCCTCGTTTTTATTGTACGTTATGGAAGTAGATAGACTGAATTTGCATCATGTTGCGCGATTCAAAAATTCTGGCATTTATCAGTAGTAGAATATACAGCACCATGAGCTACGAGTAGAAACCAAAAAGTAACAAAAACAGGTTGAGATCGGAGCTACAGAGAGATACGGATAGAGCATTCAGAAAACAAAAATAAGAAAGGAGGAAGATTCAGAGTAAGATGGAAAGGTGGTATGAGATCCAAAAGGCGGCAGGAATACAGCAGGTCAGATAACTGAGAAAAGAGGATTTTGCGCATAATATAATGTCAAGGATTAGATGGACCTCTGCGACCGAAACTGAGGCTTCCAAACCGCGAAAATCGGCCTTTTAGAGATCCAAACGAGCCCATGCTACCGATATAGGACGTCACTACCGACGCACCCGATTGCTGAGCGCCAGAATTGCCGTGGATGCCATTTCCTACATTCACGAACGAATTGTGTGGAGACTCGGTGGAAAGCGAGTCGGTTCCGCCCATATCTCCGGGGGCAGATGACACACCATTTATTCCGTGTCTCGCCAGATGCGCGAGGTGGCGCTGCAGTGGAGTTTGCTTGGCCGAGGGGTGGTTATTGCTGTTCCCTCCAGGGCTAACAGGAGACTCCAGCGGAGGAGTCAGGTTGGTAAAGGATCGGCCGACGTTCAGCGGTGGGATAACGAAGCGGGTAGTAGTAGATGAAGAGGAGAGGCTGCGCTTCACCGACTGCTCGTAGCTCGATGCCGGGTACTGCGAGGATGATGATGTCATGTTGTTCGATCGCGAGATGGTTGACACAGTGATCGAGTCCGACATTCCATCCATCGCTAAGCGTCGAATTTCATCGCGGAAGTTTTTCTTGAAGAGTTTTTCCAGGATCTCGTGGAATGAGATGAATTCCGGAGGACAAAGGAGTCCGTGTAGCCTGAGACAACTATCAATAATCCGGACTTGCTCATCAATTGCCACTCTCAGTTTCTCCACAAGTTCCGCTCGTTCTGGATTGCGGGCCACATAATCTGGGCTGAAAAAGATCTGACGGTAGGAGCCAATGCCCGTATTGAGTGGCGCGTCCACTGCGCTGTTTAGACTCATCGCCAGGGCGTTTGTTGATACATCTTGTGTAGTCTTGGCAAGGGCTTGGTATTTCAAATGGAGGCCCGCCAACTCCTTCGTCTTCTCCTCGACTTCTTGAAGAGCATTTTCCAGGGGGGATATCTCGATGGGTTCTAGGTTGACGACCTCGGATCGGCGAAGAACAGTCGGGAAGGCCTGTTCCGTTGTGTAATAGGTCTTCTCCAACCAGACTTCTTCTGTTCCATCTCGGGTTGGTTTCCTGATTTGCCTTGACGAGGAAAAGATGTTGATCCCGCTTAAAACAGATAGCCATTGGTCATTTGTCCTCAGTTAAAAATAGAACACGGAACCAACCTGTGTTCGTAATATGTCCGAACGGCCAATGGAACATCAGGATTGGTGAATACAGCAAGGTTGCGGTCGGGTTCAGGAGTAACAGCCGTACATTGGATGTACTGCTCATTGCCATATCGAATGTCCACAGGGGGTTCACCCGCAGTCTTGAGGAGTTGTGCACCTGGATGTTTATTGAGCATACGCTCGCAGAACGCTCCGAATTTCTCCCATTCATAACCTCGATACTAAAACGTATTTAGAAAGTCAAGACGAAGGATGTGGAGAAGGGCTTACAATGAACCTCTTGTCCCTGATTGCTGCTGGGAAGCTGCCGTAAAATGTAACTCTGTAATAGTCCGGGTAATATCGTTGATCCGTGACGATGTGTTCAAGCAGGGCAGCCTGATGTCTGAGAATCTCGGACAAGCGACCGCTAGAGCACCATTAAATACGGGGCGGCTTTTATTTGTAAAACGGACGTACTAGTTAAAAGTCACCTCAGCATGCTGGAATGCCAGCTCTTTACAGATTTCAATAGCGCTTTCCCAAGCCTTGCCTTTGCCTGGTGCGATTGTATAAATAATTGGTAAGATAGTGACATCAAAGGAAATGCTACAGACCAAGATAGTCGAGGATCAATAGGCAGAGAGTTTCTTTTCTATGGAAGTGTGATTGCTGCGGTAGTCCAAGGTCTTCCATAGGTCCAACAAACGTGTTGAGATCCCATGCGTGGAGGTCGGAGTGCAGTTTCAAAGTCAGAGCGGCTTCGACATAATTCTGTGACTGAAGATGCATCTACAAAGCGCGTCGTAAGTCCTAGCTAACTTTCAGTTTACATATAAAGCGCACGTTTACGAGTTGATGCACATATTTGATGTAAATTTCGTCTCGCCCTATCCGGCGAATGAAATTCATGAGGCGCAACTACGAATGAAAGTCATAAGGGGTCAGTGTAAGAAGAAGCGGATATCGACGTACAGTTGCGATGACCCGGTCGTCTGCATATTCTTCTCCTTCAGGCAAGGCACGAACGCTTAGTAAGAGTTCGAGGAAGAGGTCCACAGAGTCAAGGAAGTTAGATAGCTGGTCGCGTAGCTGTTCATCCACATCTGATGTGTCAAACATATGCCGGAGCTGTCCAATGAAAAAGGCTCTTGAGATATCATCGCCTTTACTGTCGGACATAAACAAAGAATCCAACCGCGTTACAAGTTCGTTCTCGATCCCATCGAAGTGTTCCGATTGGTGGTACTCCGAGACGATCATGCTGTACAAAATTTGGACAGCGTTATTCCTTAATTGATCATGATGACTGAGGCACAGGTTCACGACATGGCCAACGAGGGTGTGGAGGTATACTTGGTAGCCCTAAGGTGAAGGGGGATGATAAAACTCGACTGAAGCAGAGAAAGGGTTCATAAACGTACTCCATATCGCATTGCTGGTTCACCATTTGTCGATGTATGTTCTGCGGAACCCAGTGCTTGCCAAAGGTTTAATAAAATTGCGGCGCCTTCTCCACGTATATCACCAGTGAGTCGCCAAACGGCACGTCGTTTCTAACCACCATTGTTCAATTTTTATATGTAAAGAAGGAACCGACCAACTAACCTGTGGGCTAAAATCTTCAATCATAAGTTGGTCTGAAGAGAGGAGTTTCAATAGCATGTGCAGGCATTCTCTCCAGAGATTAGCATCAAAAGTGGATTCCAGCTCTTGAGGAGGTATGAATTCCTTTTCCATGATGCTTGCGATTGGGTCCATGATCTTGATCAGGATTTTATGGGCCAAGATATTCACATTCATCCAAGCTTTCGGGAAAGCATCATTTTCGAGAATGGACGTGGCTACCTTGAAAAATTGCGACAAGAGGGAAACAAAGCGCTCCCGCCCTTCGATGTCGAGGCTGGATTCTAGAAAAGAAGTAATATGCTTAGTCGGCGAAGCCATGCCAAGGACCAAGAACACAATCGCTGCTTCGCCAAGACCTGGGTAAAATAGAGTATCTCCTTCCTGTGCCATGGGAATATTACTGACACCACGGGGGGATTCAGGCAGAGAAGCGAGGAGAGAGAAAGGGTATGATTCCGGGAATGTGACGGGAACCGAAGCCTTGATGGTTGAAGGCACCTTTGTCCTTTCAATAGCTTTCCTTGATGCCGGGCTCTGAATCTCGCGGTAAGAGTCGAGAAGCCTAAGATACCGTCAATAACAAGTTGTATACATGATAATTACCAAACAAATACCTTGGAAGCAAAGGCAGGAGATTTTCCACGTTATCTTGTTCTTGGCGGTATGCCTTGCGATCGGCAATGATGGCAGGGTTGGATAAGTGTTGTTGAAGTTTGTCCAGCATGACAGCCACAATTGTTACACATAATCGAATGCTTTCCAGCCAGCTGACCCGCGCAGCATCTCGGGCAGATTCTGAATCTGTCGAATTGGTGAGCACGAATTCATCGAATCGTCCGAAGTGTGGCTTTATCCAGATAACGACAGCCTCAACAAGCAACGGGCGGGATTCGGCATTGTCGAAGAGGAAACTCTTCACAATTTGGAGATACATGATCAATTTCCATATCACAATCTTTCCTTTGCCAATTGTGACGGCGTTTGCAAATGTGGTGGCAATCGAGACGAGTTCGACAGTTGTATAAATTTTCGCAAGCTCTGGAAGGATCGAGGTGAAATGTTGGAGAGCAATGGTCTGTGTTCCGATAATGGAGGGGGGAGACGATGTCGACATCATTTGCGTAACTCCAGATAGATGGGACCGTAATTCACGCTTGAACGTCGTCTCCAAGTAATCAACAGTTGCGCCTCCACCCATGCCAACTTCTTTGGCCTTCTGCAATTCTCGAGATCGGGCAATGAACTTGAAAATATAATGCCAGACCTTCAGCGCAGCACGAAGGGGGGAGGCAGTGTCAGCAGACGTGGGATTGATTACCAGGCGATTCATCGAGTGTATAATATGAGAGGAAGCAGCAGCGCAATTATAATGCTTCTCAATGTACACATCGAGCACAGGTTGAAAATTACTGAACCGACGGTCTTGAACAATCCCGAGGACGGTAACAAGAGCATTGAAGACGAGGTGATCGAGGTCGTTGGATTGATTGCATTGTGAAACTAGAATTCCAAACAAAGAATCGAAGATGTCGCGGAGGAACTTGACTATTTCTCCCTCTCCAACAAATGTGAACTTGGTGAGGAGAGTCGCAAGCAAATCTTTATCTTGTTGTTCCCAATTCAACAATCTCAGCAAAACAGGGTTTTGGGTATATTTTGTTGAACAAAGCGAGGAGCGTATTGTTAGTGAATCTTTGAGGGGAGGAGCAAGTCGCATGACTTCGGCTGGAATCTGGAGTTGGTCTGGCTTTTGACCTGCAGTCACTCGAGAGGGCGCGCCGAGGTATATGGAAGGAGAGACTTGACCAAGCTTGTCTGCTCGATACATGATCAATGTGTGGCTTCCGTCTTCGACAAAAGCACTCGAATCAGGGAACAATGGTTGGAAAGCAAACGCAAAGGGACGATCGTTGGTTTCCACAGGGGTCTTTCCGTTTGGTCGACTGGATCGATTCCTGAACGAAAAGAACAAGTGCCATTTTGGAACCTCGTTAAGAGGGAGCTGGATTTTAATAAGCTCGCCAAATGTGGGTTCGTTGCACCGCATGAAAACCATGGAGTGGAATTGAGTCATGAGGGGTTCTCCACTTCCTTGCGATATAACATTTTCGATTGTAGTGCCATGATCGTCTTTCACTTCGACCGTAATCTGAACATTGACAGCAGATGGACCCATCTGGCCACGAGCAAAATTAGCAACGCTGAGCCGCCCAGATCCGGTGTGTGCCACTGTAAAATCACCACACCAGAGCTTGATGTACAGCTCGTTGCGAGCATCGCCAGGGAAAACCACATCAGGGAATCCGAGACGAAGGGTGTGCGGGGTGTCTTGTAGTAAAGATGTATTTTCGCGGACCACCGTCTTCACATTACCACGAAACACTTTGATTGACACGGCAAGTCCTTCGGCCCTGAATAATATTAGGGCTCAATCGACAACTGAGATGAAAAAAGCAGTCATACCTCGAGGATTTTTCGAACTCTTTCGTGTTGTTGCTGATGATATTTTGATGAATCATTGAAAAAGATGCCTCGTTTGCGGGAATGTATATTGGCATTGTGTACTCTTTTAATGGGGACACATCCACCTGATCAGCAACCATCTTGCCCAGTTGTGTCAACTCCAAAACTGCGCAGCCAAAGGGTCGTCGGAATTGCAGCTGCTCACCAAATCCATTGGTGGTACGAACGCTGCTAGGGCTTGTAATGGATGAACCGTTGTTATCAGCCCAGCCCGATGTGAAGGTCGTTGGTGATCCAGGATCATTACGAGATGAAGTCTCTGACCCTCTTCTTCCTCCGTCGCTAGGCACGCCTGAGCTAATGCTGCTGCCGATTTTGAGAGCCCCATTTCGAACTATCCGACAGACCAAATAGACAGGATCTTGGATGTCAGATGCTGCAAGGTCGACAAAGAGTGTGCGCATCCGGCTCGTAGGATCACGGTTAAGGACCCCATTATGATTTAATACAGCACAAAATTCTTCCGTGACAAATTGAGTGCCTTGTTTCTTGTAGAGCGAAAAAAACAGCTCAGCAGTTTCTCCTGGGGCGCACGGTGACGCAACGAACGCCCGAAGATCGAGGAATACGTGATAGAATTTAGCAGTAGAATATTTGGCAGAGTCTTCCGTTCCGAGGTAGCCTTGAGACCGTGACCGAGTTTTATGGTGAGGGAAGTCGGGAAAGGCTGAACTAGCCGGAGTTGGCAATGGTACTGATGGAACATAGTCGGTACTGGCACCCAACGGGTATGGTCTCGAATCGTCATATGCGACATTCAAATAAGCCAGTGAAACCTGCATGGCGTACATGCGAACTGCACTGACCGAACTGCGGGGATCTATATCGCCCTCGATATCCACGGTGACCAGGCCTCCCCAGGTTGGGTGTCTCACGATGACATCCAAGCCTTGAACGAGGTTGCCGCTCACCAGCCTTGTTACGCATTCGCGTCGCATGTTGACCGTTTCTTCGGCACTCAGAGTTTGAGCTAGAAGCTGCCTGCGTCCTAGATGTAGGGCTTCAATATGCTCTCGGACAATGAGAAAGAGCTTGTAGTCCCGTCGAGCCAAATACTGAAACATCAAGGTATGCCATTCACGAAGAGCGGATGCGATTTCGTCAATAATAGGTTGTTGGTTACCAGAGGCGGTATCATCACCAGATTTTCGAGAGGGCCGAGGAGGTAAAGGTTTTAGAACCTGGGACTCTGCAGGAGAGGATGATCGGAGACTGGTTGGATATACTGGCAAAGCCGCGCGAGAAGAGTTGGCTTGGTCTGGGGGCGGTCCAAGTTTGAAGGATTTTCTGGACATGTACGCGTCGGCATCCTCATCTTCTTCTCTCACCGTGTCCATCCCGATGCTGGCCTTGTCCCTATTCCAATTCCCTAGTGCATCGCCTGGACTGCTGCGGTCATAAATTCCGGTATTGATACTGCCATTATTTCCACCCTGAAGCGAGCGTGCAAGATCGGGTAGTCTGCCCTCTGCATCAGAGAGTTCATCACGAACAAAAATATGCGATGCTGGGAATATTCCGATGTAAACTTGCTGGGTTTCTTCTGCCTTGACGGAGGGCCGGGCGATCGAGGAGGAAGAGGAAGGATCTGACAGGGACCATGTCACTGGGGGCCTTCTTGTGGTAGTTAAGACGTAGCTAGAAATACCAGCACAAAATTGTCAGTTTTCTTGAACGGAACAGGAAGTGAGAGATGGACAAACCCTCGATACCAGACACCCTCAACTTGATCCCTGGGTGAAGGCGTATATTTTTCAAAGGCGTATATCTCATCGCCAACCTCAAGCGTCACAACATCTCTCATCACGGACTGGTCATCGTTGGAGGCCTCAGTGACAGTGGAAAGTCGATGGCGACTCGAGTGCCTGGTTTCGCGGCGAGATGGGGCGAGAGGATGGACGGCATATCCATACACAATAAGGGGAAGAGGCTCCCACATGCGAAGGGTGAATTCTTAACGAGAGAGCGGAAGGTATTCGTTGGACGGAGTAATGACAACTGAAAAGAACGGCGGCAAGATAGGCAGGGGGCAGCAGAGGGTTGCGTGCGCTCGCTGTATAACAGATTTCCTAGTTAGGAATCCATCACTTGAACTCCACCATGGCCTCGCTCTCAGACCACATCGACCGGTTCAACAGGAATACGCGCTCTATAGTGTCTACGGCTTCTCAGATAGCCCAACAACACTCTGCCTTTCCCGGCACTTTTACGCGTGCTGTTCTCAGCACGCATCTCGGTGACCTGATCAGAGATATTGATCCTTCCGAACTCGGACTCTTCCGCTTGGTGGATAGCCCAGCAAGTAACACTACACCCCAGGATCACGAACTCAAGCGTACGGAATTCTCTGGCGCGACCCCTCTTCGAAAACATTCATCACATCGAGATGAACTCAAACCAGAAGTCTACGCGCATGCTGCGCTTAAGTATATCGACCAATAGTGCGTAATTTGTGTATTCTTCTAACCCCTATACCCATTTCATTGTAATAGTAACCCTGTTCGACCAATGCCCAGAGCTTATGATCAAATTGTTGCGATCTTGGATAGAGTGAATGCCCTGCGCGCAAACATCGCTACCCTGACTGCAGATTTGGAAGAGGTTGGTGGACTCAGGTATTCCCACTGTGATCTAATTACAGATGATATAATAGGCCAGGAAAGCCCCTGAAAAGGCGCCTCCTATGAAAACTCGGGTGGAAGAGGAGGAACAACGTGTCAAAGATCTCCAGGCTCGCGTAGCTGAACTCTCAAAGTCCAAGGTATTTCCCATTGTCTTACTACCAGCGCGTCAGTGCTAACTCGTCCTTGGCATTTTTCTATATAAGAAGGATAATACTACCAGAAAACGAATACCCGCAAAAAAACACGATCCAACAACCGAGCCAGCAGAACCACCTAAACCTCCCCTTTCACCATCGTCACCGCAAGAAGAGAAATTCTGGGGTACACGAGGAGAACCATCTCGGACTCTGCGGTTCTCAGAAAACCTTCTTGACGAAGAGGTAAATCTTGGAGACATCAGTACAGCTTCATTCGGTAGCCCATTGGCCACTCCTCTCCCCTCACTTAAAGTTCTTGGGAACGTTGATTTCCCCGACGATCCTACCATAACACAATTTCCGAATTTCAGCAACAATAGCATCACGGATGACCGGGAAGGAACTCAACGTATAAGTTCTCAAGACCCCAAACTTTCAAGCCCTGACAAGAGCGGACCAATTGTCCTAGACTTATCACCAACTCAAGCACATCGTCCTAATTCAGTTCTGTCAAAATCTGAATCCAAAGAAGATGCAGACCTCACAATAGAAATCCCAACCCCCAAGAAGAAGAAAATTAAAGTTAACATTGAAGTTGAAAGGATCATCGTGAGTGAATTCAAAATATTCAGAAATGGATGTACTCACCAATTCCTGACTCTAACAGTCCAAGATATGGTCTACAGTTGGAGACATTTTTATCCCTCCTAATCGAACAGGAGCGACGAATCCACTCTCCGTCAGCGAAACTATGTCTGTACCCAGATTTTTTCTCTCGTACATTCTATCGCTCATAAAGCTTCGTACAATAAGTGCATACTTACAGCAACTTTCTGAGCAAACTGCTCAGCCAGATTCACCGATAACATCGACTGCATCCTCGACGTCCGCAGAAGGGAGCAACCTGCCGACTTTCCAACAAATACAATATGCCCACCTTCTAACGATGTTACTGTCGGCTTCACCCCATTACTCTATGCCCCTCAACAAGGTAAAAGAGAACCTTGCCATCAAAGCGAAGAGCAGTGCCGGAGCAGCTGGAGGTCAAGGGACGACAAGAGTGCTTTTTGGATGTGTAGCAAAGCGACTTGTTAAGATTGATCGCGGGGGTCGTGAGCAAATCGTCAAGTTTGATATTTAGGAGTTGTCTCAATATGTAAATGGAGCCAAACCTTGGCTCGAGAAAGATTTCATAACGACCATACAGCATGCTTGTGACAAGGTTTACAAGAATACATTAGAGAATCAGTGTCAGGTATAAAATTAACATTCCCATATAGCAAACACCAATTATTACCCTCTAGATATACCTATACAAATGTTCAGCCAACCGTCGGCTCCAGCCAAACATGCGCTGAGCCATGCTAATTCAGCCTCGGGAGGCGCGACGACACCCTGAATCAACGCGAAAGCGAGCTCTTGGGCAGGAGGGGCTTGGGGGTTGGGATTGAGACGAGAGGGCGGTGGAGGCGGTGGCCGGGGAGGAAATAATAGTTTAAGATGCGTGGAAAAGAAATGTCCAAGTGTGTGAGCCGAGCCTGGAGGGGAGGTAAGAAAAAGGCGCTCATTAGGGTAGTATTGAAACACACCATCATCCATCAGAGGTGGGGCCAGTTCCTGAAGAACAGGTCCATCTGGTAGATAAATCCTAACCGGCACACTTCGCATGCTATATGCACCATCTCGGTCTGGCTGGTTGGTGGTATCAGAGGATAAGGGTCGAGATGCCGTAGGTGGTGGCGAAGTGGAACGTGTTGGTGGTCCGGCTGTGGGCGTCAATTTGGAAGCTACCCTCCAGAAGTCGTCGAAACTATCTATACTTCAGTAAGACCCCGTATTTATAAATCTACGGAATGTGAGAGTACTCACGTTCTCGAATGCCCTCCCATAGCCCGTCCTGATCAACCTTGCGAAGAGCAGTCATCCGCCGGGTGTTTCCCCATCGAATGAAGTCTGCTTCTTTCAACTGGTTCATGAAGGCTTGTTTACAGGCATCAATTGTGGGAGAAAGGAATAATTTGTCGTTCGGAGGTGCTGCCAGGTGCAAAATTAACCGCATGGGAACCGACATCGATGACGACGACGGTGCATGGGGGGAACGAACAGATGCGCTTATGGTATGATTGTCATAAATTAAGCCTATTGGCCAATGCCTGGGTTAAATATCATGATATCATGAGCGAATTCCAGAATTTGAGTCTTGTTAGATATGCACCATTTCAGCAAAGTACCTTCCTCACTTTCGAACCACCATTCCTCATCCCTCAGGCCTTTGGCAGCGACTTCATCAAAGACAACATCCATAAGAAATCGCCGAATTTCCGGGACTATCAGCGGAAGATAGCTGACGCGAGGGGCTTGAATGAAATAACATTCAAGGCCACGATCCGAATTGGCGGGAAGTTCCTTTGGATCAACGCGAATCTCTAGAGGTACCGTTCCTTCCCAAGTTAGGCGACGGAATAAGGTGGTGTTGTAGTCAGCCGTTCCCTTATCTGCGCGAACGTTGGACGCTGGAGAAGGATGGCGACGAGAATTTCCATATGTTGCCATGAAGCGCAGCTCAGAGAGTGTCAAGAACCAATGTCTAAGTCTCTAAGATAGTCTAAGAGAGGCGTGACGTCTCAGTCACGCCTCGTGATCGCGCACAAGTCACGAGCCCCGTCGCGTCAACAAACGACGTGAGGTTGACCGACTCCCTTCTTGCTCGCTTCTTGGTTTTTACCTTATCTATATGGCCACATCTCTACCCCAGCGACGTCCCCTGTCCAGCCGCTTTCTTCAGGGCCCATCCCAACCATCTCCTGCCAAGCAAGTCAGAGCAGTCTCTGGCTCCAAGCGCCCACGTTCTCCAGACCACGGTGATGCTCCCCATACCAAGCGGGTTCGCGCCATTGCGCAAGATTCCGCCACCTCTCGAAATATTAACAAAGAGCGCAAGAACGCCGAACGTGAAGCAGAATTCAAGCAGAAGTACACCCGCGCGTTCCCTGGATGGATATTTTATCTCGATTCGGAAACTCTGGCTAAGAATGTTGAGCACACGTTCAGGGCAAAAATTCTTCACTTGGGAGGAGTAGGCCACTTCCTGAGTGCTTGATATGCAATGGCTAACCGCTTTATGCGCAGAAAATCGAGCCTTTTTTTTCTTCCTCTATTACCCACCTCATCACCGACCGAGCGCCGCCCAGTAACCCAGCCATTGATAAGGAGAACAACATGCAGACCACGAAATTAATGGCTGGAAAAAGTGGCCATGGCTTGAAGAGTCCTATTAAGATTATGGGCCGGTAAATCTCTTGTTTTTTCATTAATCCGAGCTCTGATGATCGTCGCCTCATTAGTGGCGGCGAAGAGGTGGCTGCTTATGATGTTGTCACAAAGGCCTGCGGATACGGAATAAAGATCTGGTCTCAAGCAAAGCTAGATAGCGTTCTTTCACGCTGTATCGTCACGCCCTCTTCAACGACCCTTGTAAAATCCCGCTTTTCGGGAGTGCCCTCTGCCCCACAGCGGTCTTTATCTCACCTTCTCCAAACTGAGAAGATTCACGGCACCACAGAGCGCGATCCAACTCAAAAAAGGCATGACTTCCGATACTTTTCTCGTGGTACCTGTTTCGTCCTTCTCGAAGACATCTACCAGGAGCTTGCCACCATTGCTGCCCACGAATATGCGGTTTTCAAGGAGAAGGACAAGTCTGGCAAGAAGCCCTGGCCCGTTCTTCATTGCCATCCTCTATCCAGAAATCCCTTCGCTCCTTTCGACGAGAAAGAAAAACGAAGGTGGGAACGAGCACAACAGGCCGAGAAAACAGAAGACGCAGACCGTGCCAGACGTAAGAAGAAACAGCTCGAAGCAATGAAGCGAAAGGCAGAGAGCCAAGTCCATGTCAAGACAGCTGGAGATCTTCGGCGTTCGTTGTCTCTCAGCAACTTACATCGTCGACTATCTCATCCTGTTGGAACGCGCGATGTGGATTTCATTGACTTGGATGTCGATCTTGACGACGCCGAGTCTGCCAATGCATCTGGGTATTTTGCCTCCGGGGCGGGGATGGGATACATCGCTGCTTCAGGCAACAGTGTTGGCATCACATCTACAACGGGGACTACTTCGACATCTGGCCGAACTCTCCGCAACTTCTCGCTTCCAACAGCTCTCACAGACCGAATGAAGCAAGAGGTACTGACATCGCGTAAATTTTCAACTAAGGCGAAAGACGAGAACACGGAGAACACCGGGGTTATGGGACCACCCTCCCAAGTACCTAACAGGCCTAACAAGCAAGCCTTCCTTAAGAAGAGTAAAAGTATGAATACCCTCAAGTTACCGAAACGCGAAGAAGGCTCAAAGCCGGGTTATTGTGAGAGTTGTCGCGTGAAATTTAGTGACTTCACAACCGTCCGTCACTCGATTACTGTTTAGCCTTTTCAAATCAACTGACCCTCTTCAATTTAGCATACAGACTCAACCAAGCATCGGAAATTTGCCGCCAACGCAGCGAATTTCGAAGGGCTCGATGCCGTTCTCGGTCGAATTAAACGACGAACGCTGCAAGAAATGTACGACATTGAAGCCCGGCGACGCCGTAACCTCTATGCTCAATGCAAACGAAACCCCCATGAGACTCGCTCTCTGAAAGAACTATCATCACCCTAAATTCTTTTAACCTTATGAGATAACTGCCATGGGCATCTAACCTTTATGACGTTTGACTATCTTGTATATTCGCTTGAAACATGTATAAACCCAGATATTTCCCCGCGATTGTCTAGAATGTCTACTAAATCGTGGTAACGGTGAGAAGAGTCACAATGCCATCAATTGCGATGCCTGGTTTTGGTGTTAGATGCAAGTTGATGCCATTATGAGTTTATTTTACCATGGTTAATCCTAGAAGGACGCATAATCGCTCAATAAGTATTTTTGTAGCAAATTGTCGAACGCCTCAGAAACACACCCTGTGCTTCCTGCAGCAATGAGGTCTGCAATGTTCTTGGCAGTTGTGGAGTATGTTACACCCCCAAAGCTGGTAGTTCCAACGGCCTTCGCAACTAATTTGTCTCTTCCTGTGTATATAGATTTCACTACAGTCGCCTGAATTGAATTGAGGGGAAACAGAAATAGTACCAATGTTATATCCATCAGGGACAATGTTATGGTTTTTCGTAGCATCCTTTTCTCGAATTTGTCAGCAGTTTGAGCAGAGTATCAATAAGTATGCGTTCTGACCTCCTCTTGTGATACCCTTGGGTAAGTGGGAAAGGTTGAGAACGCCTCGTAAACAGCAGCACAAGCAAAAAAAAAAACCTTACGCAAGAAACAAAGCACCACTGTCAGCACTCGGGCCGTTTTGGCGATAAAATCTGCATTCAAGTTCTATCAGTGAATTCAGTGGTAGAAAATGTCATAGAACGAATGACCGGAAATGGTTTCCACCTATCGCACTCTCAAGGCAGGTTCCCAAAATTGCGTCCCCAAAATCCTCGCGAAGTACCATCTGTTTTAAGTAAAATAAGAACATGGGGTCACGACATAATACATATGGATTTTACAATCTGGTTTACAGGCCCATGATCATCCCCTAAATTGGCAGATTGCGGGTTGCCGATATGGATGCCCAGGCATTCAGTTGAGCTGCGGGCTCGGGGGGTCAGTATTGCTCATATGAACCATCATAAAATTCACAATCCAATGGCCTTGGCGAAATTCACGAGGCCGTTGTTGGTGAGAACAGTAGGTGAGCTCAAACCAGAAATTATTACCTGCCATAAAAATTTATGTTTAAAAACGATCATGCCAAAAGCCCTAAATAACCCACGTTCAGTGGTTCGCCTCCCCCGGAACCCGCTGGGAAGAAGGTGAACCAAAGAGCGAAGAATAATACGAGCATGCAAGTACCGTTGTTCAACATAGATCCTCCTCCATCAGCCGGATTGAAGAAGTCGACAGCACGCTTCTCTAGAGGGGTCCCAGTAGAGCACATGACCTGTAATACAACACCCAGTATCAAGGCCTTGGAGAAATGAGCCATATCAAAGCAGAGTAAGCAAAGGAGCGTTGCAAAATCCGAAGCCGTAGCTTCTCTGAACTTATACGTGGCCGATACCTGTTGGAACCAAAGAAGCCTGAACGCTACTGCGATAACCCCTGTGGCCCATGGAGAATGTTCACTATTTAGAGATGACAGCGGGACAGTACCTCAACCGAGACCAAAATTACTGGTCGCGTGCGGCCGTTGAAGGCTGGGACTTCGCTGACAGAAACCAACGTCTGTGGGGATATGCCAGTAGACTTCGAGGAGAGGAAAAATAAGAAAATAAGCATCCAACTTCCAAGGGTGTCGAAGGAGGGCTGGGCTGCAACTCCCATTAGAGTGTGCTTCCAAACTCGAGACACACTCAATTGACAGAGGGCCAGGGGTAAGATTGCAATAGATTCCCAAACGTGCCTTGAAGCCAAAATAGATCTCTGATGATCCATGTAGAAGTAAGCGTAAATTCCCTGAGGAACAGGACTCAACTACATAGTGGTTACCTGGCGCCCGGGACTTGGCTTGTTCGAACTAGACGGCTGAAACGGAAGCATAGAGGGACAGGGGGAGAAGACCTTGAGAAGACCAGCCAATAACAGGTGAAAGCTGGAATTGAGGACAAGATGTACGTGCACCGGGGCTTCCCCGAATATCGTGAGCCGTGGGAGGAGAGGCCATAGCGGGTCGCAGTCTGTCTTGTGAGAGACTCAGACTAGCTTCCTCGCATGATTTCTTGAAGAGGGATGCTGTTGAGACGTTGCAGGAAATGGAAATGAATCTCAGCTAACTACCTAGCAGAAGCAACTCAAATCACTGAATAATTTCAGGCTGACTACGTTACATGTAAACTCGTAAATAATAGTTACTGTAGGCTAACGTCCCGCTCACAGTAATTTACGAGCTGGTGAGGACTGGTGATCATGAGGACCAGGTCATGTACTTGTTTACATGAGTTATTATGTAATTGGTAGTCAACCACGACTCAGTTCACGGCCCGGTCGTCTTGTCTGAACCACGTTATCCATATCTGGCATGTAACTGGCATGGTAGCATCTGTTGCAACTTTGCAGTGCGAAAAGTTATACTTAAGGATGGAGAGTGTACAGTACTTACAACACCGACCCACCCCCGGCTTAAGTGGGCCAATGTGACACATGTTTTCTCTCACTATAGGACACTCTTTTCCATTGTTGAAGCGCTGAAGGCCTTAGAGTATTTCTAGTTTCAGACGCTTGTCATCATAAAAAGTTCTAAATCCAGTGTTCATTTCGTCACGTCACGTCTGAATCGCATTGATAATTATCCTGAAAGAGGTTCTAATATGTGTTGTGCTTAATCCGCCGATAACTTGGGGTTAACTTGTTCAAATGTCGACACACCTGGAAGACTCGGAATCACTAGAAGACTCTAACGATGATGGACAGTTAACCATACGCATTCCCAATCCCAAGGTATATATGGCACGTCAATCGCAGTGGATAGGTCGCAGGGGAAAACCTCGTTGCGACCAATGTCGTGCTAATAACCTAAAGGTATGTCAGAAATTAACTGGATGTCCTCGAGATGGCTCATTGTGGTGAATATTGTTTAATGAAGTGTGATCGTGTTCTACCTATCTGCAATCATTGTTCGTGGGCAAACCAAGCAGAGTGCAAGTATACCCCACTGCCCACCCCGGCACACCGGGGTATCCCTCGATGCGACCGTTGTCGCACTACGAATATGAAAGTAAGTAGATGTGATAAATATTATTGCAGATAACTGAATTACGGCCTCCTTTTCAGTGCGACCGAAACCTGCCCATGTGCAATAACTGCAAGGAAGGCGGTCCTGACACCGAGTGTAACTACACGCCCAAGAAAAGGAGTAAGCCCAAGGGAGAAAGTAATCTTGCCCGCCCCACTCAAGAAGGCAGCCCAAAAGGTTTACCCCCTACGCCTCGAAGAAAGCTCCCCAAAGCTGGACAGGGAGCCCGTAAAAATCTTACGTTTTACGGTCAGAACATTGCGACATCCCCAGACAAAAACACGTCTCCAAAAGTTTCTGAACCGGAGACAACCTCAGATCCAGATTCTAGTCGTACTTCCAGTTGGCGCTTTTCCGCCGACTTGACCATACCACAAACCTCGAAATCCGGATTTTTACCACGAAAGAAAGTCCAAGCTCCATCACTGCCTCAGCTGGAATTCATTCCGCATGCATTCGAGCCCTCCCAGGAACACAAAAAGAGGAAGATATACTCTCCACACTTGGAGCCATGGACACATCCCTCGATCATTCCCCTCCCTGGCATTGTCTTGAAGGGTCTTCGAAAGGTTCCTCCGTACGAGATGCACCAGAGAGAGGAATTTGAGAATAAACTACGCCATTTTCAGAGCACCGTGATGGAAGATCTACGAGAGACGACTTGTCTTTCCATGGATAAATATACCCAAGTTGCTGGGTGTCTTGCTAAAGGCGACACATCGAAACTCTCCGAACGCATGCGCTCTTGGACTTCCATTCATCGGCTTTGCTCCGGTTCCGACAAGTACAGCCTGATTTTAGTACCGCAAGATTCAGTATTTTCAATGGATGTCGCTACTGCCGACACTCACCGGAGAAATTTTGTGGATGCGCTCTTGAGTGCGAGTGACCCTGAAGAGCTTCAGGTCTTATCTTTCTAAATAATGAAGCATATTAAATCTCATATATCTCTGCTTTTTGATAGGAACATCACTACGACGTTTTACCTGTCCAGGATCAGCTCTACGACATTTTGACTTATGCACATCGTTCGCATCAGCCCCCTTCCGAAATGCTCATGGAAATCGCCCGACAAAGATTCGTAAGTTTGGTATGGCCAGCTATTCTCGATCTACTCTGATAGCCCCTTTCAAGGCTTCAGTAACATGGCCTATGGCAGAAATGTATGTTAAAGGGTGCCGGATGTGCATGGTGATGCAGTCGTTGGGCCGCCAGGATGATGCTTCTGCCTCCAGCCCTGAATCGAAGGAACCCAGCGAGTTGGATGTTGAAGCATAATATTTCACAACTCCACGGCCCATCAGGTCGACCTTTTTATTATTAATACGTATTGGGTCCCGCCAACCCAAGTTGTATTCTTCACAGCTATTATCCTGCTGCCACTACCATTTGTAGGGGTATCGTCTTATGCTTTTTTTCTTACTTATTCTATTTATGTAGCCTCACTGTAGACTGTACGTGTATTCGCGTTTATTTTAATCCACGGATAAACAAAGTCATGAATAAGAGTTTCACCAGCGGTACTCTAATCATCTAGGTAGGGGGAAGGAATAGTTTCACGACAACATTTCGACACTGGAATCATCTTACATAAAAGTACAAAGCAATATCAGGAAAGCATATAATCAGATCAATTCAGATCAATTCAACTCAAAGCTCGCAAACGCCAAATCATACCCTCCAAATTCGTAGTTAATTTTGTCGGTTCGCTTGTACATCCTCACTCCATTCTTTTGTGTTTGACAAAGGGCGATGGGGGATTCCGTCAGAGCTATCTTGAAAGCTCTCTGGGCTGCCTCAATTGCGGTTTCGTCGCCCGTGTCGTTGTGTTCACTGGAGATAAAGAGGGTCAAGGTGATGCGACCAGGCTCGAAGATGTTCACAACACGTTTGATCAACGCCATTAAATCGGGAATTTTGCCGTCGTGCGAAATTTTGGAGGAGAGGGGGACATTGCATTCGAAGCTGGCGTAAGACCACCCTTCTTCTGGGGTGACATGAATCGTGTAATAACCTTCTCCAGAATAACGTGCGTCTGGTTGACCATTCCCCGTAGCGGGACTACAGTCAAAATCATACTCCAGTGAATCGTGGCCCCATTTAATGAGGGCGTTGGAGGAATATCCACAGGGCTGGAAGGCATACGCATCAAGATGCGTCAGGGTAGGCGGGAAGATGTTCGTGATTCCTAGTTTTTCGGAAATCTCTCCGGCCTGGGACGACGATGTCACGCTATCGCCTTCGTCGACGGGGTCGAGAAAGAAGAAAGGTTCACGTGCTTTTGGCGAGAGATCGCTCATTAATATTTCGATGGTATAATCGACGTGGCGATCCTCGGGTTCCACCTGAGTGTGGGGTGGTATGGCTGTAGAATATCCTTCCGCGCTTGTGAGATACAGCAACCAATGGTCGCCATTGACTTTGCCGACGGTATAAGCGGATCCATTCGCAAATATCTGGTCCAAATATTCAACTTCTTGTTTCCAGTCTCTGTGTGGTCCAAGTTGACGCTCGGGAAACATAAATGATTTGCGGGAATAAAAGAACCGATAGACAGTAGTTAATTTAGCCTTTTGGGCTGCAATTTCGAGAATACGAGGGAGACCTAAAAGGTTGAGAGTCGTTCCACATGTTTTGAGAATGAGCCGGTGAGGAGAAACAAAAAAAGATGATTCGCTGAAGGATATTAAGGTCGAGAGATAATAATAGGCAAGCTGACGACCGACCTCAATAGGTAGGCATCCATTTCGGTTCCTTCGATAACGCTTAAAACCTTGCATTTTACAATGTCCAACATGTCTTCCCATGTCTGGCGTGAAACGGTACGGAGACCGGTCTTGTGCTCGCAAGCGTTGTCGAGAGCTGGGACGTCTGCAGCTGAAGGAGCAAACCAAATTTCAAGGAGCTTCTCTGGGCCCTCGAAGGGAGCCGATGCTTGATAATCGTCGGCGGCGTCTGGTGACATGAGTGAATTATGCTATCGAAGGGCAGAGAGGGATGAGCAGCGAGAGGCAATGACGGGATACATGTACTAGGGAGAAGAAAGAAGAATAGAGGGTTAGAGAAAGAACAACGCTCGAGGGATGTTCTTTCAGATGGTGTCGCAAAAAGTGGGGGCTTGGAGGAAAAGAGGCACCAAGCAATTATCGATCTCTTAAATTTTCTGCATCGCATCCAAATGGAGATATAGGCACGCGACTATCTTTGCGCGGCTCGGCATTGATCTCATCTCTCTCACCAATACTATGAGAGGCTTCCTTCCGAGGCTTCACGTCTTGAAGGCCTTCGCTCCGAGAGCTGCTGGTCCTCTGCTGCCAACGGCGAATCTGCGGTTGGCCACCTCGGCACTCACGAATACACCCCGACCCTCGCAATCTCGCCTCTTCACCCACTTCCCAGCACGTCTCACCGCCACTCCTACATCCCCGTCATCAGACCCCCAAAATAGCCTACCACCAAATGCATCGTTGTCACAACGATTGAAGCATCTCATAAAGTCCTATGGCTGGTATGCGCTCGGTGTATACGTCGTTCTCTCTGCTCTCGATTTCGGAGTTGCGTTTGTCGGCGTAAATCTCTTGGGTGCCGAATACGTCTCGCAGGCCGCGGCCGGTATCAAGAGAGTGGTGGCTGATACCCTTCATTCACGCCCAGCAGAGCCTGGCCGGGATGAAATAGAGCCTATCCATAATGCGCGAGCAAAGGGTGGCCAGGAGGGCCTCTACGCAATGCTTGTGCTGGCGTACACCATCCACAAAACCTTGTTTCTGCCTGTCCGGGTGGGCCTGACGGCCGCATTTACGCCAAGACTTGTTCGCTGGCTTGGAAACAGAGGTTGGGCAGGCGGTGCTGGCACGCGCCGAGCGGCCCACGAAATACGAGAGAGAATTAGAGAGAGGAGAGATAGGTCGAATAATGACTAATTACTGGACGGTTTGAGGGATAGACTCTGCTATACATACGCAGGTCCGTCATTTTTTTTTTCTATTTCCATTACAGGACACAAATTTTCCGAGCCTGCAGGAACTCTAAACTATTATCCCCTATTCAATAAATAATTACGATTTTGCTGAAGTGCAATTTCTTTCCTGTGGCATCTTTGTCCCTACTTAGCCTCGCAAGGGACCACTTGGCTAAGCCCATTATTTGCATAAAACATCTACCCTTTGACGGCATGGGTTGAAAACCATTATCATATTGTTAACACGAAACAGAAACCGTATCCATGGTCTCGGACTTGGATGGTACTTCATTACATAATAACTCAGGTAAACAAGTCACCTCGCCAGCTCGTAAAGTAGATAAATGAGAAGGAATTTCTCAAGAATTTGCAATAAACCACCAGTAGCGCAACAACGAAAGAATAGAAAAAATAAAGGTCAAGAAAATCAAAGAGCACCATTGATGACGGGTGAAGAACAAAAAACTCGGTCAGTCAAGCGCCGAGGGCAAGCGGTCCGGTATTTGTGCTTATTACCTTCGGATACCATCACTATTTATGCGAAACAACCGTAACCCTTGCTTCTCCGCTTCGACCAGCTCTTCATCCCGGGACCCGTCTTGACAATGTCGCTTGCCAGAAGGGCCCTGCTAGTCTCTGCTCGTTCGAAACCGATTTTATACACGCAAGCCAGAGCTGCTTCGTCTTCTTCCCATGATCACCATCACGAGGATACCACTGTATATCCTGCAGAAAGTGCGTGTGGCATATCTGTACACTGGATTCCATTTTTCTTATGAATATTTTACTCGTGCAGCGTTTGGTACACCTTTCTGGAGAAATGTTCTCATCCTCTCTGTAGCCGGTGTTGCAGCCGTCCAATTTTTACCAGAGGCGAGCGAGGATGTTTACCTGACACGTTGGATTGCCATGTACAGTCAGCCGTACGACTACTTGATGAATGCAAAATATACTGCGGTTGTGGACCAGGGCTCGCATGACACGCTTATGCTGCACGATGCGAAAAAGCCGCGAGGCCATACATTACGATACCCACAGTAAGTGAGGTGGATTCAAATACGAGTTGTGGCTGACGCGGACAATAGATCGATCGTGCAAGCATCGCCTTTCCTGAACGGTGTAGGGATGGAAGCGAGTGTTGTGCAGAAGTAGTACTACTGGGAGAATAAACTTATTGTTGATTGAGAAATGCTTACATAAGAGATGAAAGGACTGTTGACAAGTTGGTTGGCGATAGATGGTGTTCCCGCCGCCTTCCTCTCTTTAAATTACATATACCCGTGCATGTCCTGCACATGAATCCCTCAATTTCCCCTCTAATTCTCGCCCTTATCCTCTCCATCCATGCCGCTCTCGCTGCCATTCCCCAGGTTGATTTTGACCGCATGGGGAAGGTCGGTCTCGCAGGTGCCTTTGCGGGACTAGATATTTTCACCAACTCCTCCATTACTTTCGACCCCGCGACCGCCACCCTCCTCTCTCGTGCCCAAGACGGTTCCCTCACTCGAGTCGCATCTACAAATTCAGGCGGCAGTATCCTAGCGGGATGCCCTCTCGGCGACGTCTTCTACCTGGCAGGCGACTTCACCTCCATAGACTCTACCCCCGTATCAAACATCGCATCGTACAACCCAAGTTCAGGTGCAATCACCGCGGTCGGATCCAACGGTCCCAATGGTCAAATAAATGCCTTGTTTTGTGACGCGAAGGAAAAGAAGCTTTGGGCTGGAGGAAGTTTTTCATCACCAGGATCATCTATAGCTATCTACGACCCCGCTAGTAGTTTCTGGTCCAGTCCACCGTTCGTTGGTGTGTCTGGTGCCCAGGCTCAAATCACCTCCATCACCACCAACTCCTCGGAATCCAGCCTATTTTTCACGGGTTCCTTCGTCGCCGCCTTTGGCGACGGAAACGCTCTCTTGAACGGTACCAATAACCCCAACGTCCCCTTTTCAGCCGGTGCATCACCATTTTCCTCTTCCCTCGTACCGGTCCCTTTGCAAAATGCTCAAGTCGATGGTGCCCCTTCATCGTCGCAGACTGGCTTTGATGACATCAAGAATATCCTTTGCCCAGCAGGACTAGATGGAAGTGGAAACACATGGCTTGCAGCTGACGACTCGTCTCCCTTGATCACGGTGCGAGCCTTCTCCTTCATTTCTGCCAACGGGGTACGCATCGGAAACACGTTCCAAGCTGATCATGGAACAACGGGATTCACGTACGTTGCTCCTTTTTGTTATGCCTTCTATTTAGTCCTGAGCTAATCTTCGCAGTGTCACAACAATCCCCGACAACAACGTCCGCACCTTGAAATACGTTGATCCCACAACTGGCCAGAATCAGACTTGCTCAAACCCATGCCCTTTGTCGACCGACTCCTCCATTCTGTACCAGGACTTCCTATTTGACGGGCCCGTTGACATCACTGGAGTACAAATCAAACTTGCTTCGTTCACTGGTGACGGACCTGGCCTACATATCCTTCAGCTCCTTTCCTCTGGCGCTTTTGCATCCTCGATAACAGACAACAATGTCCAGTCATGTTTTGCACCCAATCCATCCAACACTACCCAGACAGGCCAATGGATAGCCAAGGTTGCCAAGACAGATATCGCCGGCACCGTTCAAACAGTACTTGTGTCTACCGTTGCGGTTGGCACACCCGCTGCTTCGGGCCCTGTCTTTACCTGGATCCCATATGTTTCGGCAGCTGGCAATTACGACATCAATCTTCTTGTTCCTGGGTGTGCTAACCTCCAAGATTGCGCCTTAAGGACGTCCGTCAAAGTCACCGTATTTCCTGGTGAAGGACTTGCTCCGTTTATCACCACTGTTTCCCAACAGACCCAAAACGATGTAACTACCCTTCTCTACAGCGGTCCTATTTTACCTTCGTCGCCTAATTTTGTGACCACCGTCACCATGTCGCTCGCAGATGCACCAACCGGCACTGGTGAAAATGGACAATATGAAATTGTCGCAGATAGGGTGCAACTTGTTTTAACGTCAGCCACAGCCACCTCAAACTCTACAAACAGTTCTTCCAGTACTGTAGGCCTCGCGCGTGGATTCGGATTTTTGGAATGGCCTCGCTCCTCAACCTCTTCCATTGATGGTCGTAAATTTTTCCCAAACACGACATTGACATCATTGGATACCCTCGGCTTCGATGTTTTGAGCGGAATTGGGGGCATTACTGCATTGACCTCGCCGTTATTGAGCCTCAATACCGCTGCACATCACCCATCGGGCATATTTGTAGGAGGCTCCTTCAGCCTGACATCAGGATCGGCATCCGGTTCGTCGAACATTGTGGCCTTCAAAAGTGGCGCGTTAGCTGCTATGGCCGATGGTGGTCTCAACGGGGAGGTAACGTCAATGGTCCTCTACGGCGATCAGCTATTCGTGGGGGGCGCGTTCAAGGATACCACTTCTGGATCGACCCAAGGCAAACTGAGCGGTATCGCCCTTTACAACGTCCAGCAGAACACCTGGAGCGCACTCGGTGCCGGTGTGAACGGTGTCGTGGCGAGTATTAACTTGCTTAACGGCCAGATCCAAGTTGCGGGGAATTTCACAAAGTTGCTTTCCTCCAGTGATTCGGGATCGGATGCGGCTGGTTTTGGCACCTGGGATATCAAGACAGGATCATGGGTCAACAGCGGTGGATTTGTGGTCGGAAAGATGACCTTTGTTGGAAATGGGACTTCTTCCCAGCTTATCGCTGGCAACGTTGCAGCATCCCAGAAGTTTGGAGCCACAGGTTTGGTTATGCTGAAAAATGGAGACGACGGCCCTCAGATCGCACCGCTTTCCATTGGCCTTTCTGGATCAGTACCTTCCACGTCCACCCCACTGCGTCGTCGTAGCACTCTCCCTAGCCCCAGTGCTTGGATCTCCCACATGAAATTCTCCCACATATTTGCCAGACAGTCGACAACAGGTCAACAAGCCCCCCTTTCTGCCCCTCTCCCTGCCTCTGCGCCTGCTGTCTTGGTTGGCACCTTCTGGACCAACAACACATCTTCGAAAGAAGTTGTCATTGTGGGAGGGAACTTCACCTTCACAGGAACGGGTTCATCCTCTGTCTCGGAAGGTGTTGCCATCTATGACCCAGATTCCTCGACTATCCATGGTCTTGTAGGGCCTCAGATCAACGGCACTGTCAGGGCACTCTATGTGGATGACAATTCTCTCTACGTTGGTGGCGAATTCACTATTGCAGGTGCCTCAGTCAATGGGCTTGCTTTGTACGATCTTTCGAAGAATGAATGGGACCTCGAGGGCCTCCAGTCGTTGCAACCTAGTTCTGGCTCGACGGTTGTCGTTCGGTCAATCTCAACCTCGACCTCGAAACCTACGACACTCATTGTCGCTGGCTCCTTTGCGCAAGCTGGTTCCCTTCGTTGTCAAGGTATTTGTCGCTTTGACACCTCCAGTAAGCAATGGAATACACTTGGAAACGGAATCCAAGGAGAGGTAGCACATGTGGTATACGGTGGTGTATGTGTCACAACACTTTCTTTTATTATCTGCAACCTAATATGTTTTTTTTTCGTGGCTTAGAATGACCAAGCTACTCTTATTGCTGCCGGATCCATTGCGCTCTCTGACAACACTGCTGCCAACGTTGCCCAATTCAGTTTCGAAAATGCTACATGGACGGCTGTGGGATCTGGTGCAGACATTCCAGGACCCTTATCTGCCATTGAGATAAACAATGGTAATACAAGCAGCCTGTTCGCTGCCGGAAAGTGAGTTGTTTTTGATCAACGATGCCATTGTACTCTGACATTTTTATATCAAGGTCGAGCGATGGATCAAGTTCGTTCTTGACTGTCTGGAACGGTGTCAAGTGGTCAACATTGGGTGCGAGTTTTTCCGTCTGCACTCGTACGATTACTCACCAATCTTTTTCACAACAGGATCCTCCTTCGATCAAGGAACGACCGTTGCGCAGTTAACTATGGTTCCTGTACAAACCACTCACACTGCCAACGGAATGATTGAATCTGATCGCGTCCTCATGATTTCTGGTTCTTTGTCAACATCATCGGGAAATTCATCATCGGCGCTCTACGACGGGCAATCCCTTATCCCTTACATCATCTCAACCTCAGCAAGTGGCACGTCTGGTTCCGTGTCCTCTCTTTTCCACTCCTTCAAAACTTTCAGCTTCAACCGACGCAGTGAGTTCAGTTCATCTTAGTAATTTGGTAATGATACTCAATTTGAACCCTTCCCATAGAATTCTTGGCGACTGGTGTCGTCATTTTAATTTCAATAGCTATTGCAGCAGGAGTTGTCTTCCTGCTCGCTTTGATCGGAATTCTTTGGACTCTATTTTCTCGAAAAGAAGAAAAACTTAACAAATTCGACGGAACGGACGACGAGGACGAAGACTCCACACACCATAGACCATCCTCGTTATTGGAGCACATCAACGCAGCCACCCGGACCACCATTCTTGGAGCAAACCCTTATATCTACAACGAAAAAGAGGAAAAGGCAACGGGTAGTCCGACTCGACAACAACAAGAGGCTGAGGCTGAGGCTGACCCTTTCGCGTCTGGTCCTGATGCCAGCAATTATGTCCGCGCAGAAACACCATCCGATGCCGCGGGTGGCCTGCTCGCAGAAGAGACAAGTAGACCCGCACATGCACGATACTCCTTTGACGGTACAGGAGAAGGAGAATTGCCAATATCTGCAGGCGCTGAGGTGGAAGTGCTGGATGATAGAGATCCTGCGTATGTCTCCTTTTCGCCTTTATCAGATATGATTACTAACTGAGCGGTGATGATTTAGATGGTGGTATGCACGAGACGTGCGAACAGGGCAGGAAGGTGTGGTTCCTGCCGCGTATTTGTATTGAGAAGCTTTTGGATCGGTTTTTTTATACTTTTGATGCTGTTTATTTGCAATGTTCAATGTTCTATACCCACAAATATCCTTGTTATGCGTTTTTCTGGTGTCCGCCATAATAGATACGAATGAATAATGTTCTATCCTTCCAAGGGAAACCCCAAGAAACTCGAAATCGATTCAAATCAAGCACGAGATATCTACATGTACTGCTTCCGCAAAACAACGAAAGAAAGATCACTAAAATTAGGGAAGGTCAGGCCAGCAAATATCAAAGAAGACCAGGAACGAACCTGTAGTACTGAAAGAGAAATTCGATTTCAGAAATTTTAAGATGAAAAGAAAAAGATTAGACGTACGTGGGTCCCTGAAATGCTTTTGAGAGTTGTGGATATAACCAACTTTCGTCTTGAAGTCTTCTCTCCGTTTCTGATCTCTAAATTCTTTGACATGTCGGCCAGCTTCTCGAGCCTCGCCGCGGTTTCTTGCCTTGACCACCTCGGTTCCAGTCCCGAACGCACCAAATCCTCCTTTCCTCGGTACTAGGGCAGAGTTCTTATCCGCAAGTAGTCGGCGAACAAGAGCGGCCCCCGAGTTGGGGTCTTCTGGTTTACCCCCGCGCGGCGCTCCAGGGAAGGATTGTGAATAATATCTGCGCATTGTCCGATGGCCGATACGTGCACCGGAGGGTAGAACCAACTCAAAGGGCGTGTCTCCGTACGCCAATTCGTTCTCAGGGACTTCCTCTTCCTCGGATGTTTCATCCGACGCAGATTCGTCCACAACTTCATCCACCTCATCGTTGTCGACATCGTCAGCGTCTTCCCACTCTTCCTCTTCATCGTCGCTTTCTTCTTTGGTGGGACGCTTCTTCGGCCTTGATTCAGCGTCAGGGTATGAGGCGGAGAAATCGTAAAAGTCAGAGAGCTCCATGCGGTCTCGTTCTTTGTCGTAAGCGATCTTACAATGACTCTTGTCCACCATATGTTTGCGGACAGCATCCAGACTCCTAAATTCTCGGCCCTTTTCGTTGCAGAATATACACACATTGCCCACTGCGATCTTCTCTCCGAGGTAAGCGACAAGGCCGGGGATATCGACAAGGTATTCGGCATCTGGGATGAAGAAAGAGTGAAGGATCGACATGTGTGTGAGATTCTCTTCCAAAGAAGGTGATTGTTGGTTGCAGAAGAGACAATGCTTTTCAGAGAGACGGGATCGGGCGGCAGCGATCTTTTCCTCAATGGTTTTCATGACTTCATCTTCTGATGCCTCGGCATCGACGACCAGAGAAGCTTGGGCTACGGTCGTCTTGGTAGATGCGGGTACTTCAGGTGCTGGGGGAACCGAATCTGTGTTTTCCGAGGGCACAGAATCATTGGCACCTTGAACAGGGGGTTTCATGGCTGCCTTCAGCTCGTTCTCCTTGTGTTTTTTGGATTGGATATGTGACCTGTATGCGTTCTCCGTGGTATATATTTTACTAAAGCCCGGAAGACAATGAATATACATTGCAAGGTCAGAAAGGATGTTAACCTACTTGCATATTTCGCATGACGACCCTTTGGTCGACGACA
>Ga0307517_10002397_pt1 | contig 30101 bp, 18 predicted proteins | sample 23_EM_MG_FD_194515 | JGI IMG/M metagenome (GOLD analysis project Ga0307517, IMG submission 194515) | Populus trichocarpa ectomycorrhiza microbial communities from riparian zone in the Pacific Northwest, United States - 23_EM | ecosystem: Host-associated > Plants > Roots > Unclassified | place... | reverse complement strand
CCATCAACCGCATCATATGATTGGTGCCATGTCATGTGCTCAGCAGTCCTTGGTGACATGAATAACCTTTGTAATCTAGGTGTGATTGGGAAGTATCTAAGTTTTTTATATGTCAGGAGAGTCTTTCCCCTGTCAGTTCTAGGTTTGTAACGGGAATGCCCACATGTCATGCACTCGGTCAGCTCAGCATTTTCAAGGTAGTATAACATGCAGAAGTTAGGGCACATGTCAATTTTCTGGTATCCTAAACCGAAGGGTTTCATCAAGGACTTGCAACATAGAAGTTCTTTTTTAGCCTGTTCCCTTCAGGTAAAATGCTTCTCGCCCATTCGATAATTTTGTCATAACCAGCCTCACTCAACCTGTGATCTAACTTGATGGTGAACACATGTGCTACAACCAATAATTTACAATGGTTCATGCAACTATCTCATAATGGTTCGTCAGAATCTTTCAACAGATCAAAAAATCTTGTTGCATCTGCATTAGGTTCTTCTTCTATGTTTGGACATTGACTGACATTACCTTGATTCATTCTCATTGCATCCATAACCATATTCCTGTAAGGATTACTATTGTCATTTGCAACTCCATGCACGTTGCTAGCACTAGAAGTTGACCCAACCACCCTTTCTCCCATGCTCTTATTACGAATAAATAATTCTCCGTATGCATACCAACACAAGTAATCCTTCATGAACCCTTTGTGTAGAAGATGCATCATTATAACATCTAGATGCAGATACTTTTTATTTTGACACTTCTTGCATGGACACCTAATACCGCCTCCAGTAAAATTTCTGAGAATAGATGTTGTGAAATTAATAAAACCCTAAACCCCGTTACAATAATCCATCCTCCACAATCCTTAGGGTGAATCTCGATACATCCATGAACGATCATCCATGACTTCTATCGAACCTCTATAAAATTATGATGACAACATGTATTAATTAACTATGTTAGGTAAATAAATTTGCAAAAATATTGGTTTACCTCGAGATTATCCAACAAGCTAATTACAACTTCTCATTAATATTCATTATCAATTATCAACGTCCATACAAATTTATACATATAAATTTACGAAAATTACAACTTCGTAATAGCATTGATAAATATTAAAATGGACCCGTTAAACAAGCTATTAATTATTTCACCACAACACATGTAATTCGGTAATTCAACAAAGTTTCAACAATTTACAAACAAATACAATTTTACAAAATCTAAAACAAACCATAACAAGTACAAAATTATACATTCATACTACAAGTTTGGTTGAGAAATAACAATAAAACATGTACATACACTAACAAAATACATATATTAAAAAACAATAAAATTGACATTTAAAATTAACATTTAAATGTTAAAATTAAAAAAGATAGATTTACTTATAGAAAATTATAAAATCCACAATAAATCAGAACACGGATGATGTGAGCACAAAACTTAAAGAAATATGACTTGTGTTGAGAAGAGAGGGATTTTTTTTTTTTTGGGGGGGGTGGTTGTTTGCAGTTTAGGAGGGGAGAGTTGGGATGAGAAAGAAGAAGGAGAAATAAGGGAGGAGAGGGTCAGCAGAGTGGAGATATTATTCACTTTTGCCGATGGAATCACCGACGGACTCCTTCTGTCGATGATTTCGTCTATAATTCTAACGGTGAATTGGTCATGTCACTGTACGTAGGTCCCAATTTGAATCCATTGGTGACTCCGTTGGTAAAATCACCGGCAAAAACTTCCACGTCAGCGAACCATATTTTTTTAAAAAAAAATTGATATATTTCGTTTGTAATTCTGGCGGTAGATACCGACTGAAGTACAGACGAAATAGTATCTGTCGGTATTTATCACCGCAATGTACCCGACAAAATTATTTTGTTGGTTTTAGACGAATTTTTTGTAATGCATGTATGACACATTTTTTATTTTGATCCCTCTTATTTTAATTTCACAATTACCTAAGAAATCAAAAGCAATTGGCATTTAATTAAGACCTAATTGCCTAAAATAAGACTTTGAGAACCAAAATAAATTATTCAAAATAAACAATAGATCCATAATATTTTGTAAGTGTGTGAACAATGCTTCTCATACAGTAAAAAAACCCCACATTTTTTTATATTTACTTATAATTATATATATAGTATCATATTGTAGTATCATGATGATGATTATATCAATTGAAAAGGCTTCGCCACACATGATATTATGGAGGACCACTTTAGGTTTTTTTTTTCTTTCCTTTTAATGTATCTAGTTATTTGTTCATAATGATTATTCTCTAGCCTTAGTAAAGAGTAAAATTTCCAAGAAAAAAAAAACAGAAAGTGTTCTTATACCATTAGAGATTTAACTTCTTAGATAAGTGGATTTGTTTTAGATTTATTGTTCAAAGTTTCAATCTTAAATCATTTTAGTTAATTTTGATCGCTAAGATTTATAGCATGTAAGTTTTGAGAGAAATGAATGGGAAGAAGAGTAATATTATAAAAAGTTTGATTTTCCTTGTTTTATAAAAGAGAAAATTAAAGTAATACAAAAAAATGGACAGAATTTCGCTCATAAAATCCTCTAGAAAATTATATTCATTCATTTTCCATCAATATATATCTAAACAAACAAAACTTCATTTTCCCTCACTGTCATTAAACCTAACAAAATAAATTTGATTTTCCTTATTTTAGCTTCTATTCTATCCCTTATTTTTCTTATTTTCCATGTAGATTATTAATTTATTTATTTTTAATGTAAATGATCTATTTAAAATATGATAACAAGAAACTTATTCTTCATATAGAAAAAACAGACACAATCATGACCTCATTGCTAAAAAGAAAAAAACTCTTAAGTTTTAACGCACCATTACTTCTTCAATAATTAATTTTTCATTCCATGACCAAGTCTTCAATTGAAAAATTTTTAGGAACCTCTGAATGAGAAGTTTCATCAATCCTTCCCTCTATTTACCGATTATTTTGTTCATTTTATATTAAGATTTAGATCTAAACTTTAATATTTGGGGATATAAAACTACACAATAAAGTACACACATCCTCATATATTAAAGATCCAAAGTGCAAAATAAATGATAAACTAAAAATTAGACTTTAGAATGATTAGAATTGAACCCAATGAGGTAGAGACTCTCTCATGAAAATAGATTTATCTTAGACTTTAGAAGAAGACCAACGAATAAAAACTTCACTTAGAAAAATAATCAAACAACAATGCAGCTTATCTTAGGTATGGTTCATTGATGGTGATGCGTTTTTTCCTTACACAACCAGTTCCTTACTTAGACTTTCGCATACCATAGGTTTCCTAGTAACCTTAATACTAAGTGGCGACTTCTAAATCTTAATCATAATCTTATGATTAAACCCAAAACTCTTTCCTTTCTCCACAACATACCTCTCAAGAGGCTCGATATAGACTCACATCTTAAAGTGCATTAGTCCCAATGTCATCCTCACAACAATATCAATAAAACAAGTCCCCCACAAGAGTTGGATAACATTTAATCTTTCTTCAATATCCTTTTCTATTCAAATGGCACAAAGAAACAAGGTTGTGTGCTTAAGTGACAAGCCATACCCTTCTCCTTAGAAAGTTCAGCGATCTGGAATAGGGGAAGCAATGGTTGACTCTTTGCATATATGCTAGCATTATGAAAAACTAAATAGGCTAGAAAACTTAATTGTTTTCAAACAACCTCTAGCTAGTAATGGCAAGTACTTCTTAACTCTTGAGTTATAAAAAATCTACAACCGAAAGTGAGAAGATTAAAGGACAATATATATATCAACACCTTAACTATAAAAAAGTCAAGAATTAGAGCTTATAGTATTTGATAAGCTGCTCCTAGGTTGAATTTTCTAATTAACCATTATGATGCGTATGGAAGTTATAAGAACAACAATAACACAAAAAGTATATAAAAGATTTTATGAGCAAAAAGAGTTATAGAAGTAAATTTTAAATTCATAGTTTTATTCTTTAAAAATAAATATAATAAAGTGTATTTCCTTTAAGATTTACAAGACTTATAAATAGAACAGAAGAACCCTACTTCTATTAAAAAACATCTAAATATCTATTTTATCTAAATTTGATTACCAAGGAAGTCAATTAGAAAATGCAGAATGAAGAAATACATCCTCCTCAGCAAGATGAAAAAAAAGTTTAAAAAAGTAGAGTTTAGGAAAAAAGAAAAAAGGATTTTATCTGAATCTACCGAAGACTAGTACACAATTCTTCACAACTGAAAGTACCGAGAGTTGACCACAAGTTCATATACAATACACAAAATAATTTGCGATATGATTTTTTTTTCTATCTGTAACATTGTCAATCCATTATCAATATGAGTTTCAAATATCTACATATAAAAAAAGTATCATATTTCCCAATGGACTACATGTTTGCCTTCCCCTAAGGAAAGACTTGATTCATGTTCAGAGAAAAAGCTATTGTAATTTTTAGCGCCAATAACCTCTCGACCATCAACCTTTCACATTTGAGAAAAAAAACTTTTTGCTTTGATGCAATTGTCCTCTCAGAGATAAAATGTCATGTCTGAGAAATAGAAAGTTTCCAGTATTTAGATAATGATTCGTCAAACAAGGTGGATGAAACTAATAGATTGTTTCATGGATTAATAGAATAGATTTAGATGCAATAAAAGATTTGGTCATGTCAGACTAAGTTAATAGCTTAAAATTAAAGACAATAACATAAGATTTCATCGAACTTGAATTTTGCTAAGTGATTTCTACAACTAGGTATTCTATGAAAAACCACTTTGTCGTTTATTAAATCATTGGATCTTCAAATATTAGATTCAGATACTATTTTTTAGGTTCATTTTGTTATTTTTTCTAATTTTTTTTATTTATTGTTTTATTTTGAAGTTTATGTTATTTTCTTTATCCTTTTGTATTTTGATTTGTTTTCTAGTAGAGACACGATTTAAAGATCTTGTATATATTTTAAGGAAACATACATTATTAGATTTATTTTTAAAATTAAACTGCAAATTTAAGGTTTACATCTTTGTACATTAAAAGAAAAACATGTTTTTTTTTATATATATTTTGTTTATTGTTTTTCTAAGCCGAGGGTTCATAGGAAACCAGGAAGTGCAGGAATAGGAGGCGTTCTGAGAGACCCATAGGGTCGTTTCTTGTGCGTTTTCTCTTGCATGATTGAGGACATGGATTCAAATGAGACTGAAGTTTGCCCCATTAAGAAAGCATTAGAGATTAGTGTTCCCTCATCGTTGGCAAGTCAGCTTAATTGGGTTGTGGAATCAGATTAGGTTAGCAGCGTGGAGGACATGCTGCGTCTCTTTAATTCTATTTCCATTAATGGCAACTCTGAGAACAGTGGCCTTTCTTCACGTTTCGAGAGAGGGAAGTTGAGGCATGCCATTAGCAAAGCAGAGCTTGATTTCCTAGCTAGCGTTACTATTACCTGTTCTGTTTTTTTCCTTAATTTCTTTCCTCTGTTTCAGCCACTCACTTAATGGCTATTTTCTATAGCTTCCTTTTGAATTTTAACGAACAAGGAAACAACAAATTAAAGAGATTACAACCAAGCAACGAAGTCTAATGTAAGATTAACACTATTTTTGGCTAGTTGGTCTGCGGCATGGTTAGCCCCTCTGTGTTAGTGAGTGTGTAAAATTTGTTTCCCTCAACTGTCTTCTTAACAATATATTGAAGCTCATAAAAGGTCTCAAGTTTCCAGGATCTTAAGCTTGGGCTTTGTATATCGCCAGCAACTCTGCCTCACTCGAATCAATAAATCCCAGCTGGTCCTGGTTTCCCCCATTGATGCTCACTTGCATGGCTTGTTGGAAAAGACTTTTAGTTATTTTTATTAGCTTCAATATTACATTCTTTCGATTCAAAGCTCATAGGGCACACATACATTAAGAAGAAAAGGAAAGAAACTTGAAAACCAAACAAGATACTAAGTACACAATAATATGTAGTACAAAAGGATAGTGATTTCCGCTAAGCAAATGGCCTAACTAGCCAGCTAGCTATAAGGCTATATTTACAAACTACCAGTGGAGTAGAAAGGACTCTTTTCGCGCCAACAGCTTATATGTCAAACTCTTCAAAGACCATATAGGGGAAGATGCTCGACATCGACCCAAACATCTTGCCCCATCAAGACCATCACTTTTCGTTGAGCTCTAACCGTGTACCTCCAGATCATGTCATTAGCTTCATCTCTCTCCATGAAGAAGACAACCCTGTCTTCGGGAGCAAGGCCTTTCTGCTCTACAAAACGATGCCAAGAAGAGCGTAGAAGAATGGGTTTTGGGTAAGCTCCAGTCAAACGGGTTGACAAGCAAAACCTCCATGCATTATCAGTAGCATCGACTGCTTCAAAATTCATCATATGGGCTCCATCAGGAATTGGAAAAGCCTCAAGGACATGGATTGGAATTGAAAGAGCATGGCTTATATGGGTTGGTTTTAGTTTCTTCGTGAAGAGATGTATTTGTTCCATTCCTTTTCAAGAGATGAAGAGTTTCTATGAAGAGAGAATGCTATTGTGGGAGCAGAGATTAGCTATATTACCTTAATTTTTATTAGGGGTGATGATTTGTAATTGGAGCATGAGCATGTGATCTTTAAATGACGTGGCTTACTCTCTCATTCTCTTTGTAATTGGAGCATGAGCATGTGATCTTTAAATGACGTGGCTTCCTCTCTCATTCTCTTTGTAATTGGAGCATGAGCATGTGATCTTTAAATGACGTGGCTTACTCTCGTGTATTTTCACATCTCTCTCATTCTCTTTGTAGTTGGAGCATGAGCATGTAATCTTTAAATGACGTGGCTTATATGGGTTGGTTTTAGTTTCTTCGTGAAGAGATGTACTTGTTCCATACCATTTTAAGAGCTCTAAAGGACTATCATCAATCCCCTTTCATCGCATGGGACTCGTGGACATAAAAAAAAATCATTTTGGTGGTAAGAAATAGCGTGAATGATAATTTTTTCTCTCATCGCTAGAATTCAGCGACCCCTCTCTCTGCTTTCTCTAACCAAAAACTAAAAAATAATATAAATGAATTTTTGTACTAAAAATGAAAATTTAAAACTTAAAGGGACCTAAATTGTACAAATTGCGTTATTTTTAAATATTGAGGACCTAAGTGTATTTTCACAAAATCTTTCGCATGTGCCACCATGGTTGTCAAACTCGCGAGTTGACTCGTAAAATGGTACGATTTTACGAGTCAACACAGATATATCGTGTTAAATCAGGTAGAAAACTCGAAAACCAGCAAACTCGATCAAATTCAGTCAAACTCGGTGAACTCGGTCAACTCAGACCGAGTTTACCGAGTTTGATAAAATTAACAAAAACTATTAACACTTCTGATTCTTTCGCCTTCACCTTTCCTGAAAACAGCTATTATTAACAAATCGTGTGCTTTAGTTTTCAATGAGGTAGAAGAGAAAGTTAAATCAAAGTGATTTTTATTAAAAGAAAGTGGGGTGGGAGGAGGTGGAGGAGGGGAGGAGGTCTGGAGGAGAAGGAGGTGCTAAAGAGTGCAACTTTTGTGAGATCTGAGGGTTCAGTAGGAATGGAAACCGAGTAATGAGCAAAAGCCATGGAAATGACACTGAGTTGTTAGTCCTGACAAAGAGAGCGCAAGAGATGAGCTTGAAAGTGAGAGAGGAGAAGGAAAAAGAAGACCGGTGATGATGATGATGATTTGAGAAAGAGAGCGAGAGAGATTGTGATTGCTTGGGTGGCACGTGCGGGATGGTCATTTATCATGTTACTTTTTCTTTCTTTTTTAAGAATTCAAAATTATTTAAAAAAAATTAAATCAAAAAATTCAAAAGCTTTTCAAATACAAAAATAAATAAACTTGTTAAACCCCATGCCAAGTTAATTTTTTCATAACATTAAAAAAAAAATTATGTAACATCAATGATTTCAAATAAATTAAAAAAAAAACTAAAACTAAGGTAATTGGAAAGGACCATTTATATTGTTAGAAAGACAATTAAAATAGCAAATTAAAAAATAATATAAAATAAGTATATTGTATTTATATTTAATATAAACTTTAGTTTACATGACACTTCATATTATTTGTTAATTGTTAGTTAATGAAAAGTTATTTAAATTATGGATGAATTTTTATTTGAACCATATATTTAAAGATACTTGAACTATGTATGAAATTTTATTTGAACCATGTATTTTAAAGTATTTGAACTATATATAAAAAAAATTTCCTTACGATTCTACGATCCATTTTTATGATCCGAATTTATTTTATATTTTCTGTGTCGTGTTAAAAATGTGTTTTTAACAACCTTGCGTGCCACCCATGTATTACACACTTTTTTATTTTGGTTCCCTTTATTCTAATTTCACCCAAACCTAAAAAATCAAAAGCAATTGGCATTTAATCACAACCTAATTACCTAAAATAAGATTTTGAGAACAAAAATAAATTATTAAAAATAAATAATAGGTCCATAATATTTTGTGAGTGTGAAAAATGCTTCTCGGTCAAAAAAGAAATAACCCACACTTTACATATATATATATATATATATATATATATATATAGTATCATGATGATGATTAAATCAATTGAAAAAGCTTCTCTGGAAATTATTTTTTTTTTCCTTTTAATGTATCTGGTTATTTGTTCATAATCAGTCTATGCAGTATAATGATTATTCTCTAGCCTTAGTAAAGGGTAAGATTTCCAGGAAAAAATAAACATAAAGTGTTCTTATACCATTAGAGATTTAACTTCGTAGATAAGTGGATTTGTTTTAGATTTACTGTTCAAAGTTTCAATCTTAAATCATTTAAGTAAGTTTTGAGAGAAATGAATGGAAAGAAGAGTAATATTATAAAAAAATAAATTAAACCACTTTTTTTTGTTTGAAAGCTAAACTAGAAATAGAAAATAAAGGAGAGGAAAATAAATCCTCAACTTTCTTTTTTTATACAGAAAATTTTGATTTTCCTTGTTTTATAAAAGAGAAAATTAAAGTAATAAAAAAAATGGACAGAATTTCGCTCATAAAATCCTCTAAAAAATTGTATTAATTCATTTTCCGTCAATATATCTAAACAAACAAAACTTCATTTTCCCTCACTGTTCTTAAACCAAACAAAATAAATTTGATTTTTCTTATTTTAGCTTCTCTTCTATCCCTTATTTTTTTATTTGCCATGTAGATTATTAATTAATTTATTTCAAATGTAAATGATCTATTTAAAATATTAATTTGAAGAAAAAAATAAAATAAAAATAAATTTATTTCCCTCACTGTTGATGATTCTATGGCAATTGTTCCTTCGATAACAAGAAAATGAATGTTCTTGTTCGTTCTCCCAATAATACAAAGCTTGTGCTATCTGCTGTAAATGCTGTTCGAAGCTCAAACAGCAATAGCAATGACGGTTTTGAAGACTTTATCAAATCTGTTGCTGAGCCAGATGAGATTATTGAGATGGAAAATGATAACAAAAAGAAGAAGAAATCTGTTTTGAAAGCCACACAAAAGAAAGGAAAGAGGTGCAAAAGCAAGAAGAAGAAGATTGTTTCTATTAAGCTGGTTGATATGTCAGTGTCAGACGATGGTATCAGGAACGGGAGCAGACAACTTGGTTTGGCCTAATCTCAAAAGGAAATGGTAGTGGAGCATTCTTCAGATCCTCCGATGATACGATCTCATCACAACAGCAGTAGAGATGAAGCGATTGAACGGGAGCAGACAACAAGGGGCGGGAATCTAGATATTGGTTTGCCGTTCCTTCTACTGGCTTATCAGGAGGGATTCTTTGCATCTGGAACTCTTCTAATTTTAGTGTTAATTCCTCTTTAGTGGGTATGAATGGGAGAGTCCTTGGTATTGAAGGTATTTTTTTCAGTGTAATTTCAAATGTATGATCACGATAGTGTATGCCCCTACTATCAACTCCCAGAAACAAGAATTAAGGGACTATTTGGTGCATTTTAAGGGTAGTGTCTCTAAGCCATGGTTGTTGGTGACTGTCAAGTCTGGTTTGTCATCGATGTGTGGAATCTTATTACCTTTTCATCAATCTGCTAATAGTTTTTCTTTTTATGGTTTATGGAAAGGGGTAGATCCTTTCAAGGCGAGAGTTTTTTGCTGGTTCTGACACGTGAAGAGTTTGTGGAACACCTCCTCAGAGGCATTGGAAAATTTGGGCAAAATTCATAGACTAGTGGGGTTTATACTGGTGGTTTATACTGGTGTTGTCCTTGAAGTATGTCATAACTCATTTTTTAGTTATTTTTCAATTCATAATTTTTTTCTCTCTTAAAAAAAATAAAATACAAATAAATCAAAAAATATTATTAAAAAATATAACAGTGAAAAGAGGATGCCAGAACACTTAGAAAATAGTCAAAATTTGGTTGAGGAGGTTCAAAAAAACAAAGATTGAAATTTGATAGTATTTTGTTGACTGATGAGAGCCTTGTTGACAGAAAATTCAATTTGAGGAAGAAAAGACCAAAATCAGATGTTTATGGACTCAATTAAATTTTATTGTAGGTTTAATTGAATTTATGGAGGGTTTGATTGCAAGAAAAATTGATTTTTAAGTCAATTTAGGCTTTAATTGGAAGAAATTAAAGTTCTGGGGTCAAATTATAATTTTTAAAAGTTAATTTGGTGAAATCAGAGGCTTAATTGCATAAATATTGAAGTTTGATGGCCAATTAGGGACTTAATTGAAGAAATTTGAAACCAAGGACCAAAATGAAAAATGCGAGTAAATAGAGGGGCTATAATTAAACCAAATCAGGGGTCAAATTGAAGAAATTAGAAGTTTATTGCTCAATTGAGGATCAAATTGCACTAATTCAAAACCAAGGACCAATTTGAAAAAGGCGGCCAACTTCAAGGCCGACGATTGAATTTGACAGGGATGCAATTGAATTGATTTTTAAAATCAAAATTGAAATTTAGGACTCGATTTAACAAATCACAAATTGAGGACTGATTTGTACTTTTACATAAGTTTGGCGCTATTTTCATTTAAATGAAACGACGTGTTTTGCCCAAAACCGGCGTCGTTTCATGCACTGATTAAAAAAAAAAGGACCCAAACGGTGCCGTTTTGAACGATACTGTGGGTCTTCTTCTTCCCCTAAACGTGCGAGGCAGGAGAAGAAGAAGATTTTTTCACCGACTTCTCTCCTCTCCCTCTCTCTCCTAAACATCAAAAAGACGCCGACTATAGCCACTTGTATAACCTTTGACCTATGGCCTACCACGGGGCAGTGAAAAAAGGAGGAAACGTGCCCCTCGGGTAGTCGTGGAGCAGCTGCACAGTGGCCGCCCCAACCATGTCTCTCCCTTGTTTTCACCTATAAATATATGGGAGAGAACAGAAAAAAGGAGAGGGTGGAAAGACCGAAAGAAAGAAAAAAAAAGACCCGAAGAGGAAGAAAGGAAGGAAGAACAGAAAAAAAACAAAAACAAAAACAAAAAAAACAGAGAGAAAAACAGGGGAAGACAGGGGGGAAGAAACCATCAGCTGCCACCAACACCGCCGCCGCCTGGAACCACCGCCACCGCTGGCCATCACTAACGACCGAGGCTTCTCCAGGTAAACCCTCCGCCCCTTTTGCTTTTGTTTCCTCCCTCGCCATGCAGGACGTGCACGGTGCACGTCTCTACAGGTGAGGTGAAGCTGGTTACTGTGCTCATGCACAGTAACCAGCTGTTGTGGGCTGGCTGAGCCCAACCCATGGATCTTGGGTTGAGTCCGGTCTAACCCAACAATGGTGGGTCGTGTCCGGTCCAGCAAAAAAAAATGTATGTTTAAAATTTTGTGATTTCCCCGCGTGTATTGTTTTACACTGTTTTGTTTAATCTTAGTCTGTTTTTTTTGTCATTTGAAAAAAAATACGAATCCGATATTAAAATACCCGGTTTTCGTCAAAACTTCCAAAAATACAAAAAAACAATTGAAAAAAGAAAAAAATATTTTTGTGCATACGACCAAGTGTCTCAAAGCTAAAAAATCATATTGTGTTTTTCATACACCAAAAAATAATGTTTTAGCATGCATTTTGACACTGACCAAAATTTCAAAAACAATAAAAAAAATTATTTTGTTTGTCTTTTAGTATCCGGGGTACGACATTCCAGATATTAAATTCTTTTTTTTTACGCTAGAATAGTTAGGTTTTACCTCATTAAGATAAGAACCTCCTTACAGAGGAGGGCTTTTCTTAAAGCTTAGAGAAACAGAACCAACCATTAGAAACCACAACCAATCCTTAGATTTTATCAGATATTAAAACAATGCAGCCTACCTTAGGTAGGGCGTATTTTGGGTGCTAATACATTTTCTTTACGCAACCAGTCTCCGTACCCGATCTCTAAGACTAGTTAGGGTTCCTAGTGACCAGAATACTAGGTGGCGACTCCCATTCCATTTTTACTAATAAGAGACAAGAATTCATTGTCTCTCCACATTTGCTAGATAGACCATTTACATTTTCCTTGAATGGTGGACGATCGCCGCGACGCCGCACGCATGCGACAAAGTCTATCATATGTTTTCCAGCAATAGGAAGTTCTTGTTCGTGGGAAATCTCAGAGGAAAGTATGGTTCATGCTGTTTTTTGCTATTGTTTGGTCACTACGGCTCATTCGTAATGATCTGATTTTTAAACAAAAAGAGCCAGACTATGACTCCTTATTTCTCTTTATTCATTTTAACTCGGCTTTGTGTGTGGTTAAAAGCTCTTTGCCTAGATTTCCCATATAAAGCCTTGGATACGCTTATTTCTGCTGATGGCCTAGTCAGATGGACTGATCTTAAGAATGTTAGGCCTATTATTACGTGGTCTCCTCCTGCTTCTCATGAGCTGAAATTAATGGATCTTCAATTATTGGGGTGTTCTTCGATATCGCAAGGGAGTGGTACAATATATGTTTTCTCTGTCAGTTGGGCTTAAAGAATCAAATAAAGTGAATTGCTTGCAGTGATGAAAGCTTTGGAGTTATCATCTTCCAGAGAGGAGCTTTCGGGGAAGAGAATTATTAATGAATCGGATTCTGCCAAAGTGATTAATTGGATGCCGTGTGAGTTGAATAGACCATTGTCTCTTCAACTTTGCCTCCAGATTTTCTTCTGCTTTGGTTTCGGTAAAGTCCTCTCATGTCCCAAGGGAGGGTAATTTCATGGCAGATGCTCTTGCAAAACAAGGTGTAAAAAGAATATGTGAATTGGTGGCTTGGTGGCTTGGCTCCGATATCATATTCTCCCCAGGTTATTTGAATCTATCTGTGATCTTCATGGGAACCTGGTGTCTCTGACTTTTGTTGCAGGGTCTGGAATTTGACTTCATCAAAATTCCGTTCCACGAACCCATTTCTCCAGATTAAGTGTGTGTTGTTGTGGCTATCATGGGAACTTGTGGCTGTAGTTTATGTCATGCAGGGGCTTGAATTGTGATGCCATTATGTAAGTCTGTGGGATATAAAAGTCATGGCTGATTGAAAAACTGGTAATAAATCTGTCCTATCTCAATCTCTCTTTTTCCCTTCTTCAACTTCCATTTCTTGATGCAGCAACACATCAACAGGCCATTCTTTTATTTCCAAGATTTGTCAAAGGCCTTTCTCTGACATTGTTGAAAAACTTGCTGGGAATTTCGACCGGTGATGTTCTGATAGTTGTCCATTAAAAGTCAAGCACACTGACACAATATTTAATGTGGTTCGGTAAACCGTCTAAATCCACGGGAGAAGAGCTAATATTATTAGAGATAGATAGAGAAAATATTACAACACACATGGAAGAGGAGGATCACTCTCATTGCCCTTGGCCGCCACTCCTCTATCTCTCTTCCTCTCTTCTCTTCACACTCACTCATTTTGCTCTCTAGATTATGCTTCTATTTATAGTCATGAATGGGGAGACAACTTGACCATAAATTATAGCACTAATGGTAAACAGTATATGGGTTGCACCATTTTATCAATGGTTTGTGCAACTTGTTTGACAATACCCACCTACCATTGTAGCCTTTTCACAATGGTATCCCTCTTTTTCTAGAATAGGCTACAAATGTTTTTTTCATGATTATTGCATATTAATGACAACAATCCTAACAAAATTGGTGTTTTAGAATCATGATATTTTCTTTGAGAAGCTCAAAGAATTTCGACAGTGAGGGTCACTAGAAAAAAGAGCGAGAGAGGCAATAGAGATAGCTTATATACTGTGTCTAGGGAAAATGGGCATGATGTTAAAACCTACCAAAAGGAGGACAGCCAAGCATATACAAGGTTGAAGGTTCAAACGACGACCTATGATCAAAGCATAATCAACAGAGGACTAGAGAACCTCATGATTCTGTAAACCTTTCACAAATTTGTGCAAAGTATCAGGTAAATTATTAGCCTTTTCCAAGCTTGAGCAAAAGCAATTCTATAAATTTGAAGCTCGTGGAGGTAATAGAACATTTATTCTATAAAGAATAAATCTCTAAATATACGAAGATGTTTCTCATTTAGCAACATGTTAGATACTTACCATCTTTAAATATGGATATTACACAAGTTTCATGAACCTTTTGCCAAGTCAACTATCTGATTATTCCACACTATATCAATAAAACAAGTCCCCCACAAGAGCTGGATAATAATTATTTTTTCTTCAATATCCGTTTCTATTCAAATGGCACAATGAAACAAGGTTGTGTGTCTCAGTGACAAAAGTCTTACCCGCGTGTTTGAGAGTGTAGTAACGGTCGCTTTTCAAAATGTTTTTTACTCGAAAATGTATCAAAATAATATATATTTTTATTTTAAAAAAATTATTTTTAACATCAGCATATCAAAATGATCTGAAAACACTAAAAAGATATTAATTTGAAACAAAGAAAAAATTAAAAAAAAAAAATTATTTTTTTTTAAAAATACTTTTGAAAAGCAAAAACAAACAGAGTAATAAAGAATGGGGAAGCAAAGGTTGACTCTTTGCATATATGTTAGCATTATGAAAACTAAATAGGCCAGAAAATTTAATTTTTTCAAACAGCTACTCATAATGAGAACTAATTCTTAACTCTTGAGTTATATAAGAAATCTACAGCCAAAAGTGAGAAAGATAAAAGGATAATATATCAACACCTTAACCGTAATGAATAAAGAATTAGAGTTTACAGTATTTGATAAGCTGCTCCTGGGCTGAATTTTCTAACTGTTGTGATGCATTTGGAAGCTACAAAGACAGCAACAATATAAAAAACATTGAAGATTTTATGAGTAAAAAGAATTGCAGATGTGAACTTTAAATAATAACATATATGTTTCATTTAAGGTTTACATGCATGCAGGATCTTTATAAATAGAACAGAAAAAACCCTATCACTACTAGAAAACATTTGAAGATTCAAAATTAAAATAAAATCCAAAATAATAAATAAAAAAAAACCAAAAAACCTAGAATAAATAACAAAATTAGCACAAACATATAACTTCTAACCATCATAATGATCATACCAAGTTTTAGATTGGTTATTTACAGATCAAAAATTTTAAAATAGCATAAGCCATGACATATTCATATATTCAACCTCGAGAAAGAAAGCTATATGTTATCCATGTATATGATTACCAAGAAAATCAAGTAGAAATTACAGAAGGAAGAAACACATCCTCCTCGAGAAGATGAAAAAAAAAAGGTTTAAAAGAGTTGTGTTCGTGAAAGAACAAGTAAGATCTTATCTGAATCTACCTAAAACCAGTACACAATTCTTCACAACTGAAAGCATTGATAGTTGAACATAAATTCATATACAGGGATTTCTTTATCTACATCGATAGTCTCTCTCTCTCTCCTTCAAGGATTTCTTTATCTCTGTACTTCTTTTTCTACCTTTGCTACATTTCTGTCCTACTTCAAAATGATTCTTTCGGCTCAAGAGTAAGATGTAAAGGTAGAAAATTATAAAAATAATTATCAAAAACTTTGATTTTGGTGTTTATAGATTATATTGTAAAGAAGAAACTCAATAGAGGTGATTTTCACCTTCAATGAAACCAAAAAAAAAAAAGATTTGAATTTAGAAAGTATTTTCTCAATTTGATTTTGAATTTTATAATAAAAAGCTTTTTATTAGGATTATTACAATAAAAAGATTTTAGGAAAAAATAATCCAATTATGCCTTATAAGATTTGAGCTTTTGTGGTAATATTTTCAATCAATTTATATGAAAAAACAATTATCTAAATCTAACATGTATAGTTTTTTTAAAAATAAAATTGCTCATGAATATTCAATAAGAATATATTTTTTTTATTTTTATGTTAATTTTTAAATATTTTTCAAAAAATAATTGTTTTTTTATACTTCTGATCAAAATTATGATGACAATATTTTTTTTATTGAAATTTGATTCTCATATGATGCTAAGCTTTTATTTTAAAAATTATTTTAAAAACAAATTCTAGGAAAAAAAACATGAATAGGAAAGGAGAGATTTTGTTAAATAAATAGTTTTTTCTTAGTGATTTAAGTCATTTTAGTTGTTGAAAATTTTCATTTTAATTATGTTAAGTCTTTCTTCAAAACATTATGCTATTTATAAAAATACATATTTTTGTAAAAAAAAAATGAAATATATGGATAAGAAAATGAAATTTTAACTGAAAATATATTTTTTATCAATAATTTAATTGCTTAATTTCTAAAAAATATTTATTTTAATCATTGTAAAAAAAAATTAAAAAAATAGATTTAAAAAATCATGTCGCAAAGCATACTTTTTGGTATCATAGAAAGCAGGTTGTCTACTTTTTACACATAAAACTACTATATAACATTTTGAGTGTGTGTTTGGAACGAGATTTAAACCGTGATTTTTTTAAAATTTAAAAAAAATTATTTAAAATTAATTTTTTTTTATGTAAAACCATCTGGTAATATTAAAAATAATTTTTTAAAAATAAAAAAAATATTATATATTTTTAAATTAAAAAAACTTTAAACATGTCCTAAAAACACAATCACTACTTCTACCAACGATTTGCCATGTCTTCATGAACGCCGCCATCAAAACCACCGAACTATCAGGTTATGTCAACATCTCCTGTGGCATCCGGGGGGACCACCGTGATGAGGGATACGTGGTCACTTCCAGCTGCCACCACATCATCCTCACCAGGACAAAAAAATGGCGACTCCTACAGTCCTACTAACAATAGAAGTCAGCACTGCCCCATCACTATCAACAAGCCACCATCTTTACGGCATCATTTAACCCACAAGAGGCTTGAAAGTTTTAATAACAAGCATTTCTAGCATGGGATTGCTTAAAGAATTAAAGATGAGGTCTCTGTTGCAGTGTTGTTTAGCTTAATATATTCATCTAGAATCCAAGATATTCGAAACCAATTGACATTCACATCAGAAATTAATTCAATTCCTTTATGTATATTGAATCTTGGTGCATCAATATTTACAATTGTGTTTGGTAGAAGTATGGATGGAAGTTGGCTGCTGCCATGTGGAAAATGGTCTAAAAACCACAAGATACAGGGGATCCATGATCGATGAGCCAGTAGACTGTAGACCCTTGCATCAGAAGAAAAAAAAAATCTAGCTTGACAGTAGCTGGAAGAAACCCGAGGATGGTCTGCAAAATTGGATGCAGAGGATTCTTAGGGAAACCAGGAAGTGCAGGAATTGGAGGCGTTCTGAGAGACCCATAGGGTCGTTTCTTGTGCGTTTTCTCTTGCATGATTGAGGACATGGATTCGAATGAGACTGAAGTTTGCCCCATTAAGAAAGCATTAGAGATTAGTGTTCCCTCGTCGTTGGCAAGCCAGCTTAATTGGGCTGTGGAATCAGATTCGGTTAGCAGCCAGGCCATGGAGGATGCTGCGTCTCTTTAATTCTATTTCGATTAATGGCAACTCTGGGAACAGTGGCCTTTCTTCACGTTTTGAGAGAGGGAAGTTGTGGCATGTCATTAGCAAAGCAGAGCTTGATTTCATAGCTAGCTTGACTATTACCTGTTCTGTTTTTTTTTCCCTTAATTTCTTTCCTCTGTTTCAGCCACTCACTTAATGGCTATTTTCTAAAGCTTCCTTTTGAGTTAACGAACAAGGAAACAACAAATTAAAGAGATTACAACCAAGCAATGAAGTCTAATGTAAGATTAACACTATTTTTGGCTAGTTGGTCTACGGCATGGTTAGCCCCTCTGTGTTAGCGAGTGTGTAAAAATTGTTTCCCTCAACTGTCTTCTTAACAATATATTGAGCTCATAAAAGGTCTTCCAGGATCTTAAGCAGCTTTGCCTCACTCAAATCAATAAAGTCAGCAGTGCAGGAGAAATAAAATATGAACGCACCACCAATCCCAGCTGGTCCTGTTTTCCCCCATTGATGCTCACTTGCATGGCTTGTTGGAAAAGACTTCCAGTTATTTTTATTAGCTTCAACATTATATTCTTTCGATTCAAAGCTCGTAGGGCACGAGGGGCACACATACATTAAGAAGAAAAGGAAAGAAACTTGAAAACCAAACAAGATACTAATTACACAGTAATATGCATGATATTGATTACCGCTAAGCAAATGGCCTAACTAGCCAGCTAGCTATAAGGCTATATTTACAAACTACTAGTGCAGTGGAAAGGACTATTTTCGTATGAACAACGTGTACGTCAAACTCTTCAAAGACCATACAGGGGAAGATCCTCGACATCGACCCAAACATCTTGCCCCATCAAGATCATCACTTTCCGTTGAGCTCTAACTGTGTACCTCCTGACCATGTCATCTCTCTCCATGAAGAAGACAACCCTGTCTTCGGGAACAAGGCCTTTCTGCTCTACAAAACGATGCCAAGAAGAGCGTAGAAGAACGGGTTTTGGGTATGCTCCAGTCAGACGGGTTGACAGGCAGAACGTCCAATCATTATCAGTAGCATCGATTACTTCAAATTTCATCATATGGGCTCCTTCAGTAAATGAAAAATACTCAAGGACATGGGTTGGAAATGAAAGAGTATGGCTTATATGGGTTGGTTTTAGTTTCTTCGTGAAGAGATGTACTGGTTCCATTCTTTTTCAGGAGATACAAGAGTTTCTGTGAAGAGAGAAAGCTAGGGTACTGGGTGCAGAGATTGGCTTATATTAATAGACACTAGGAAACAAACTCAGAGGATGTGTGTGTGTGTGAGAGAGAGAGAGAGAGAGATACTACATGTAACTTATAGAGTTTTAACCAATCATTAGAGTGTAATTATTCCTAATAAATTTTGGGCTTTTAATTATCTTTATCTCTAATCAGTCATTAATAAACATGTGTATGTGATTATTGCAGTTTTAAAATAGATGAGAATTTAGAAACATAACTATAAAAAATTGTAATTTAACCCTAATTTGATTTGAACACAAAATTTGTCATCATAGAGTACAAGTTTCGAAAGAGTGAAAAAAACACAAGAGAGATGAAACTAAGTTTGGAATGAATTCATATTTGATTGCTGAGTGTATTTTAAATTGTATTTAGATACATTTTTAAAATTTATTTATTTTAAAAATTTATTAAATTAATATTTTTTAATAATTTTAATATACTAATATTTTAAATAAAAAAAACACTCATAAAAATATCCTACATCGTTAGTCACACAAAAAAAAAAAAAAAGTGGGGGCGGGGGGGACATTCCAACCCTCTTTTCACCATTGATGCCCGTTTTTCTTTTTCTTTTTTGTTTGTTTTCATCTCCTTCTCGACCGCGTAAACCAACAAGCTTTAGAAAAAGTTTGCAATGAATGAATGGCCGGCCAATCCAACGAGTGCGGTGGCACAAAATTTCAGTGGCCCACGACAATAAACAATTCCCAGCTGAGCTGTATCAGAGTGTGTTCTTCGAATGATCAGTTTTGTGAGCCATCAAATCTCCCATGTAAGTTAAAAATAGATTGCTCTCCATGTGATTGACTTAATTAAGAAGTCAAAAGGGTACCTATGGCTAGGGATCTATAGAGATAGTGAAGTGGGGATTTGGTGTTTTCGGCTATTTATCTCCTAAAATTACTATTTGTAATTGTGAGAATTAATGAAAAAGAGGGTATAGATTGTTGATTTATGCGTCACTAGTTTATATCAATTATTTTTATTAAAATAATAATATTTTTCAAAAATAAATATTCGACCCGATATAATTTGAATTTAATTTAATTAAATAAATAAAATCATTAAAAATTCAGTCGGATTAATGTTTTATTGGTTTATTAGAAACTTAGGTTTCAAATCCCAAGTGAGGCTGGATTAAACAATTATGATTATAATGAAAGGGTTCACAGCCACATTAATGGCCATGATCTCACTTTCAGAATCGTATTAAAGGAACTTTTCTTTTATCCTTTGCTATGAAAGTCTTGAAAACTTTGATTAAATTTGAGCACGACTTGGTCAGTTATTATATATTAATTATTAAAAGCTTCATTGTACCTCTAGCATTTACGTACCGGGCAGAAGATGCGGGCAGTTTCAGAACTTATTTGAAATTATATTTTAAAAAAAATTAAATTTATTTTTACTTAAAATTATTATTTTTTATTTTCTCTTATCGTTTTAATATGGTAATGTCAAAAATATATATTTAAAAAAAAATTATTATTTTAATATATTTTTAAATAAAAACCATTTTAAAAAACAATTAGACGTTATTTCATTGCCTTAAGGAATTAAAACAAGAGTTTCTATGTGAATGAATATAATGTTATATAAGAACATTAAATTAAAGAAATAACAGAGGAAGACATTGTGTTTACTATGAGAAATCAAGTTAGTATTATCTCAATTACTATGTATAGATTAGTCAAGATACACGTAAGCTGGCCCGAATATCCATGTTAATAAAAAAAAATTTAAAAACATGAGTCATGAATACTAATTAAATTAAATTCACATTAATGTAAAAAAAAACATATATCTACCCTCAAGATTTTAATTGTTTTAATCCTTGTAATAAAGTATCTAGACATCAATATCTCAAACAATAGCTACTATCATGATGATGATTATATCACTCCAAACAACTTTGGCTCACATGGACAACTTTAGGTTTTTCCTTTTGGCTTTCCTAATATATAATATAGTTATTTGTTCATAATCAATCGATGTTAATGTATAGTGATTATTCCATAGATGTAGTATGGAGCAAGATTCCCAAAACAAAAACATAAGATGTTCTTATACCATTAGAGATATAACTTCAATTGATAAGTGGATTTGTATTATATTTATTGCTCAAAGTTTCAAATATCTTAAATCATGCGATCGCAAAGACTTGTAGTTTGTATGTTTTGAGAAAAAAGGAATGGAAATAAGAGTAATGTAAAGAAAAGTCACTTTTATTTATTTGTGAAAGAAATAAAAATAAAAAAACGAAGGAAAATGAGAGGAAAATAAATCTTCGAGTTTCTTTTTTTTTTTATAAACACAAGTTTGATTCCTCCCCAAATTTAGAGAAATTAAATTGAAGTAAATAAAAAAAAATGATAGGATTTTTCGCATAATATCTTCTAAAAAATTATATTCATTTCTTTTACATCAATAATACATCTAAACAAACAAATTAAGCTACATTTTCCCTCACTTTTCTTTAACCAAACGAAAATCCTTAATTTCTTCTCCTTATTTTAGTTTCTCTCCTATCCATCCCTTACCATTTCTTATTTTCCATATAGATTATTAATTTATTAATTTATTTTTAATGTAAATTATCTATTTAAAATTTGATATAAAAGAAACTTGTTCTTCATACACCAAAGAAACTTATTTCCCACAATCGATCCTTCCACGACTAAGTCATAAGCGTGGAAAAAACTTGAACGGTTGGTTTAGCGCCTGAAAATCTCGAGGAACCTGCCGACCGGGAAGTTTCCTCGATCGATCCTTCCACGACTAAGTCTATTTTATGTGGAACCCATGGAAGAAATTTGTGGCCATAATTTTTAGGTTTCTCAGTTAAGGAAGAACATGGACCCCCAAGGGCCAGTAAAGGTAGCTAGCCAGGGAGAAACCCAGGGAATAAATATCCCATGCTAAAATTAATTATATCGGCTAGCTTGATGCTCAAGCAAGATATGACCGTTGATCTCACACAATTCTTATAACCGTTCGACATAAAGATAACGTTGTTAAATGTGTAGTTAGCAAATTAGCATAGCTTGGATTAGATGAGGTTGTTTTCATGTCTATATTGTAAGACCCCCAAAGTTGTTGTTTTAGAGTTTTTTTTCATTATTTTAAATTCATGTTTTTAATTAGATTTGAGATATTTATTTTATTCGGGTTTTATTAGTTATAAATAGTTTTATATGTTATTGATATACAATTATTAACTTGCAGAATTATCAAATTAAAAATTAATTTTTTTTATATGTTTTGGATTGTTTAGATACGTTGATTTCAAAGATGATATTTAAAAAATAAAAAAATATCACTTTAATATATTTCAGAATGAAAAACACTTTGAAATGCAACCGCAACCACACTCCCAAACAGGCACTACATTAATTAAAATAGATTAATGAAGCATAGAGTGACATGCACTATATATATATATAGTCTCGAAGTGCTATATATATTGCACATGATACATTAACATTTTAGTTTTGTACAATAGGGAAAGACAAGTTTGTTCATTCATGGAGATTGAATGCTAAAATTCTTGTATTTTTTCAAAATTTTATTCATACGTGGATTAGCAATAGTGACTATATATATAATTTGCTTCTGCAAAAAAGTATGATCTGACCATATATATATTCTTGATTGTGATATTTTGCAAAAGGTCGGTGAAAGATAATTGGTGTGCTTTTAAAGCCTTTAATTAAAGAGCTAAAAATGTTGTGGTTGTTATTTTTAGTTCTGGACATAATTAATTAATTAAGTAGGTTAAATATCAATTGAATGAATTCAAATTTCAACTTTATATCCTACTGTAGCTTCATCGAATCTAATGAAATGCTAGTATCATAGTTTTAAAAGTTTATTCAATCAAGAATAGATAATGAACCAGAAGGTTAATCCAGGTTAATTTATTTAAAAAACAATCAATAAATTATGACTTGGTTTTACTCGAGTAAATCTGATCATGAGTTAACCCGAGTATTTTATCGGTCAATTCTTTATCTTATCTTTTCAACCTAAAATGATGTAGGATTCAGGTTGAATAAGTCCTGAGTTGACCTACCATGATAGCTCAGGTTTTATAATAGAGGCTACAATGCAAACTACTTGAAAAGTTATGAGTGAGGTATAATATAAATAGTGAAGCGCCTTTCCTTTTCTTTTCTTTTTTTACTTTTATCTTATTTTTAATTTTACTTTTTTCTTTGATGATCTTATCTTTTTTAGATCTCATTTCATGAGATCAAATTTTCAATTGAATTAGAAAGTCAATTTAAAGTAAGATGATCAAAATGTAAAACATTAAGAAAATTTATGATCAATCTCATAAAATTTATAAATTTTATTTTGGTTTAAAAGTTTTTTGTTCATTTTCTAATCTCTGAGTTAGAGAAAGAAGAAATAAACACATCAAATAACAATAAAACGACCTATATTCTGTCTACTAGGGATGAGATCGCACCATATATTAAATTTAGGCTTATTTGGATATGGGTTTATTGAGGTTTTAATTAGAGGTTCAATTCTGCCGCAAACTGATCATACAAGGGATTTGGATACCTAGACATAATAGAGCGATCTATAAACTAATATTTGTTGTTTTCTTGGTATGAGAATACTAAAAATTTGAGGTTATTTGGATAGCATTTTCTTTAAGATCCGGAATCGGGTTTTGTCTTGCCATAACGGGTTTGTTTTACGTTATTTTTCTAAACTTATTTTGTTTCTATTTATTTTGTTTTTGCCCATATATTGTCATCATATTTGGGATATTTGGGTGTTGTTTAAGTCATTTTCATCACTTTCACATTTGTTTGTTTTCGATCAATTCTGGTCCAAACAAAAGTCAGATTTGTAATTTCGAGTCTAAAGTAGTGTTCTTCCTGTCGTAAACTCTATTCTTGTTGTGTCTTCGTCTTCTTCTATTTTTTCTATTTGTGTCATGTATTCAACAAGGGAGAGGGAACAAAGGAGGATTCTAGCTCAAGGATGTGAAAAACTAAGACATGGTTTGGGGGTTTTCGAATAACAAGTTGACAAGTGTAGAAGACTATTCTATGATCTTCAAGTTTCATGGGAAAAGGAGGTACAATGCCAAAAAAATGAAAGACGATGGAGAGCCGTTGTTGTTATCATTCAAAAGTATGTATGCAAATGGTTAGTACGGCATGCTTATTTGAAATTCTTATCAGTCACTACTTCCATACATTGTTGTTGGAGAAAGGTGTTAGCAATAAGGAAATTCCAAAGGCTTAAACAAGAGGTTAATGAAGTCAACTTCACGCCAACATAGAGCAATACCTCTGGAATCTTCTGGTAAAGTTTCAGCTCGATCCAACGGTTGGATTTGGAGTTATGCTCAATAGCATAAAACTGGACAGTAAACAATTTTACGCCAAAATTCAAATCTGACCCTTCTTGGGTGGTATCACAAGGCTGAACCGTATCATTCCCTCCCTCTTCAAGAAGATTCGCCCTCGAATCTTGAATAGGATTAGTAGGGACTTCATTAACCTCTTGTAAATGAGAGAGAAAGTTGTCATTCGATCACAATCAAGCCATAAAAAAAAAGATCTTTGTGTCAATGAGTTTCTCTTCTTGAGAATTCATTGGAGCAGGTCTTTTCCTCTAAACAAATCAGAGAAGGTAGATCGAGTTCAATTTTTGTTTTATGAATTCAATTATTATTATTATTATTAGTGATTTTAGAGTTGTTGGGTGGTTTATATAGGTCTTGTTGTATTTTTAACATTCTTTAAGCTGATATTTTTCTATTTTATTTTTCGGTTTTGTTTTGTTATTTTTTTTATGTTTGCCTTCTATTGGGTTAGCCCCCTTTATTATTCTTTTCAATTTCACCCCTATCATTTTTTAATTTATAAATAGTATATCAAATTACAAATGTTTTTTCAATTTCACCCCTTATAATTTTATAATCTTTTAAACTTGATCCTTATTCTTTTAATTGCTATTTGTTTTGTTTGGGATAATTTTTTAAATTGTTTTTTTTTTTCAAATTTCATCCTCCTTGGGTTTTTTCTATTAAATTTTATACTCATTCTTCTTCTTTTTTTGCTGTTTTTTTTTTTTTTGCTTTTGCAAGTTTTTTTAATTAATATTTTTTTCCACGATTTCATCCTTCAAAATTAAATTGATTGAGAATTAAACTTCTTGATTAAACCTGGGTCTACGATTTCATGGGTTGCAAGTTTTAGAAAATAGACCAGGTTTAGGAAGTTCGATCGAGTTTGCTTGTTCTTCTTCCTTATTTTAAGCAGATATTTTCTTATTTTTATCCTTTTTTATTTTCGCTTTGTTATTTTTTGTTATTTTTCTTCTATTGGGTTATCCCCGAGTTCATAACCAAGATCACCAGTTTTAAATGTTAACGAAGGTTCACTTTTAAAAAAAAATTTATTTATTCCAATTTCATTCTTCAAACTTTTTTCCCTACTTTGTTTTTTCTTTTATGAGATCATCTCAATTTCTTTTATATTTTTTTTTTGTTGTTGTTGTTTTTAGCTTATTTATTGTTGTTGTATTTTTTTTATATTATTTAAATTACTAATTAAACTAGTGACTCGGGATTTGGGTTTCTCTTGCCCTAGCACTTTTTTTATGTTGAAAAAAAAAATGTTCAGTCCACAACATGGCACGAGCAATCAATCTAGGAAAGGTTCTAAAATTAATAGTATTGAGATTAATTTTTTAAATAACTTTAATCTATATTTATTAAATCCGACTAAAAGCCCAAATGTTTGACTTATTGGATAAATTTAAAATGATATCATTTTAATAATTTTTTTAACAAAATTACGATGCTTTAGATAAAAAAAAATTAAAAAAAAAAGTGAAACAATATTATTTTAAAAAAATATATATGAACCTCATGAAATCTCATTCAAGTTGATCAGATAACATCAACCTTGTTATTGGTTGACCCACTAGACTACAGGGTTTAACTAGGACAATGTCTGGTTTGAGAAAAACAACACGATCTAGGTTGGCGTCGCTGAGTTGACCAGGACAAGCTAAACCAGGATTAATAAATAATTACCTACTAGGACAAGCTAAGCTAGGCTTAATAATTATACTTTAATGTAGGAGAGGTTCCGTATGTTCAACTGGACACGAATAATGAATCTAAATTGTCACGTTTAGGGGGACACAAATGATGTACCTTTGTATGTATCTAAATAGTTTTAGGTTCAACTGGATATGTTGCTCGCGTAATTCAGTGGATTAAAAAAGTGGATTAAAAAAAACTTTATGTAAAAAAAGTGATAAATTAAAACAAATTCAAATATCAAATTATTAGTTAAAATAACAATTTAAATAATATAAAAAAACAACAATAAATAAACTAACAAAAAAAAAAAACCACGCTCGAACCTATCTGGATTATCAAACAACTTAATACTAACTTAATTGAAAAAAACCAAAAAAAATAAGTCAAACTTAAAAAATAAAAAAAACATCAGCTTCAAAGAAGGAAGAAAAAACCATGCGAACCTCCTAAATATAGGCTAATCTAAAAAACTTGCAACTTGTTAAATAATGAATCCGAGCTCAATCAAGAAGCTAAAATGTCATCCAATTTAATTTCAAAAGGATGAAATCGTTGAAAAATATTAATAAGAAAAACTTTTTTAAAAAAAGGAACAGCAAAAACAATAAATAATGAGGCTAAAATTTGACACGAAAAAACTCATTGATGATGAAATCTAAAAAAAACATTATCCCGAACAAAAACAAAAATTGTAATTAAAAGAATTAGGATAAAAATTGAAAGATTAAAAAAATCATAGGGGTGAAATTAAAAATTATTTGTAATATAATAGATTATTTATAGATAAAAAAATGATGGGGTGAAATAGAAAAATATTGTTGAGGACTAACCCGATAGAATCAAATAAAGAAAAAAGAAAACAAATGTTAAAAAAAGAGAATTAAACCATAAAAAATAACAAAACAAAAGTTGAAAAAAAAGATTAAAAAAAATAAGAAAACATCAATTTAGAAAAAAGGAAAAAACAGGTCAAACCCGACAAACCTTTTAAACCTGATCTAATATCTAAAAGTTGCATCCCGTTAAATTTTTAACCCAGATTCAATCAAGAAGTATCATTCTCAATTAATTTAATTTCAAAAAATAAAACCGGTAGAAAAATATTACTAAAAAAATATGCAAAACGAACAAAAAAAAAATAAGGATAAAATTTGATAGAAAAAACCCAAGAATGATGTAATTTAATGAAAAAAATAAAAAATAATTCCAAATAAAATAAATATCAATTAAAAAAATAAGAATCAGATTTTAAAGAATAAAAAAAATCATAAGGGTGAAATTAAAAAGAAAGAAAGAAGGAATAGAAAGAAAGAAAGAAAAGAAAAGCAATTTTGGACCAAATCACGTTGAACCATAACACACACGCCACCTAGAGCAGAAAAGGACGTTGAGACAAATTAAATGATGTGGTAGAATCACGGTTACAATAATCAAAGTCAGCCACCAGAAGGTAGTGGAGCGGCTACCATGCAAGGCACGCATCAGTAGTTTTTTTTTTCTTATTATTTGTACAAAACCAAAAATATCCTTAGGACTATACAACAATAACAAACAAACCATAATAAAATTACATCCAAGCCCCTGAAGCCAATACTAGAAAATTTGAATGGTAAAGGTAATGTAGTATTTCTATTATTCTATCAAATATGAAAATACAAAAACAACCTTATGCAGAAGGCATTGGATTATTTTATTCAAGGGTTATATTAGTAATTTTACTATGCATTAAAAAACACAATTACCAAAATAATCTCGTACAATTCTCAAAAGACATTGATGTTATGGTGAAAATACCACCTTACCCTTGAAGTAAAGGCAAAAGATAAAATGATCAAGGGGAATATAGTAATTAGACAATTACAATGAATAGTAATTTGTGTCTTGGAGAACAGTAATATTGCTAGGGAGATTAGTTTTTTAGATAACTAGTTTAGTAATCCCGCTATGTTACGGGTAAGGTTTTAAGTTAATTTCTAAAAAAAGATAAGAAAGAGTCGATGTTATTGATGTCTAATGTGTTTTAAGTATCATGATTTTTTTTTATTAGCGTTAGCAAATTTTTTTTATTTATCAATTTATATTTTTGTAATCTTATTGTGTAAACACCATCTTTTAATTTTTTAAATAAAAAAAAATAAAAAATAGTTATTGTGCATACAAATATCTATAAATTGATAAATAAATAAAATGTTAACACTAATTGCATACAAAAATGGGAAATTAGTCTTTCTAATAAAAGCAAAAGATAGATGTTTATATAAATATTTTATCCAGCCTATCCTTTTTATTTTTTTTATTTATTTTATCTTATAAGTTAATTTTAGTCAATAAGAACAAATGATATGTGCTTTCATAAATGTGTCATGTAAATACAACTTATATAAATTACTAGAGGAAAAAAACAAATTACAATAATTTCTTTGAAGTATTATGAAATTATAAAAAAAAATGCAAATATTAATTATTATTTTAAAAAAATCAAATATACAATTTAAAAAAAAATAAGAGAGGATATTAATTATGATTTAAATAGAAATTAATGAAAAATTAAAAAAATAGAGAAAGGCCAATTGTCATTGGGCATAACAGTCTAGGAAAATTGAAGTCTGAGTTTTTGAATTATAAAAACCAATTTCTCAACTTGTTTTTATCTTAAAACAACTAAACAATACTCTAAAAATCTTAATATATTCATTTTCAACTCTAAAACACTCATAAATCACTCTTAAAATTAAAAATTATGGACTTTGTCTACCTTTGCTAGCATTGTTAAATGGAAAACTCAAACTCTATTGAACTCTTATCATAAAAATAAATTTATTAATATTGAGATTGGTGTTTTTAGTTATTAGAATTTATGATCATCCAAGTATTTTTTTTCTCTTCTTGATTTTTTTTTCTTAATTTTTAGAGAATGGATGTAGAAAAATAAAATTTAACTATAAATTTTATGTTGTAAAATCAGATTATGCAAAAAAAAAGTATCAACACAAAACCAACCATTTAGATGACACAAATTTAAAAATAAAATAAAATTGCGTGGTTCACATGAAGAATGCAATGAATAATGGATCTGCGTCAAGAGGAATAGTCATGTATGTGAAAATCAAACAAAAACTCCCACAGAATCTCATTCTTTACTGTATGCGTCTCTCTCCCTCTCTTTTTATCCCAAATATTCTTCATTTTCTTAACTGGTAATATAAATCCCCCAAAACCCTAATGGGTGAGGGAAGTGGGGTGGAGAGAGAGAGGAACCACAGCCCATGAGGATATAATGAAGGAAGAAAACAGGACCGAGAATAGATAGAAGGAGAGGAGAAGAGGACGGATCTCTCCGATCTCAACCTCTCTTTCCCCTATTCAACTTCCATTTCTTGATGCAGCAGCACTGGTACAAAGTAGACATTGAGATGGCGTGCATGTATACCAAGGAAAATGGACATACGATGTCAAAACCTACCCAAAGTAGGGCAGCCAAGTATATATAATGTTAAAGGCTCAAACGACCTATGATCAAAGCAAAATCAACGGAGCAGAGAACCTCATGATTCTGTAAACCTAAGTAACAGAAGCAAAGTATCAGGTAAATTGTAAGCCCTTCCCAAACCTGTGCAAAAGCAATTGTACCCAATATAGCTTTTCTCATCATTTAAACAGAGCAGGAAGCAAACATGGATTTCACTGAAGAGATTTTACAAGGAAGAATTTCCTATGAATAACATTGTCATAACCCATTTTTGGGTCACTCCCAAATTTTTTTTTCTTCTTCCAAATTACATTTCTTTCCCTTAAAAAAAAAAAAAAA
>Ga0307517_10002396_pt1 | contig 30106 bp, 34 predicted proteins | sample 23_EM_MG_FD_194515 | JGI IMG/M metagenome (GOLD analysis project Ga0307517, IMG submission 194515) | Populus trichocarpa ectomycorrhiza microbial communities from riparian zone in the Pacific Northwest, United States - 23_EM | ecosystem: Host-associated > Plants > Roots > Unclassified | place... | reverse complement strand
GAGGAGGGTCGAAATCCAGGGCAACCTGACTTTCCCTCCGAGTAAAAAAGCCGGGCAAATAGAAGCTGGGGGCGCCTCTATTGGGCACAAGGTTCATGCCCGACGAATGGTGTCTGAGGGGGTCGCGTGCGTACGACCAAACTCGAAGGCGGAGGTATAGTGGACTCGTCGCAGGGGACAGTCTCATATCAGGGCTAAGTCGACGATAAAGGACTGCGCATCCTAGTCGCTAACTCGAGAGGTACTCTAGTGAACCACCACTCCTGTGATATGGGAACTCCTCGGCAGGAGGTAAAGACCGCTAGTAGTAGGCTGCCCGATATCAAAATAGTAGACACTTATCGTAAAAGTTTGTCTGAGGAGGCTTTAAGAGCCGAAACTGCGCAGGTGCGGTAACAAACCCCCACACTACTTGTAACCGCGACGATGAAAAGATTTCATCCAGAACAGGGCGAAAGCTCTACACCCCTTAAAAAACCCAAACACTACGCCTGCCCAGAAGGGAAGGCATTTATTGAACTAAAAGGACGAAAACATGCGATAAGCGTCCTTTTGGATTCCGGTTCAAATATCTTTCTCATGAACCAAAACACCGCAAGACGGCTTGAAATCCCGACCGAAGCTAGGGACTCACCGTTCAAAATCACTACCTTCGATCGCGAAACCCCGCCAACCGGAGGAATATTCTATACCCATCCTATTCTCCTAGAAATCGGTGCCAATGGACACCGAAGTATGATATCCTGCGAAATTCCAAATGCAGGAAGATATGATTTAATCATACCCTTTGGGTGGTGGCATGATGAACACCCCCTCAAAAATATCACAAACCCACGTAAATGGGTTTTTGAAGAAGCAAAGTGCCACACTCCTATAGAAGATGAGGCGGTGGCAGATATGTTTGAATGGGATGAGACTGTGGCTTACGACAAGGAAGCACAGTATGTGGGACGGATAGAACGAGAGGAAGAAGGGCGAGTACAATTGGACACGCTGCCAAAACCATATTGGCGGTACAAGGAACTTTTTGAAGAGAAGAAAGCAAAAATGTTGGCGCCTCGAAGGACTTTCGATCACTGCATCAACCTTAAAGAAGGGGCTGAACCCCCCTGGGGTCCAATTTATCCAATGTCGGCACACCAGCTAAACGAGCTGGATAAGTACCTCAAGAAAATGATAGCCAAGGGAAAAATAGCTGACAGCGAATCCCCTTATGGCGCTCCAATCCTCTTCGTTCCAAAACCAGATGGAAGCCTACGACTATGCGTAGACTATAGGAACCTCAACAAATTGACGATCCTGAATAAATACCCCCTGCCACTCATGGATGAACTCCGAGACCGCGTTGCTGGAGCAAAAGTATTCACCAAACTTGACCTAAAAGACGGATATCATCTTATTCGAATGAGGAAAGGCGATGAGCATAAAACAGCCTTTCGTACTCGATACGGTCAGTACGAGTACAAAGTCATGCCTTTCGGGCTGGTAAACGCTCCCGCAACGTTTCAGACAATGATGAATAAAATCCTCAGGAAATTCTTGGACCACGGAGTAGTCGTCTATCTAGACGATATCCTAATATACTCCGAAAATACAGACGACCACATTAAGCTAGTCCAAAAGGTCCTAGACCGACTCGAACAACACGACTTGGCAGTCTCGTTGAAAAAGTCGGTGTTCCACCAAGAGGAAGTCGAGTTCCTGGGGTACATTGTCAAGCCAAGCGGTGTCACCATGAGTGATAGGAAAGTGAAAAGCGTTCAAGATTGGGCACACCCAAGGTCCGTTAAAGAAGTTCAGATCTTCATTGGATTCGCAAATTTTTATCGTCGATTCATCAAAGATTTTTCCAAAGTTTGCAAGCCAATAACCGAAACGTTAAAAGGAAACCCAAGGGACTTTCACTGGGGAAGAGAGCAGGAAGAGTCGTTTGAGGAGTTGAAGAAGAGGTTTACAACGGCACCAATTTTATCACATTTTTACCCAGGGAGGAAAACGGTGGTTGAAACGGACGCAAGCGACTTTGCGCTTGGATGCGTCTTGTCTCAGTACCAAGGGAGACGGCTTCACCCAGTGGCTTTTCATTCCCGAAAATTGAACAGTGCGGAAAGAAATTACGAGATACATGACAAGGAATTACTCGCAATAATGGAAGCGTTCAAGGAATGGAAAAGGTACCTCTGGGGAGAAGAAGAACCCGTGACGGTATACACGCACCACCAAAATTTACAATCCTTTTTGACCAAAAAAGTCTGGAACCAGCGACAAATTGGATGGGCACAGGAGTTGACGAATTACAACTTCAAAATAGTCTACCGACCGGGAAGTAGGGGCGGGAAGCCCGACGCGTTAAGTAGACGGCCGGAGTACCGTCCTGAGGAGGGAGCTCGTCACAGTGAACAGTCGATTTTGAAATCGGAACATTTTCAAATTTCCGTGATTCATCAAAAACGAAACGCAGAAACAGCCCTCGTCCCAGAAAAAAGCGAACATACAAGCCTCAGGATAATGAAACTTTCGGACAAGGCTATAATCCCGACGAACGGATCACGGTTTGCGGCGGGTCATGACATCTACGCCCTGACAGACGGCCTGGTACCAGCAAAAGGACAGACAATGGTTGAGACGGGTATTGCGATAGGATTGCCGGAAGGAACCTACGGAAGGCTAGCCGCAAGAAGTGGTATGGCTAGCAAGATGGGAATAGCAGTGGGCGGTGGTGTAATAGATACAGATTACACCGGGGAAGTCAAGGTCATACTTCGAAATCATGGCGAGGCGGACTGCGTATTTAAAACAGGAGATCGGATAGCACAACTCATAGTTGAGAAAGTTGCCAATACCGACGCCATGGAAGTAGACGATTTAGGAATAACCGAGCGAGGAAAAATGGGGTTCAGATCTAGTGACATGAACCCCAAGCGATTCATCACGGCCAAAGAAGAAAAAACCAAAATATGTTTCCTCCACGCGGACAGAAGCAAAAACGAATTCTTTAGCGCAGCTGACATCAGCTACCACCCTCGGTTAATGAAAGAAAAAGAAATGTTATCAAGGGTTTCTTCACGTCAATGCAGCCCTAACGCGAACAATGAACGATTCATTTCTGGACAAAATTAGCGTGGCTGGCAAAGAGGATGAGAAGTGGCAGGACCGCGGCAGTGAACTGGTTAGGTTAAGAGAAATTGGGAAAAAGATGCCGGACGAATGGATAGAAAAGGACGGGTTACTATATTACAAAAATCGGTTGTACATCCCTGAGGACGAAGCCCTTCACACCGAGATAGCCCAAGGCTGTCACTACTCATTAGTAGCAGGACACTTCGGACAGGAGAAAACGATGGAGATAGTAACAGGGGACTTTTACTGGGAAAAACTCGCAGACTGGATCAGAGACTATGTACGATCCTGCGACGAATGTCAACACAGTAAATCCCCAAGGCATGCCAAGTTCGGATTACTTCAACCATTAGAAGTACCTTATGCTGCCTGGTCCTCCGCATCAACGGACTTTATCACCCAATTACCGGAATCGCAGGGTAAGACTCAGATCATGGTAGTAGTAGACCGGTTCACCAAGATGGCTCATTTTATCGGCCTCCACGAGAATGCGACCGCAAAAGATGTTGCGGATACCTTCCTGGAAGTTTGGAAACTTCACGGATTACCGACCGAAATAATATCGGACATGGACGCGAAGTTTTCCGGCGAATTCTGGGAATCATTGTGCAAAATGCTAGGAGTTAAAAGGCGCATGTCAACGGCGTACCACCCTCAGACTGATGGACAAACGGAAAGGACCAACCAAGTGCTGGAAGGCTACTTACGAACATTTGTCAACTACGATCAGAACGACTGGTACCAACTATTGCCGTTAGCAGAACCTGCCTACAACAACTCGGCTACCAATGCACACAAAATGACCCCCTTTTTCGCCAACTACGGTTTTCACCCACAGACAGAGTGGATGAAAGAGAGAGAAGCTCATAACCCCGGGGCGACATTGTATGCTCACTGGATGCAGGACATACATCGACAGGCGAAACAAACCCTAGAGAACACACGGGAATCGATGAAGAAATATTATGACCGAAAGGCGAGAGCACAACCCAACATCGAGGTCGGCGACTTGGTAATGTTGAATGCGAAAAATATACGTACCAAACGACCCTCGAAGAAGTGGAGTCCAAAGCTGTATGGCCCGTTCAAAGTGTTAGAGAAGAAAGGAAATCGGGCATACAAGCTAGAAATATCGCCTAGGTGGAAAATTCATCCCGTGTTTCATGTTTCGCTGTTGGAACCCTACCGGGCCTCGAATCGACCAACTCGCGAACAACCTCCACGAGACCCCGAAGAAATCAAGGGAGATTTAGAATGGGAGGTAGAAAGGATCGTCAAGAGTGAGATCATTTCCTATACGCGAAATGTCCGAGGAAGGAATAAACCGATGAAAGAGCTTCGGTACTTTGTGAAATGGAAAGGCTGCGCGGAAGATGAAAATACGTGGGAACCCCGCCAGGGTATGGGGAACGCGCAGGAAGAGGTGGAAAGGTTTCATAGAGAGAACCCAGAGATGCCGGGCCCGAGAGAGGTCGAGTAACATAAGAAAGGTTTTCCATCAGTGGACAAGTAAACGCTGGTGGTTTTTACCCCTACTATGTGGAGCTCGAGATGGAAGATAAATTGTATAATAAACATGGAGTATTCGGGACGAAGACTTCGACGAGGGGAGCTCGTGTTAGGCGCACGGACTCCCCGTAAGGATTTACAGGGCAAGGTTACCCTACCTTCACGCACACGAACTTCGAAGAAAAAAGATAACACCCCCCTCCAGCCCCAGCGTTGGGACGGCGCGTCATCACTGGCCGCCTGGGTAGTTGCGTCCCAACACGAAAGAGCACTATCGATGGAACACATCTTATAACACTGTATACGTCGCGGCCGTCCGTCCGACCGGATCCTGTTGGCAGGATATATGAGGGGAGACCTCCGGGCACCATATGCAAGTGGAGGCAGGTGAGTCGGACGACGGCGCATAAGGTTACAAACGCTTGAAGACAGACAGTCGCAAGGTCAGGTCATAGGTAACGGGACGCTTTGCACGAAAGTTAGTCCCCTCGTACTTACAAAGTCGTGTAGAGTATGAAGGCGGTAACTATGCCCAGTAAGTGGATCAAGTGAATCCACGGAGGACAAGTTGGTAAAAGATGGAGCCCGAGGAAAAATGCCTATAGGTACGATCCCGAGGACAAGTCGTGTAATGTCGGAAGACCAGAATACGAGATGCAGTCGCATACCGAATTCTCGACGGAACCAACCAAAGAAGAATGGCCATCTTCTGTCCAGCGAGTTAACACTACCCTCGACGAGCACGAGGGCAAGATAATTCGTAACCACAGTAGTCAACGGATAAACGGATGAGCTGACACCTGACGTGGTCTCCACACCATCAGGAATAATGCTTAGCGCAGACCGATAAGTTGACCATGGGAGCAAGAGGTGTGGTAGAGAGTTTTCAGGGTCTACGAGTGTTCGCACTTAGGTGAAGTTCGCAGAGTTGCGGGCAAGGTACTTAGTTAGTATAGAGTTAGCATGTATACCGCGATTGCTCAGACGCGGAATATAAATATCGAAGCATCTTCGCTGCTATTAAAAACAAGAAGCACGGAGAAGAGATCTTATCAATATAATAAGTTATTCTACACTTTTATATCGTTATCAATACTTCGACGATCTATACCGAAGCAAACCATTATATCTAGCCTACATTACTCGTGTCTTCTTAACGAGTTCTCCGATATAATTGCGATCAAGGTCCTAGCTGTCGGAATACCTCACGCCGAAGCTACCACCTAACAGATCGGGTGAATCCGCAGAGGACAAGTTCGTAAAAGAGGGAGTCAGAGGGAAGACCCCTATAGGTACGATCCCAAGGACATGTGGTGTAATGCCGGAAGACCAGAATTCGATATGCGGTTGCATGTCGAATTCGCGACGGAAGCAACCAAAGAAGAAAGGCCATCTTCTGTCCAGCGAGTTAGACTACCCTTGATGAGCACGGGGGCAAGATAACTCGTAATCATTGTTGTCAACGGATAAACGGATGAGCTGACACCTGACGTGGCTTCCACACCCTCAGGAATAACAGCAGCGCAGACCGATATGTTGGGCATGGGAGCAAAAGGTCTGGGAGAGAGTTTTCAGGGTCTACGAGTGTTCGCACTCAGGTCAAGTTCGCAAAGTTGCGGGCAAGAGACTTAGTTAGTATAGAGTCAGCATGTATACTGCGTTTGCGCAGACGCGGAATATAAATATCGAAGCATCTTCGTTGCTATTAGACACAACAAGCACGGAGAAGAGATCTTATCAATATAATAACTTATCTAAACTTTTATATCGTTAACTATACTGCGACTATCTATCCTGAGGTACATTATTATATCTAGCCTACATTACTCGTGTCTTCTTAACGAGTTCTCCGATGTAATTAGGATTAAGGTCCTAGCTGTCGGAATATCTCACGCCGAAGCTACCACCTAACAGTGTGGAGGGTCACCAGAGCGGACACTCTATGGAGGTTGGTGTCAAACCATGTCCCGCGCGTGATCGAGGTCGGTAGGGGTGGGGTGTGGAGGAATAGCACGGGATTTGAGGGCTGCATCTCCCGGACCCCAGTCGGTCAGGGCCCAGTTGTGTGTGGGGGGAGGGGATCGAAAAAGGTCAGCACAAAACCGAAGCAAAATCGGGATGTGGTCGCAGCCGGTACAAGCCAAGGGGTCGGACCATCCCGAACTATAGGGTGTAAGTACTGGACATGCGAATGCCTGGTCAAAACCACTGGCCTGCCTAACAAGGACATGGAGAAGCAGGTATAAACCCGAGCGGTGTTCAGAAGGGAGTAGCCAAGCTCCGTGACTCTGTCGAACTAGGGGACCGAGGTAGCCAGCTCATCTTCTTTGAACGTCCTGAGGGGGTCAGCGCTCGGGTGATGGATGTTCAGGTCGTGCAAGGTAAGAACGGGCATAGATAAGTCAGGAAAAATAAGGTCGGCTGGGACTGAACGGGTGTTGTTAGACCGGCCTTTGGTGCTGTAGGAGTTGACAATTATAAAGCCAACCATTGAAGAGTCGAAGAATCCGTTGGGTGTAAAAGGTTCGAGAGCCATTACATCATTTCTTCCAAAAAGCTTAGGCAACAGAGTAATGGTGGACAAAAAGGTACTAAAAACATAAAAAGCACCGCGGGGTTTTCGCGGAATTCACACAAGGTGGCGAGAAACACGTGTATAACGGGAAAGAAGGAAGCGGGTCCCTCTAAACCGGTGGGTCCTGGAGGGCGAAAATCGAGGGGGTGATGGCCAGTTGGGAAACCGTGCCAAACAAGAAAACAAACACATCCCAGCTCCCGAAGCAGTTGTGTTGAACAAGTGTAAAGGGTGCGGGTGGGGGTGTAGAGACCTGCTCCGGCCCCGGTTGTCGCTGGTTGTGGCGCATTATCGGGCCAGGCCTGGGTTCTGACGGGTGTCGGGTTAGGAACTAGTGGCCTCGCGGGAGGAGGGGCACCGGTACTGTGGGGACACCTTGCAGGGGCCTGGATCATCGTTGTCCTTCTGGGGCGTGGCGTTTCCCCCTCGAATGGCCGACCGGAGTGAACGGGTAGGTGAAGGGGGGGGGTGACGGGTTGTCATCATCGGTGGCGATGTCCATCTGCTCACCAGCGGGCGGGGGATGTAGGTTCTTTGGGTGAGGGGTGGGACGTGTGAGAGTGGGAGGAGCCGGGCGGCTACGGCAGTCTTCGAAGAGGGCAGTGTGATCCCCAGCGCCGTTGGCGCAGCAGGGTGGCAAGGAAGAGCAAGAGCCAGGAGTAGCCTTAAGGTTGCGCCTGCAAGGGCAGGTTGGGTTTGGGCATCGGTGGTGTGAACGGGAGTGGTTGAGGGAGCAGAGTAGGCATACCGGGACAGCAGAGGGGCAGCGGGGCACGACGTGGCCAAAGCCCAAGCAATTCCTGCATTGTGGGTAACGGTTCAAGGAGTAAGCCCGCTCGATGGTCCTTGAGCGGGAGAAAAGTCTGATGGCTGTCCCCATTGTGGGGATGTCACCGGGGTTGACGGAGAAGATGACCGAGGTGGCCGACTTACCGGCTCTTGACTAGGGGTCAGGATTGAAAAACCTTGCCGAGAGAATCTGGACATTTTTTGAGTTGAGTATCGAGTCCGTGACGCTGGGAAACAGCTCCTCAGGGTCTCCGGGGAGGAACGCGAGTGGGAGGGAGTGGATTGCCAGCTGGACCTCGTTGGGGGCGAGGCGAAAGGGCAGCCAGGGAGAGTTACCCACTGGGAAAGAACGGTTGAGTTGGGCTCTGAGGGAGTCGACGTATGGTCCAAAGGCAGCCGCGGGGGTGGTAGGGTCGGAGACGACAAGTGTGACCGAACCCCTATCGTTGACCTTAGCTGTGACGGCGAGGGGGAGAGTGCAGTTTGCATCCTTGCGGACGCGGGCCGCGATGTCGGGGAAGGTGGCAGCGATCAGGCTGGACTCAGGGCGTTCAGTAGGGGTGGAACCAGGAGCGTAGAACCTTCTTTCAGCCATAGGAAGTGGCTTCGGTTTTTGAAGAGCAGGGACTGAGTTAATGACGGCCGTGACTTTTGAGGCTGTGGTGGAGTTCTTATTCATCATGGTCCCCTTGGGGACACTGGAAGAGGCAGCCTGGGTCTACGAGGATTCGGGCTTGGGGCAGTCGGGGTCAAGATGGCCCAAGACGAAAGAGCAAGGGTCTGGGTATTTGCCGTTGTGGAAGGCACCAGCCTCCCAGGAGTCAGGGAACTTGATAGCATAGGCGCAGGGGTCTCCGCAGAAGACACGTGCCACAGAGTCATAGCGGGGGATGTCCGGGTCGAAGCCCGTATTGTTGATGGTCTTCGCAGGAGGGGGGGGGGGCACGAGGTTTGGGGGCTGGATGCGGGGCTGCAGAGCCTGTAACCATACCCCCCGGAGGAATATTTTGCCCAGGTGGGCCCGCGGTGGCAGCTGGAGTACGGGGGGCTGTGCTGATTCCGTGTGACAGATCCCGAAGAGATGCGTGGATTGGGCAGAGTTTGCTGTCTAGCGCTGAGGATGTAGGCAGGGTGACCACGATGGATTGTATGGTGGCGAGCTGGATGGTGATAGTGTCTGGTTGTTTGGTCATGGACCCAAGGGCAATAAGCGAGGAGCAGAGGAATGGGATGAGGATGGATTCGCCGTTGGATAGGCCGTTGAGTTGCCTATGTTTGGGGATGGGGATTTGGTCAGGGGAGAAGCGTAGCCTGTCATGCGTTTCGTGAAGGAACTGGCGCAGGAGCAGAAGGTTGCGAGAAGGCTCTTCCGCTACAAAGGAGGGTCTCAAGGAAGGGAGGGAAGGGCACACCACGAGGATGTCTGGGAGGTTGTCCATCGTTCAGACAGGGGCTCAGGGAGACGAAGCCTGAGAAGGGGGGCAAAGAACCCGGCGAGGGGGGATCGTGCACTGAACGACGTGGAGTTGTGATTTCATAGACTGGAGGTGTACAGGGCGCGGAGCATATGGGGCGATGTCCACTGGAGCCACAAATATGTCAAATGCCACCCTGGGCCCGCGGTTAGGATGTAGGAGTGCAAATGAAGCAAAGCCTGCAATGGAGTTTAGTTGATTTCTCCAAACTGGTGGGTCTTGGAGACTAAGAATAGAAGGTGGGTTTTCAGCTCAGGCAAATGAATTAAACAAGGAGAGAATCACATCTTAGCTTCCAAGGCAGTTGTGTTGTACAATGGAAAGAACATGTCCTGTGTCCATTCATGGAGGTGGGTGTGTGTTGTTGTGTGACATCTTACCAAGCAAAGCCTGAAGACAGAGGGGCTGCCGGGGAGGGGATGGCTGCTCATGCGGGTCGGGGGAGAGAACTCATCGATGCTGATCTTGTCATCGCAGGCGGGGCGCTAGGTGCCGCCCATGAGGACCTAGATGTCTCAGCGTCAAAGGGACCGACTGGGGTGGAGGGAGGGGTTCTTGGTACCGCTGGTGGGCAGCTGGGGCAGTGCTCGCTTCAGGCATTGTTGGGTTCTCCGCAGATGAGGCACTTTGCATGTGAGGCGACACACTAGTTGTGGATACGTCTGAGGTTGTGTCCTCCACCGTAGCAGCGCTTGCAGCAGCTGTGCTAACCTTTTGTGTCCTCCAGGGCACACAACGGGCGGATAGGGGCTTCCGCTTCCCAGCGGGGTTTACAATGACTGAACTCCCAGCATCCCTGGAATTAGGACCTGGGAGAGAAAGAGTAAGCCTTCGGGACCGTTCTCGAACCGCTGTAGTGATTTATCGACTAGAGCATAGCTTCAACCGACTAAGGTTCAACCTTGATAACCAGTGAATAGGCCCGTTTTGCAAGAAGTGACTGCTCATCTGGGTTGCGAAAGCGGACAATGGAGATTGCGATGCCCTGGAGTTGAGGATTGAGTCTCAAAGGTAATCTAACGGGTCTTCATCGTGATCATGAATGACCGTGATGGGAATCAAATAGATAGTGAGTGGAACCGAGCTGAGTGCAAGCCTGACTGGAAGCCAGGGGTTCATGCCTAGTGGGAAGGACAGCTTGAGTTTATGGGGCGGGCCTCGTGGTATGGGGTGTACGTGGTGGCAGGTGCAAAGGTGTCTACCATGATCCGGGGGACAGAGTCTCTATCATTCAGAATTGCTTTGAGTGAGTGCAGGTGGGAACACTTTGCTTCACAGAGGACAGCTACCGCAATATCCATAAGGTGTCCTTTTATCTCGCCAGAGTCAGGGTGAGGTGGAGGGGACAAGAGAGGGGCAAAAGATCATCTAGCAGCACTAGCAAGTGGGGGAGGGGTGCTGCAAAGAGCAACATCGCTTTTGGCAGCCACTAAGGTGTTTGCCATTGTCTTGGAGAATTCTTTTTTCCTTTGTGCTTCTTCCTGGGGGCAAGGACCTCTCATCCTGCCTGGTCGAACTCACTTGTAGCAGCCACTATCGCTGCAAACAACTATGTAGGTTTGGAAAGGGTGCTGTTAGGTGGTAGCTTCAGGGTGGAGAATTCTGACAGGTAGGACCTGGATGGTTTTATATTGGAGAACTTGTTAAGAAAACACGAGTAATGTAGGCTAGATATAATGAAGGCCTTCTTCGTAGATCGTCCAAGCATTGGTAACAATAGTGTAGAAACTTCTGATATTGATAAGATCCCTTCTCCGTGCTTGTTCTGTCTATTAGCAGCCAAGATCCTTCAATATTGATATTCAGCGTCTGAGCCATCGCGGTATACTAGAAAATGTCAAAAGTATGGGGACACCTTGGCACCAAGAGAAGAAATCGTCCTGTACCCATGTCGGGCTCTCTCACTTCTGCTCTTGTGTGGAGGGTGTGTCGTGCCAGCTGTATTCCACTCCTGTCACCCGCGGCGGGACCTTCTTCTAAACCGTAAGATAGTTGGGTCGAGGATTGACTCGATGCTGACACACTTGTTTCATCGGACAGATGATAGTAGGAGAGAAGTGCTTGACCCAATCAAAGTAGAAAAATGAAACCTTGACAAAAGTGTCCTTGACTTGTGTGTTGTGCCCGCTTGTCTAGTTACAGAAGGTTGAAGAGGCTATATACAGAAAATTCTGCACGCCAAGCTATCTACTAAGTGGGTGAGTCACAAACAGGACTCAACACCAAGTGTGACAGTCTAACTACCCTATAATATGACCCTACCTCACACCCAAACCTTTGAGTAAATAGGCTAAATAGACCCTGAGTTGACAAACACCTGTATCACAACAAACATTCTTGTTTAGCTATGAGTCCGGTCCGCCCAACTTTAAAACAGAAGTGAGGTAAGAGAATCTATATACTCCAAGAGGCTTAGGATTAGCTAATTTGAGATAACTAGGAAAGGAGATTACCCCACGACGGCGTGCTGTAATTATAGCATATCGCTCTCTGGAGGTCCCTATAAGTTTCTGGAAAATCCACAGTGTCACAGGGGTTTCAAAATCTACAGCAAGTGATATCTGGAAACACGCGCTTTCTAATGCAGAAAGAGCTCGGCTTCAAACTGAAGATATACCCACAGTCATAGTACCAGTACTTCCTCGGGTAGGATCTCCGCATGTCGCACTTCCTGCAGTGCTACCACCTGGGGCAGCACTTCCCTCTGTGCTACCTCCTCCGATGCCACTGTCTTTGGTGCTACCTCCTCTGGTAGCACTTCCTTCAGGGCGGCTACCTCTGGCGGGTCTCCCGTTGGCACCACCACCTCCGACTTTGCTCTCTTTAATGCCACCGCCTCCTGAAGCACTCCTTTCTGGGCTGCCTCTCCCGGCAGCGCTTCCTTTGCCTTTCCTGGCAGCGCTTCCTTTGCCTTTCCTGGCAGAGCTTCCTTTGCCTCTCCCAGCAGCACTCCCTTTGCCTGTCCTGGCAGCACTCCCTGTGCCTCGCCCGGCAGCGCTCCCTGTGCCTCTCCCGGCAGCGCTCCCTGTGCCTCTCCCGGCAGCGCTCCCTGTGCCTCTCCCGGCAGCGCTCCCTGTGCCTCTCCCGGCAGGGCTTCCTTTGCTGCTTCCGGCAGGGCTTCCTTTGCTGCTTCCGGCAGGGCTTCCTTTGCTGCTCCCGGCAGCGCTTCCTTTGCTCCACCAGGCAGCGCGTCCTTTGCCTCCTCTGGCATCGCATCCTTTGCCTGTCCCGCTGGCCCTTCCGTTGCCTCTCCTGGCAGCTCTTCCTTTGCCTCGCCTGGCAGCTCTTCCTTTGCCGTTCCAGGTAGCTCACCCTTTGCCTCTCCCGGCAGCCTTTCCTTTTGTGCCACCACTCCTGGCAGCACTGCCATTGGTGCTACCACGCCGGGCGGCCCTTCCTTTTGTGCCACCTCTTCCAGCACCTTGCCCTTTGGTGGTGCCCGCTTTCCAGGAGGCGCTTTCCTCTGCATTGCCGCTGCTGGCACCACCTTTCTCTGTGCCAAGTCTCCTGGAAGCACTGCTGTCGGTGGTACCATCTCCGGCAGTACTTGCTCCTATGCTGACTCACTCAGCACCACTTCCATCAATGTTGCCTCTTCTGGCAGCACTCCCTTCGGTGCTGCCCCTTCCAGCAGCACATCCATCAATGCTACCACTTCTGGCAGCACTTCCATCAATGCTACCACTTCTGGCAGCACTTCCATCAATGCTACCGCTTCTGGCAGCACTTCCTTCAGTGCTTCCTTTGCTGGTAACACCTCCCGCACCTCCTCCCTTGGAACGACAGCCTGCTACCCGTCCCTCAAGCTCAACCCCCCCAGGTGCTGCTCCCCCCAACACCACGTGCTACCGAGCCCGTTCCGCTTGTACCCAATTTGCTCCTTCATGCACCACTTCCACGGGTCTCAACACCTCCTCTTCATGTTAAGTATAACAAACAATTTTCACTCCTTGAACTGATCATGAAGAGTGTATTAGACCCAGCCCCACGCCCTGGCCGCCCCTGACTTTTAACTGACTCTGATAAGGATAAGCTTATCACATTTGTGAAAAGTGGCCGTATTTCATGACGTTTGCCACTATGAGATATACGACGGGAATCTAGCTTGACTCATGTGAGTGATTCAATGGTTTTTAGAGCATTGGCTAAGCCTGGCATTCATGCATATCGAGAAATGTTTAAGTTTATTTTGAGCACTAAAAATAAATTCAAACGACTCGTAAGCAAACCTCTTTTCTAATAATGTTTTCTATACTATAGTGAGCTATCTGCAAGTATAATCAGAGATGTTGTAGCCAATTACTGATAGTAGAATTACTGTTTGGCTCGAGTGGATTGGCTGCCGGAGACGGAATGGGCCAACTACCCTTTTACCGATGTGATGTCTATCGAAATTGGTTTGTTTTCTGGCACCTCTACGGTGTGGCGAGAGAAAGGAGAGAAGTGGCATGATGATTGCGTTGGGGTAAAGAACAAGAGGGGGAATGCGGTGATGTGCTGGGGCATGATTAGTTGGAATTGGACAGGGCTGTTCTGGGTTTGGGAACAACAAACAAAGGAGGAGAAGTGGAATGCTATGAAGGCCATAAAGGTTTACAATATAAATTGTACGGTGGAGGAGAAGCATCTGAATTATTTGTGGAAGTTAAGTGTCGAGTAGAGGGAATTGAAGGAGCAGGAGTTAAAGACACAACTGGAGGCAAGTGCAGAAGCCCAGAGGACCGGAGTTAAGAGCAAGACCACGCAGTCATGGAGGGGGAAAAAGTATAAGGTAAAGTCACTCAAGAGAGGTGATTCTTGTGGTGTGGATTCAGGGAGATATGTTACTGCTCTTGCCCGACCCCTGCTTTGGCCTACCTGCAAGGAGCGTTTACAGCAAAATCCTGATTTTCTTTTAATGGAAGACAACGCCCCCGCCCATTACTCAGACTTGACCACCTTAGAATGAGTTAAAGCAGGTATACCCAAGGTGGATTGGCCTCCCAATTCACCTGACCTTAATCCTATCGAACATATCAGGCACTTAATGAAGTCACAAATACAAACACTCCGGGGGTATGAGCGAGTTACAAGTATAACTGAAATGAAGGAAATATTACAGTGTGAATGGGAGCGGATTATGGTTCAAGAGGTTAACAAGAAGATATCTAAGCATCCGAGAGTGATGGCTAAATGTATTGAACAGCAAGGTGGAAACAAATTTCATGGTTAAATAGATGGAAAAGCCGGGCGGAAGCAAACTCCTTAGCTAGTTATGGTGTTGAATATACCCGATTTTGGCTCCCCCTGTGCCCTTGGGGTCAAGGTGTCCGAATACTTTTGAAATTCTCTAGTACATGCTAACTCTATACTGCCTCAGTATCTCGCTAATAATTCTGGGTACTTCTCCTGCATGCGAACACCTGTAGACTTTGAAAACTCTCTACCACACCTTCCCACTCCCATGGTCAACTTATCTGTCTGTCCTTCCTTTTCTTTCTATTGGTGTGGACACCACGTCTGGTCTCATCTGTTTATTTGTTGACAGCAGTGGTTACGAATTATCTTGCCCCCATACTTGTCAGAGGTAGTCCAACTCGCTAGACAGAAGATGGCCGCCTGCTTTTGTAGGCTCCTTAGAGAATTTGGCCTGCGACCGCATGTTGTATTCCTGTTCACCAGTATTACATGACTTGTCCTCAGGATTGAACCTATGGGCTTGTTTCCTCAGACTCCATCCTGTACAAACATGTGTTTTGTGGATTCACCTGATCAACTTACTGGGCACAGATACCTCCTTTATACTCTCCATGTCTTTGTAGGTAAGAGGTGTCGAACTTGTTTGCGTGACATCCTGTTACTTTCTACCGACTCATCCGACCGTTTGTCTTTAAGTCTGTTGGGTAGTACCTTCGGTGTGAGGTATTCCGACAGCCAGAACCTGATTCGTTATTATATCGGAGAACTCGCCAAGAAGACACGAGTAATGCAGGCTAGATATCAAGGTTACTTCGGTATAGATAGTCGAAGTATTGGTAACGATAAAGTAGAAAACTTATTATATTGATAAGATCTCTTCTCCGTGCTTGTTGATCTCTATCTACTCTTGGCTCTTGCCCGCCTCTTATACCCTTTCCCAGGGTACATCTAACTATCATACTAGCGAAGTATCTTTTCCAACTTCTTCTAGTTTCTGTGAATGTGCAAACACCGTTTGACCCTGAGGTCCCGCACACCACTTTGGCTTTAATCATTGCCCAAGTAACTGCGTCCAATTACTGGTTCTTGATTCTTATGCCATATAAACTTGGTCTGTATGTACAGCCTGGCTTGGTATCATACCAGTCTTTCCTTCAGGTCATGTTGTGATCAACATTTCTCATGCCGGGTAATCATATGCTTACGTCTTGCATAGCAGACTACATATGTCGGTCGGCTTTAACTTTGAAGAGGGATAACTTCTTATCAAACCGTTCGCACCTCGCCATTCAACTCCTTAATGATGGAGAAACATTTCTTCTATAGTAATCGGTGAAAACCCCTCGGTCGCATTGCGCATTCGGTTGCTTAAAGACAGATCACGATCCGTTGTATAGTCGTAATAACTATGACAGGGGTGTGGGTTGCACACGTGACCTGCTGACAGAAGTCACTTGTTATTCTGACTGCGCTAGTTCGTGCGTGTCAGGGTAGGGTAACTCTGCCCTGTAAATCCTTATGGGGAGTCTGTGCGTCTAACAAAGTCTCTGTAACCTTATTCACCTCTGTCCGATTCACTTGCTCCCACCTGCGTAAGGTGCCTGATGGAGCCCCCTCACATAACCTGTGAACAGGATCAGGTTGCCCAGACAGCCTCGATGTATACGGTGTAATAAGATGTGTTCCAATGATTGTGGTATTTGGTGTTGTGACGCAACAACCCAGCCATCTGCTGGCAACCCGCCGTCCCAAGACTGGGGCCGCCGGGGGCCGTTATCTTTATTCTTTGAGGTTCGTGCCTATCAAGGTAGCGTAATTGTACGTCCAGAATCATGATGGGAAGTCTGTGCGCCTAACCGGTGCGTAGCGGCACTCATCCGGAAACATCTCTTAATAGGGTGGAATTAGCAGCAGGGTGAGGGTGGGATAGCTGAGCAGGCAGTGGGCAATTGCAGCCGGGAGGAGTGTCACCCCATGTGACAGGTCACAGAGCAACCATTTCATCTTGTTGATTTGTTGCAAGTGATCAGACCCACTTGTGAGTGTTTTGGCAATCCTTGATTCAAGGTTGCTAGTCTGGAGGCGCTGCTCCTCTCTTGCTTTCCCCATCGCAGACTTGGCGTGGGCAAGGGAGCTGAGAAGGGGAAAGATGGTAGTTTTGTGAGGGGGAGGTTGTCAAGGCTTTTGAGGTAGGGAATGGGCAGCTGCTCCGGTGAGAGACCGGTGAGTTGGCTCGTTTTTTCAAGGTCGTGGTGGATGTGAGAGCCCTTATCATCGCAGCTCGCAACAGACGAGGAACCAGAGGCAATGTCCCCCATTGAGCCAAAGGAGTGGGATGAACCAGGCTGAGCCAGGGTGGAGGTGCTCTGGGACGCGAAGCCAAAGCATTGTGCCAAAATCAGGCGGAGGGCAGGATCGTCCACTATATGACAAGGTGTTGAAAAATGTAGCAGCAGGAAAAATGGTAGCGCAGAGTGTGCTAATCTTTCTGACCCTTTTTGTCCACTTTTTTTCCATTTTCATCTTTGTCTGTTTTTCTTTCCTGGTTTAAACTCGTTTATTATGTTAAGAAACTTGCTAGGTACCAAGGCCCGTCACTCCTAAACCTAGGCAGCCAAAACCCTCGACCTACTGTCTATCCCATGCCTCCCGCGCTCCAGCCCGCTGATCCTGCTCAGCCCATTAACCACTTTGAGTAGAGCTGGTGACAATACTTCGTACTATAGGTAGAAACCACAGATGAATCTACAGCCCTGAAGACAACGAACGAAGGACCTATACAGACATGCATCCCAAAAGCAAGAATCTCCTGACAGTGTACAAACAAACCCTCTTACACAGGGAAAACCTCATGCCCATCCTGAACGCAAATACACTTAAGCCCAAACCTGTAGTCAGCCAACCCAGAGCACACCGAGAAACCCCATTCCTCAGCAGAGGAGGAGTCCGGACTGAAGAGTCAGAAGGATAGAGATGTAGGACTGTGAAACACATGAGAGGCAGATGTACCTGAGCCATATGGACCAGGCAGTCTGAGGTGAGCACAATCCCCAAAGGGAGATCCGCAATGCAACCTAGCACCTACCAGTCTCAGTGGCAGGAAGAAATAGATTGCATTGTCCACCAGAACAGGAGCGAGGGGGCGATGTACGTCCCCTAGAGCACAGAGGGGGAAGGCATAAAACCCCTTCAAACCAGATAAGACAAGTGCCCATGAACCCACTATCATCAAGGCAGGTGAGCAGCAGGGCCCAGAGGCCACGAGAATGGGCAGCGGAGGCATTCCTGCAGTACAGAAGCCATAGGGTCCTTGCCGACTGAACCGAGAGTTGGAAGGGCATAAGGGAGAGTAATCACGAGAGGTGTGGACGCAACCTCACGAAACGAGATCAGGATCTTTTGAACTCCCTCTGTACTACAACATTTCCCAGAAGGAGGTGCAATACGTGGGAGCTTTGGCATGAGGGCAACTAATTCACCGATAACCTGCGACTAGCAGCCTTGTGCTCACGAGTGGTGACCATACTCAATGGTTGCAAGTGCTAATTGAGCCTTGGAGGCCTCAAAGCAAGTGCAAGCAGGAGGAACCAGCAGTCACTGTAACCCCCAAGAGCCAGGCTGCCCATAGCCTGTGCCATCAGGAGGGGCCATAGGGGAGAGGCAGATGAGAGAGGCTTCACCCTTCTAGGCAACGTCGCCATCAAAAAGTAGATAAGGAACCAACCCACAATGATTTCTCCTTGTGTTGAGATTTGAATTGCTGGAGGTCTAGAGCAGATGGTTCATACCAGTCTCACAGGCCCTTCTTTTGTGTTTATATCATATATTGCTTGTTAAGGCACAAGAACTTGAATGGATCATGAGATATAGTTTAAAGAAAAGCTTAATTCCAGCAACGGCTTGCTTCACCTCTTCCTGAGACAAACCCATACTCCCAGGACCCTGTGGTCTTCGTCTAACTGCACATTCTACATCAAGGAATGAAAGCCACTCCAGCAAGACACCTCAGCCCTCTTTACGCAAATACAAAAAGCTACGCTAATCTCAAATCCATAACCCCCAAACTCAGTAACCATCCCCTGGAAAGCATAAGGAAACCCTTGCTCAAGCTCCCCTAAAACAAAAGAAAGATTTGTGGTGGCCCATTAGGACAAGGAGGGGGTGGATGTTTTGATCGTCATAATGGGAGAAAGCCAGCAGACTTGTGGGCCAGGTGTAACCATAAATGTACAGCAGCCCTGGGCATTACATCCATCCGAGGTGTTACACAGCTGTCAAGGAGGCAGTGCAATACCACGACAGGGCGTAACAAAGGAGGTGTGTGAAAATTGAGGAGGATGATTGGGCAATAAGGTGCCAGATCCTGTAGCACTACAGTCCAAGTGGAGAAAAATGGAAGAAGGAAGAAGGAAGCATCGCGAACACTCGAGCCACCACTGACCAATAGGCCACAGCAAGGGCTTTTTGGACGATGACAAAACCAGGCCATTCCCGCGATGTTACTAACCGAGGATTTTCCAATCAGAGGTACAAGCCCAGGAACCCAAGGACTACCTCGAGCAAGCGGTAAGAGTCGGCACACCATAACGCCCACCGTGAACAATGCGAGAAGCTTTCTGACGATGCAAAAAGCTAAGCGAAGTGCACAGAAAGTGTTGGGTAAGGGGGAAAACTGAACTTCATGAGTAGTGTCAATGAGAAACAAGAAATAGAACCCCAGGTGAAGAGAGGCCGACAGGCCTCAGCAGTCACAAGATAGTAGCTTAACGGCAACTCCTAGGCAGCTGCCATCATGGGAGAAGAGAGGTGGGCAGGGCTGGGTGACGATGATTTCTTGTGTGTTGAGATTTCAATCGTGGGAGGTATGGACTGGATCGTTTATGCCACTCTCTCAGGCCTGTATGCCTGCCTCATATAGGTATTCTTACACCTCTAACCCTAGTAACTCATCAGCTCTGCCCATACAGAACCTCTATGACTTATAAGTGAGTCATTGGGTGAGATCCATCGGATGCCTGCTATGAGTCACTACGCAACAGACAGTAAACGAATCAAAACCCATGAAACCAAGAATGTACTGGTATGAGTCTCCTGTATAAAACCCATGACTCATAATGTGAGTTATATGCAAAAGTCATTACATCATATGACTCTCATCGTGAGTTATCAAAACAATCAACCACTCCTAACATAACAATAACTCACTATTGGGTAGTCCTCTGACATACTATGTTCCACAGACTTCATCGGGTAAAAGAATAATATATCTATGACTGAGAACAATTAGTCATTTGAAATCTGCCTTGCTTAGTCATGATTACCTTGTAAATCTCCTCCTTCGAATTCCTGAGGTAGTTGGAATTCATCTCTCAAATCCTACATAACATCTGGCTACTGAAATTACACTATATGCTACAGCCTGAATGATATCTACCAGTGATCGGATTGCTATCTGTGGCAGCTGCGAATGTCCTGAGAGTAGTGGAAGATGCAGGTATATCCAGAATAAGGTTCAACACTCTGTTCAATGTCATTCCTGTGAGTTTGACTGCAGCAACCTATCTGCACTTGCTACTCAAATAGAATCAAGTTTAATTCAAAGATATTTGCTAGATACCTGAAGGCAGGATTGATATTTAGTGCTTGGTCCTAAGTGTACTCAAATGTGATAGGTTCAGATACTAGTCAGATGGTATCCATAGTCAATTTGGGGTAGTGTATATGGCACAATCAGTGATCTGTACTCCAGCGATAGAAATGGAAGAGAACATCCTGGAACACTGTGTTATGTGATAGCTTTGGCATGAGGATTTCAGATAGCTAAGACCTTGATCCTTAGGTATTCAGAGAGCTTGTCAAGGAGACAACAAAGCACTAATGCAAGATAGATAGATAAGAAGACATGGTTTGTGCGTAGATAGCCAATGTATTGATAATGATTCTTGCAAAACTAATTGTATTGATAAGATCTCTTCTCGGTGCTTGTTGAGTTGAAGATCGCAGCAAAGATGCTGGGATATTTATAGCCGACGTCTGCGCAATCGCGGTATACATGCTAACTCTTAGCTCCCTAAGTACCTCCCTAATAAATTCGCAAGCTTCTCCTAGATGTGAACACTCGTGAACCGTGAAAACTCCCCCCCACACCTTTCTCTCCCAAAGTCCACTTAGGGGCCAGCGCTTTTTTGTTCCTGATGGTCTGGTCTGTCTGGAGAGCATGTCAGGTGTTGGCTCATCTGTTTATCCATTGACTGTAGGGTGTACAAATAATCGTGCTCCGTGTACCAAGTAGGTAGTTTAACTGGCTCAAGAGAGGAGAACCAGTCTTCTATGGTTGGTTCCGGGGAGAATATTGTGTGCGACTGCATGTCATATTCTCTTCATCAGTATTACATGACTTGTCTTCGGCATTGGACCACTGCTCTGATCAGCAAACAAAACACATGCATCTGATATGCCCTCACTGCTTCCAGTGCATCCCGTGGATCCGGTGTTCAGTTCCGGCTTCTGGACCCTTCCCGTGCTTCCTGAGTCCGTCCCCAACGCCTGCACGCCACCATTTCCTCGTGAGTTGCACTGCAACCATCCCTTGCATCTGGACTTGATGTTCCCCCTGTTTACCATATCCCAGCGTCCTGATGGTTTCAATTCGCCAGCTCCTTCGGGAAGCCGTCAGGATTGTACTCCTACCCCTAGTCTCTGGGCATGAACCTTGCACCAGCCCTGTACCCACGAACGTCCTGTGGTATCTCTTGAGCGTAGTCATCACAGGCACGTTTAACTCATCTATTAATTATATATTTTCTTCATACTAGTACACACTATATATAAACAGTTTGCCATGGTACCCAATACACGCCTTCGCACATATCCATCATCCCCCTGTTTTTATAGCTAAGGAATCTCGGTAAACGTCCTCAAGTCGATACGGCTGTTGACGCGCCTGTCCCGGTCTCCCTCTGGAATGAGATGAGCCAGGCTGAGAATTGTCCCTATGTCAACCACTGTCAACTCTCGCGCATGTTCTCTGAGCGGAACAGTAACAAGACTGTGTATATCAGAGGGCCGGCCTGAGTGCACAGGGCTCATCATCTGAACACCTGCTAACCATTGCACAGTTTCTGGGCTGCAGTCCCTGGTTTTAAAAAGCCCCACAAGCGTTGACGGAGACAAGCCCTCAGTGCACCATACATCTCCTCGCTTGCGGCCTGAACCCAAACCCAATCATTCCAACTTTCTTGATTCCGAAATTGATAGGTTCCTGTGCATCGTGCTTGATGGATGTCATAAACATCGCTTTCCTGGGATGCCAAACCAGGATTTCAAGTTGCGTTAGTAGGTTGAGAGGAGGTAGTTGGAGTATTGCTTGTTCTTTGGGAAGGCAGCATTCAATGAGCCGGTTGTGTCGGCGGTATCGAATCAATTCCACGCAGATCTGGTCAAGATAGATTCCTAAAAGCTTGCAATAATCGACTTCAGACACCTCATCAAAACTACCTTTCAAGATCCTTCCACCAGGGGCTAGCATGGATACTTACCTGCTGTTTTATCTAAATAGCCCAGCAGGTCGTCACCCAGATTGGGTGTGCGATGTTGGAGGGAATTCAGGTTTAAAAGTCTCATTCGGATTGCATCCTGACGACCGTAGCTGTGAAGCATTTGTCACTCGACATGGTTCTTACTCGACCGTCTCCATCTGTCCTTGATTTGTTCATTATGCGTGAGCTCCGGGAGCTCAGTAGAATACCTTGGGATATTGCCCAACTGGCATATATGATCAGAGAAGTGACTTAGCAGAGGGATCTTGAGAAAGTTGAAATGAGATTCCGTATTGATCATGTCCATACAGAGGTGATTCGCCTCTTCCCGCTTGCATTTGAGGCGCCAGCGCTGTTGGGATGGTGCCACTCACATGGTGCTCGGGGGTCGCTGATGTTGTAGCTCCTTTCGCTGTTTGTCAACCTTGGCCCGTGTTCGTTTCGAAACTTGAAACTCCCAGAAGATATCTTTCATCCGGTGAAACTGGTCAAGGTATTCCTCACAATGAGCTGTCGTCTCAGGTGTGTGGCTTCGGTATTGGGCCATCATATTAAAGTGGACCAGTGCCCGGACACGGTCAAGAGTATGGTTGAAAGGTATTACTTGACGGCTTTCGGGCTAGAGCAGCGCTACGGCCCGGACCCTCAAAAGACACCACCCAAGAGTTCTCATCGCTTTTCCTTGCCACAGTGTAACCTTGCATTAGGCAGTTTTGGGCACAAAAAACCCCAGGTATGGTGGTAGCGCCTTCCAGGTGTTGTCAAAGGCCTGGAGCGCGATTTGTTTCTTGAGAAATCCAGAGATCCAGTCCATCAAGTGCTTGAATAACCCAAGATAAACCTTATGAAGCTAATCTGGCTTGTGCAGAGGAGGCGCTGAATCCCAGTGAAGTCCCTCAAAGAGGTTTTGCTCAAGACCGATACCAAGAGTTGGAAACATGGTGTGGGAGTGGTCAGATACGCGCTTGCATCGTTCATATCTTGCATAATCTTGGGCGGTGTGGGGTTGGGTATCGGTTCCTAATTGTCCTAGAAGCAGCTCTCATTTAAGACAAACATTCAATTTTATCATGTAAAGCGCCACGTTTTCCATATGGTCAGCAATCCACGCGGACAATATTCGCAAGCCACTCTGCACTTTCCCATTGGTACAGTCAATATTGATGCCCTCTAGCGCCAGGTTCTGCAAGAGCTCAAACAGGAGTTTGAAGACAGCTCGCCGTATGTCAGCGTTAATTTGGGTCTCCGAGTCCTCTGCGGAGAGCTTGGTAAGTTAGGGGGGAACCGCCAATAGCGCAAGAATGTTAGGCGCACGAACTCCCCGTAAGAATTTATAGGGCAGAGTTACCCTACCCTTACATGCACGAACTTTGAAGGAAAAAGATAACACCCCCCTCCAGCCCCGCCGTGGGGATGGTGCGTCATCACTGGCCGCCTGGGGAGTGGCGTCCCAACACCAAAGCCCACTGTCAATAGAACACATCTTATAACACTGTATACGTCGCGGCCGTCGGTTCGACCGGGCGATGTTTGTGGGATATATGGGGGGAGACCCGCGGGCACCTTACGCAGGTGCAAGCAAGCGAATCGGACCATGGCGCATAAAGCTACAGACACTTGAAGGCAGAGAGTCAGAAGAGTGGGTCGAAGGTAACGGGACGTTTTGCACGAAAGTTACTCCCCTCGTACCAACAAAGACGTGTAGAGTATGAAGCAGGTAACTATGCCCAGTAAGTGGATCCGGTGCATCCACAAAGGACAGGTTGGTAAAAGATGGAGTCCGAGTGAAAATGTCCATTGGTAGGATCCTGAGGACAAGTCGTGTAATCCGGAAGACAAGATTTCAACATTCAGTTGCATGTCGAATTCTGGACGGAACCAACCAAAGAAGATTGGCCATCTTCTGTCCAGCGAGTTAGAGTACCCTCGGAGAGCACGGGGGCAAGATAGTTCGTAAACATTGTTGGCAACTGATAAACAGATGAGCTGACACCTGACGTGGTCTCCACGCCATGAGGAATAATAGAAGCGCAAACCGATAAGTTGGCCATGGGAGCAAAAGGTGTGGTAGAGAGTTTTCGGAGTCTACGAGTGTTCGCACTCGGGTGAAGTCCGCAGAATTGTGAGTAAGATACTTAGTTGATATAGAGTTAGCATGTATACCGCGATTGCTCAGATGCGGAATATAAATATCGAAGCATCTTCGCTGCTATTAAACACAACAAGCACGGAGAAGAGATCTTATCAATATAATAAGTTTTCTACTTCATTGTTACAAATACTTCGACTATCTAGACTGAACTAACCTTTACACCTAGCCTATATTACTCGTGTCTTCTGAACGAGTTCTCGGCTATAATAACGACTCAGGTCCTAGCTGTCAGAATATCTCACCCCAAAGCTACCACCTAACAAAGAAGGAGAACTGCAACGGATTCGGCTTTATTACGCCAGGTTGCAGGGAAGATTTCAAATAGTCAAATACACCGGCCATGCCTTTTGTCAGCGGAAAGGTTGCTCAAATGCATCTGATCAGACATCCCAATGATTAGAATAACAGGCACAAATGCAAGTGTCTCCTCTAATCAGTTACTCAGCGCTCCCTGGAAACGGATAGAGAAACTCTACCCGAATGTCCCACCACCCGTGTGCTGTATGTATCTCTGCCTATACCCGTTGTCCTGTATGATCCCATTCACGCCCGGGTGTGTAAACCAAGTAATCTTGGTAGGCTATCTGGCGAAGGATATATTTGAAACAATCTAAGACGTTGCGATAGCAGACTTATAAACTTCTCTTTCCGTCCTTTACCGGTCCTTCCAACCTTTGCAGATATCGACTGAAGGGTTCCAATTCCTGGAGGACCTGCTCGACCCTCTCCATGCAGCCATAGTCTACAGACTAAGAATTTCCTAGGCTTCTCGCGAAGTATTTGCTGATTCGTGACTTGGGTACTTTACTCTCAAGATGCCCAGAGTCAACCCTGAAACCTTGTCTGCTGTGGAATGGTGCCCATTGGTTGTTCCACAGATTGCTGATTTGTTGCTCAAACCCGTTCATGTCGGCAAGTGCTTCTCCAGTTCGTGGAAAGGGGATCTGTTGGCCACCGGAAAAAGAGGCAATGTTGTTAAGCACTTCAGTATTAGACTCGTAAACAACTTCTCCACTCAATATGTTGTCCTCAGGTCCAGTCGGCTCAGGATTGGATTCATAGTTGGAATCGGGCCCCTCCCATGCCGCTGATATACCTGTCAAGAACATGGCTGGCCAATGATGGATATCGTGTTTTACTCCAGGCAAGGATAATGTTCACACTGGCACAGATAGTTCGTAAATGTTGCTGATACGCTGCTGCTTGGGTGTATCTTTGGCGACAGAATGGACATTTTACAGGCATTGCAGGAGTGCTTAGGCTTGAACCTAAGGGGTGGGGATTGCACATAAGTTCAAGAGGCATTCACGCATTTAACGTTAAACTGTAAACAGATGGCGATCCGGAATAGAGCGCTAGATGTAGACGTCAGCTGGATTCAGGGATGGTTTCTTTCATGAACAGGATCCGCGAACTTCATCTTTCAGGATGGTAATGTTTCCCAGGTGATGTTTCATTTCTAATATAAACATGAATCAATAAAGCCCTGGCTATGCTAGTGTCAGAACTACAAATTCTGGAAAAGAATCATGAGGCATTCACAGCGTCAAATAACTGAGAGTTGTATATATAATCGGCATCGATCCTGATCGCATAAATTCATATGGGGAATCACCTCACATTTCCAACTTCCACGAAATCCACACAATTCATACCGAGAACTAACTCAGACTCACAACTTCAACGTTATCTACCAAATTCATGCTGCAGGCTATTTTCCCCCCAGCCGCAACCTATACACCCAAAGGTCTAACAATATGGCACATAATAACGTAGATTATGTCTATATGCCAAATGTTGGCAACCTGCACGCTCCGGCAGGCCAAACCTATCACCTTCCGCCTGTACCTCTGGGAGCATTTATAAGTTCAAGACACTCCAATTATCGAAAGATTGTTGATTACAAGTTATCAATGGGTATACCCTGACGACAACCATTTGAATGGCGAACGGTGGATGGCGGTGAAGGAGCAGCAGCATGCAAGTGGCTTTAGGAAAATCCATATATTCCCTGACGACCATTTCCAGCAAATGGTCGCTGGTATGCGCACCCTGTGCTCTGCCTGCGACAGTATTGTCACAGCTGCGGCTGCGAATAACAGGGCTGTTATGCACCAGATCGATGAAGCTATAGTTCAACTTGTCAAGCACTGTGGGATGAGGTGGAGAACCACTGTGAAGAATCATTCAACAGGCCTGGCACCAGTGGGCCAGAACGTCTTCAATGATCAGATCATGCTGAGCGATTGGTTAGTACCTCCCAATGCCCCAGACCAGTGGGGTCCCGCAGCGACTGTAGCAAACCCAGGTCCAGTTCCCAAAAACATTCCACAGGCTTACCCCCCTGAAGCGCACAACGTACCAGCACATTATGGGAAGTACCTCCCTCCGGCGCGAGGAGCACTCACCCAAGGAGTACCGGCCCAAAGAGTACCAGCCCAAGGTGTACCAGGGCAAAAGGTACCTGATCATCACCGGAATTACCCCCCTCCGGGGCCAAAGCTGCATCCACATCCTGGGATTTACCATCCAACTTGGCAAAGCATACCGGGCCTTCCTGCGAATTACGCTCCTCCACATCAAAACCCGAATGCCCTTCCCACCGATAACCCTCTTCCTAATCCATTAGCACATGCTCCTCCTCTAAACTATTACCCTCAGAAAGCCGCAAAGGCACCACATGTGCCTGTGATTGATCAGATGCGCACCCTAGACCCATCGACAGAGATATTGACTCCCTCTCTCGTAAGGAGCGATGCCCAGACTCCGGGGGTGCTTCCTGGGGGTTGCAATTACCCTACTCCTTACCCTATGCCAACAGGTTAGTTCCTTGCCTAACTATTAGGGCCTCTTGTCTTTTTACTTGCTGACTGACGATTATTAGATTGGAGTGCCCTACTTTGAAGACAACATGCTGTGTGTAATGTTTGGACCTGGCCTTCCAGAGACAGCCAGGGGCTGACACCAGAACTGAGGGTGAACTTACATTTTAGCCATGACTATAACAGGCTGCATTGGCGTCCCTCCTATATCAATGTAGTACAGTTGGCCGAATTAGATCCCGGTGACATCCTGGGGCTGGCAGCTATGATTTTGAGAAATGTACCAACCAACAGAATTCAGAACAGACTTGGTGCCACTACAGCAGGCTGCCAAAGCCTCCACAGGGTTCCTTCTGAAGTGGTATCTTGCATTGATTATGTTTTCATCGATAGCGATGCAATGGTGAGAGCTGGGCTCTTGCCCAATGCAGTTCTCGATAACCCCCGGGACGTGATGATCGATTGTTACCTCGAGGAGGGCAACAGCTGACCGGCGACAGCATTGTTAAGGGGACCCAATATCTCCAGGAGGATGCCGTTGCCGATTGGGCAATTTCGCAGAAGGACATCTGAACATGCATTTCTGGGCTCTATATGTACTGCCCAGATCTGATTACAGGAACACCAATCAATCAGGGCATGACCAAGATAGTGATGCCCAAAGTGTTTGCCTTCCAGGATCATCCAGCTCATCATCTGATGTTGCGGACAGTAGGGGTAAAGGTCAGGACAGCCTCAGGATGCCGCCACTGCCTGTCGGCGACTCTGGTGAATCTGCCATGGCTCGTACCCTGCGCTCTGTCAAATCTTTGAGCCACTGAATGTCCCAATGTCTTCCGACCTACTTGATCGTCTCATACCCTGGAGCGAGACTCTCAAGGACAGTGCTCGGGATGATGAAAATTTGGACATTCCTAAAGTTGAGAAAACATGCTTAGGAGTGTCGGAGTGTGAGTCTATAAACAGCGTAGAGGTACGCATTGGCCGTGATCCAAAGGGTCACAATTGTGAAGAACACACATTGAGGAGACCTTGGAGGGTTCAATGGCCGGAGGGGCTCACAAAATGTGATGGATGAGACCGTGGGGCGATTGCTTGTTGTATCTAAATAGATTCATTGTTTTATTAGTTTTGTTTATCGTTGTCTTTCATGTATTCAGGATTGGAATTTTAAACTTATGGATTACAGAGATCAACTCTTCGGGGAAATGTGGTCGTATTGGCATTAGGCCTCCTCAACATCGAACTGTTGCTGAGTGTCCTTGAGTATCGATAAGAGTCGCTGAGTATCAATGAGCGTCTATGAGGCTTGACGTCCACCTCACCCAAGAACAAGTGAGTGAGAGCTTGAGCTTCAGGGATGATCGTATCTTCTCTTTTAAGCTGTATCATAATGGGCTCTTCCGCCAAGACATTGACAACCATGTTTTATAGCCATGGTAACAAGGTCTCTTGGCCTCACCAGAACAACAACCCCCACCGTCCGGACCCCGGAGAGGCTTAAAGCTGTATTTCATAGATCAATGAAGACACATGATCAGCACTGATTTGAATTATCAATAGAGCTAAATTTAGAGCCTAAAACCATAGGGTCTAATTGAAATGGTGGGTGCAAGATGGTTGGAGTCATGCAAACCCTATGAGTTCATCACATCTTATTGTTCAATGTTTATACAACTCAGATGTTAGGGCGGTTTTTTTTGCAATGCACAAAGAGTGTTCCTGTCTTCTATAAAGGTCATCATCTGCCTACCTTCACTTCCTTCCCACCTCCTTAACATTGTTCACCCCCCACCGCCCTTTATCACTTCTCATAGTTGAAATGCTCCCTGGACAGCGGCCACAAAGCCCAGGGCAAAAGGGCAGTGTAAGTACACTTCGTCCAATCGTTTAATTGTGGGCAATACTAATATAGCATGACTTCAGGCAGCCTGGTGTACCAGCCACAAAGAATGAACAAGAAAGCGCCTGCCTCGGGAAGTCAGTTCGCACGCTGATACCATTGACATGCGCTCAATATCAATATTATGATTGGTTGTTGACATCTGGCAGTCTCGGACAACGAATGTGAAGTCAGGGGCGGTAAACACAGGGCTCCCGTGGGTGCTGCCGCCCACAGACACAGTCCGGAGAGAAGGTAACTAATGATCCATTGACACTATTATTCTTCAATCATGCTCCAATGTGTGGCTGACTGTTGCCATTCGTGTAAAAGTGGGCTGTTGGGATCCCGTGACAATGCCTATTTCATTCCGGCCGTTCAGGATTCTGGGTACGTCAACAACAACCTACCCCTATATCCCAGAACCCTTTAAACTATCACCTGAATTAGTGGGGCGCTATGGTAACATAGCATATGCAAACATCTGGTGTGGATTCAAGAATTGTCGAACAAAAACTAGCACCTAGGATGTAAGGCGTCATAATGTTAAGGGCAATATCAAGTCCCGCTCGTTCTATCCAGGACTGTTGACCGATGATCATTTGACGGTGATCCTCAACTTAGCCAGTTCTCTTCCACATGTCAAATCGCCAATCAAATTTGTAAAAAAGAGCACCACGCTGACGACGTCAGGGAGGTCAGTTGCCGACTGACCATTTTGGTCAAGGACAAGGCTAAGAAACTACGGACGGCAATGGAACATGACTACTCAGAGCGGGCTAGTGATGCGGTTGCTGGACCTCCAAGTAAGTGATCAATCAACGCTAAGTTCTGCCCTCCGCCGTAGTAATAGATATCTTGAGTGGCATCCCCGATCTGGACTTCGGCATATTCCACATTGGCAATGAGGATCTACATTGTCCGCCGAATAGGTGCCTCTCCATCAGCAAAAACGGACCCTGCGTCTGATCCGTCGGCGTTGCGTCCTGACGCAAGCGACGCATCTCCTGCGTCCCATGCGTCCTGTGCGTCCTGACTTGCGTTGCAACGCCCCGCCACATCCCAC
>Ga0307517_10002395_pt1 | contig 30114 bp, 35 predicted proteins | sample 23_EM_MG_FD_194515 | JGI IMG/M metagenome (GOLD analysis project Ga0307517, IMG submission 194515) | Populus trichocarpa ectomycorrhiza microbial communities from riparian zone in the Pacific Northwest, United States - 23_EM | ecosystem: Host-associated > Plants > Roots > Unclassified | place... | reverse complement strand
CGAGGTAGGGTGCGAATAATCAACATGCTGTGACGGAGGACAATTAATTCGTGAATAATATTCGTTCAACGAGTCACAAGTGGGGGGTGGGGGTGGAGACCGATACTTGCTGCTGGGGGGTGGGGGGGTGTGTGGAGTGAAGGAATCGAAGTTGCTCTATTGTAGGTAAGCCGAGACGGTGAGGGTAACTCTCGAGAAGATAACTGTTCAAGGTTTGGGGGAAAGGGGGGGTTGCCAAAAGCTCGCTCGCCCACCGGTCGTAACGTTATGGAGACAAAATGGAGTGGTGCGTTGCATCGTAAAGAATAGATAGGTTCGAGAACTCGTAAAAGGCAACCACATTGAAGAGTACGCTCAGACTGGTGAGTCGCCGCGGTTCTTGGGGCCCCACCTCTGGTAGGCAGGGTCGTCGTGCCTCGTGTCTGGGTGGAGCTGGATCTTTCCTTCCCACAAAGCGGCGGACGACTTGGATGGGTCGTTCTGAGCGGGGTCTGAGAGACCCGCTTGTGACGGCGTCCATCCAGCACCGACCGAAGAGGCAACGAGGGTAGGGACCATGGTCATGAGTGAGGGCCTGAGTTGTTTGGTGAGTCAATAATCTCTTGTGCGCAAGGCTGTGGACTTACAGAGCAACACGATCCGCCTTGGGGATTCTCGACCTCCTACTCTTGATAATGAAGGAAGACGCATTGACGCGTCCACCACGAAGTCTCGAGAACAATGACAGGTTATCCCGAACCCTGGTGATGGCCGCATTCCACTCGGTGGTGGCAGGCTTGGTGGTGGGGAGGACCTCATCAGAGCTCATGATCCTCAGCTTAATGAAAGCGCGCTCCAGTGGAGGAGTGGGGATGCATCGGATGAGAACACCGAGAGGGATGGAAACGAAACCGAGGGCCAGCGAGATACCCCACTCACGACCAGGGATACGAGTGACTTGGAAGGCGGCACCACCAACGAACACAATGAGAACCTGACCAGCAATTTCTAAAAGCAACAATTGGTGCCAACGCTTTGAAACGCATAAGCGAGAGACGTACCGATGAGGGTGATCACGATGAAAAACCTGTTCTTGAAGATACCCTCGAAGATATTGAGCCTGTTGTCAAGTCTCCTGCAGTTGACCGAGTTGAAAATCTGGGCGAAGACAAAGGTGTTGAATACTAGAGTCGTCACAACCCCATCGTTGTGTTCCGAATGATCCAAACCGAGGATGGTGTGACCAAGGAAGTGGAAGATGAGGATAACGATGACCTGGTATATCGACTGTCCAAGGATCATCTTAATCATGTCGGCAGTAAAGAGTCGCGTTCCGCGGGTATCTGGCTTCCTGTCCAATAGAGACATCGAGGCGGGGTCGGTGGCGAGGGCGAGGGCGGCAAAAGTGTCCATGATGATGTTGATCCAGAGCAGTTGAACGGCAGTCAGTACAGACTCCTCTTCGTCCGAAGCGACGGCAGAGACAAATGTAATGATGACGGCGGTGATGTTGGTCGAGATCTGGAACTGCAGGAACTTACGAACGGCGTCGTTGACACAACGGCCCCACATGATAGCCTTGACAATCGAAGCGAAGTTATCGTCCATTAAAATAATATCAGAGGCTTCCTTGGCGACCTCGGTACCGGCGATACCCATCGAGAAGCCGACATTGGCCGTCTTGAGAGCGGGACCATCGTTCGTACCGTCACCGGTGACGCCGACGATTTCGCCGAGGGACCGGAGGGTTTCGACAAGAATCTTCTTATCCTCAGGGGAAGACCGGGCCAAGACCTGGAGACGGGGGACGACCTCGATACGCTCGTTCGTGTCGAGAGCACGGAAAACGGGACCCTCCATGATGATACCTCCAGCGGTATAGATACCACATTGGGTGGCGATCGAACGAGCAGTGAGAACGTTATCCCCGGTACACATCTTGACAGTGACGCCGGCGTGGTGGCAGGTGGCGACGGCCTCGCGGACACCAGGACGAAGGGGATCTTCGATACCAGTGATGGCCACCAGGGTCATGTCGCGGGAGAGGTCATCATAGGAAACCTCATCGGCGGATTGGAAGTGGGTACCAGCGGGGGGCCAAGACTCGAAATCCCGGTAGCAGAGAGCGATAGTCCTCAGCATCTGGTTGGCGTAGAAGATGATAGTCCTCGAGATGTTGTCCTTGGTGGTCTCGTTGATTGCCTTGGTCTCGATCTCAGAATCGGCGTGTTGGCTCTGGTCCGGGTTCTTGGAAACGACGACATGGCGCATGCACTTCTTGGTGAGGATTTCCGAGGCACCTTTCAGGAACAGACGATAGCGGCCAGACTGGAGGCGAACGACGACACCCATGGCTTTCCGCTCACTGGAGAAAGGGATCATCTGCACTATCTTGGCTGACTCTCGAGTTTCCTTCCAGTTCTCCCAACCGAGATCCTTAGCGAACTGGAGAAGGGCGGTCTCGGTCTTGGATCCAACAAAAGCAAGCTCTTTGGTCTCCGGGTCGATATCCTCGAAGGCGGTAGAGTTGATTGTGATCGACTGATTGATCAGGCGCTTGAGCTGAGGAGAAAGAATCGTGTTGATATCGCCCTGTTCGATCGAGAAATCGTCTGCATGTTTCCGGTTGGTTTGTGGTTCGTCGTCGACCTCGGTAACGTCCTGTTCCTGGGGTTGGTCCTGCTCCTGATCGGGTGCGTTCGTACGGGCCTTGTTCTCCTTCAGATTTCGAACAAACTTCGCATGAATACCGATCGAACCAGCAACGACACTCATGACGTTTTGAGTGAGGGTTCCGGTCTTGTCGGTACAGACGACGGAGGCGTTGGCCATGGTCTCGCAAGAACCGAGGATACGGACGAGGAGGTTTTCGGCGGTCATTCGCTTCGTAGCGAAAGCGAGGGCAAGAGTGACGGCGAGCGGGAGACCTTCTGGAACGGCGACGACGACCAACGTTACGGAAATGATCAAGATATTGGTGAAGGCGATTCCCTTCTCGTTGGCGGTCCTATGAACATGATTAGGACAAACGCAGAAGCGAGGGGGGGGGGGAACGCTGACCGGGCTGGTTCTCCAGTGCCTAGCTGCACAAAAAAGCGGATCATGAGAGAACTGAACAGAGTCAAACCAGCAATACCGCCGATCTTGGCGATGAGCTCAGCAAGATCATTCAGCTTCTCCTGTAACGGAGTGGGATCAGGATCGCCTCGGAGAGCTGCAGAACGGGCAGTGTGATCAGCATGTCCAAGAGGAGAGAATTATAAGAATACATACCCATCATGATACGACCATTGAAACTCTTCTGACCAACGGCGATGACGACGTACTTGCCATAACCTTCCAATACCTTGGAGCCGGAAATCATGAAACAATCGGTATGAGCGTTGGGGGCATCGAATGCATGAACGTCGACACCCTCGCGCTTGGCCTGCTCCCGAAGGTTGATGCACTCCTCGTAGCCGACCTTCTTGATTGCGTCGGACTCTCCGGTTGCACCGGATTCGTCGCACCTGACGTTGTGGCCGGAAATGAAGATACCGTCGCAAGGGATGATCTCACCGGTCTCGAGGAGGGCGATATCACCGACCAGGAGTTCCTTGACATCGATGACGCGTTCAAGACCTTGGCGGATGACCTTGACACCTCGCTCCTCCTTCTTGTCGTTGAGGATGCGGAACTGCCTTTCCTTTTGCCAATCATTGAGGGAGCCAACCATCACCTTTAAAGATAGGGATGAGCGCGTAATTATTGAGTGATAATTGAAAGCCACATACCACGATGAAAATGGCCACGATGATGGCCACACCTTCAATCCAATCGACCGGAGGTTCATCAGGATTCCGGCCCGGGCCGAAATCTTGGAAGAAACCAAGAGCCAAGGAAATGGCTGCCGCAATGGATAGGAGGATCTAGAGCAGAACGGCCATCAGCAGAGGACTCAATTGGACATAGAAATGAGTCACGGCAACTTACCAAAACCTTATCCTTGAACGCAAGCCACATCAATTGCAACAACGATTTGCTCTTTCGAATGGGAAGAACGTTGGGACCATAGACCCTCTGCCTGTCTTCGACGGTACCGTTGTAGGCGGCATCTTCGGGGATCGACTTCTCAACAGCTTCGCCCTTCCCGCCGGCAGGATCAGTGACAACGACGGCGGGAGCGTCTTCCTGCTCAGATGACTTTGGACCGATGCCAAGCCCGCGAGTGGGGTTAACACCGAGACCGGCCAAGAGACCATTTATTCCACCCATGGCCTCGAGGGTTTCGAGGTTCTTGGGGTCGACGAGAGACGCAAGGTGATAAGGCTTGAAGGCAAAGGGGGTGGGGTCAATGTGTTCGTCTTGAGTGAGGTCGAGTTCCATTTGGACGTCGTCATCGTCATCACCTTCGTCACCATCGCCTCCCTCCTGCTCCGATGTCCCTTCAGCGTCACCCTTAACCTTCTTCTTTTGCCTCTTATGCTTCTGCTTCCGCTTCTCTGAGTCACCAAGGTCGGAGGAAGAACCAACGTGAGTTGGTGTGGGAGAATTGAGAGTGTCACCAGCGGATCTAACGGAAGTAGTCACGTTGGAATTGGCAGGGTAAAGGTGGAGAGGTCCCTGTGAGTGATCGGCAACGGTTCCCTCTTCAGTGCTGGTTGTTGTTGCATTTGATGGTCGTCGGGAATGGGAACGCGAGTTGTCTTTGGGGCTGAGAAGAGCTAGGGAACTAGTACCGTCGCCAGGCTTATTATCCCGAAGAGCAGTAGAGGTCATAAAGTGGACAGAAGACTGGGTTGAGAGGGTAGGAGAAGGGGGTATAACTCTGAAGTCGTCTTCGTCGGCATTAGTGTCGGTGGACCGTCGACCGGACTTGAGGATTCCGGGGCTAAGAAGCGAAGGATCACTAGGTTTCTTGGAGTGACCAGCCGAAGTGGTGGGGGGAGCAGGGGAGACAGACTCCTCGTGCTTGTCGACGTGGATGGCTGGGGTCGAGCTGAGGTCTTCTGTGACTATAGACGGAATCTCTGGTTTGCTGCCATTGTCCATACTGGAGGGGGTCGAAGCTCGTGAAGAAAATCGTAGAGACAGAAGGAGCTGCCAGGGTTAAGAGGACGGGAGGGAGGGGAGGGAGGGAGGTTGGATGGAGGACAACGTTTTGTACTCGATCCCTTCTTCTGTTGGAAATATCAGCACAGCCCCGCAAGTTACCGAGTGTGTACTTGGCACGCGTCAGAAGGAGCAAACGTTGTAATCCGAGTGGACCTTCCGCCTTGGTCGAGCTGTTGTGGGGGAGAGGAGCGATAGTGGGGGGGTTCCAGCAATCCTTTGAATCCCTTTTCTCTTATATTCCTGTGCCGACGATGCGGTGCTCGAAAAGGCGCCGACCGTCCGGTGCCCCTAATATGACCTCGGCCGTGGCAGGTGGGGGGTGGGGCGGGAGGACCCATCCGCCTCGCAAATTTGCCTGCTCACACGTTCGAGAGGGCCAAGCCCTGTGACACCTGCCACCAAGATCAACATCGGTGCGGCAGCCGCAAGTGTACCAGACATCCCTCTTCTTTAAATCCATCGCGACGATGATGGCCATCACGTCCACCACGTCCACGCGTACCCCGGGACGCGCTCTGACCTCGCCCCCGCCCCACACCTCCCAGAGGAAGGGAAACGGTGCCCTACGTCTGGGTCGGTTGATCGGGATGCCCTCTCCAGCATTCCGACAAAAGACCATCTGGTCATTCTGCCGGAATCTTCCTTTGCCAAGGCTGATCTCGAGCACAGCCCTCCCCCGAACTTGAAGCTCGCAGCCAACGGCGAGCTCGGTGCCCATGTGCCCGCGGTCGGGGGCGACGTCCAGCCGTGCACGACGCTCAGCACGGCTGCAGAACATCTGCCCCCCGCGGATCCGTCAACAGTATGGAAGAAGCCTATACCACGTGTCAGATCAATTGCCGTGCCACGCTCGGCATTTTGGAGAAACCGACAAAGGAGCGATGGTCCGTGTACAGCTCCCATTTACACCAGTTCACGAACAAGGTCGGTGCAAGCAATGTAATCCGGTACCTCCGCAGTGACACCCAGATGATCCTTGCTTCTAGGGCGAACAAGCAAAGCATATCAACCGTGCCTGCTTCTTCGTCTGTTTGACGCGCAACGATCACAGAGCTGACTGCACCTTCCTCGATCGGGTTCTGTAACGCCCACAGCCTCCCACATCTTCAACCTTTCTGACCGGGAAAATCAAGCTCACAGCGATCTTCGAAAGTTTTTTTCCTCCACGTCATCCAAGAACACATCCCTGAAAGCCTAGGCAGAGACAAGAGTCTCCGGTTTCCCAGAATACGTATCTACGGTTACGCCATTCGTACAGCATTGCTAATAAGCCGATGAATCGTCAGGGAATGTTGATTTTTCGTTGTTCACACGACCCGGTGTCAACGTACGAGACGGAGGCCAAGAATCCTTGGACAGAAGACCCCTAAGGAAGACTCCCATCCAGCTTCTCACGCGGATGAGTGTCTGGCTTAGTTGCCGCACGGATCCTCGGGGTATGAGGACATACCGTCTCACAGCCTCCTGAAATCCACAAAAGGAAACAATGACAAGACACACGCGCCAGGAACTGCTGTCCATTCCGAGGCACGTCACTGGCGCCCATGTTTGAAAAAACCGCACGGTGCGGGTACATACACGTCAGTGGTGCGACCGAGCAGCGCAGGGATGCAATCTCACCACGCTCAAACGGTTCATACTCCCTAAACATATGTTGCCAAGCCGCCGCGTCGGATGCAAATAACAAACATCAAAATGCATGTTTTCGACGCGTAATATACATCTCCACGCACGTCTCCCCATGCTCATGTTAGAGACCGTGCACGAAGCCTGAACCGATAATGCCTACTGTGCATGCACTTGGTGGAGGCAAAGGCAAAAATACCGATGTCACGCACGATCTCTAGGTGGGATACGAGATGACGCGGAAACGACAGTAACCATGTCCCAAACAAGAGCAAAATAACAACCAGTTTACATCTCACTGCTCAACGATGTGACCGTCCACAGGTCCACGTCTATCAGACCGCGGCGAGAAGCACGTGGAATTGGTTACGTCCCCCCCACACGAAATCACCCGCACATCTCCCAAATACGACATACCAGCTACATCACACGCCCCACCAGAACAACGATTTTCCCTCATCATCACACCACTTCCCATGGACGCCTCTAACCAATAGCCAAACCTTCGTACCCCCCGCGAGTGATCCAAGACAACTTTCCAAACCTATCCCCCCCAACAATCGAGCCGATTTAAGCCTGAGCACCCTTCACTTCCACATATGAAGAGGTCGATTCAGAACCACTCATATCAACGGCATGGGGCTCGGCCTCCTTCACCACGGCCCCCGCATCTTTTTCTTCTTGCCTATTCCCATCTTCATCACTTGTGACAACAGGAGGGTACCCAAGGGTGGGAGTTCTGGCAGCAGCCCACAAGCCGCGGAACGTGATTAGTGATGCCGCGAGTCCAAATACCGCGCCGGCCACCTAGAACAAGCATAGTTAAAAACAAATCACCGGTTAGCGTCCAGACATCCCATATAAAGTGAAGGCGTGAGATATGCAACAACGAAAGCCCGATCAGACAGAGTCGATCAGAATAGGTACACCATAGAATGTATCAGGTCAAGTGCATCGGTAGGGATCCAGTCGTGTGCCGTGGCGTGTCCCAAAAGAAACCCGCCATTGCAGCCGCGTTATCTCGCGATCTGTAAGCCAAGGCCAAGGCCAAGACCATGTCTACGGAAATGATGACCCCTGATCGTCAGCCCCACGCGCAGGGGCATTTAGGCGGCTCCCGTAGTCTCGTAATATACGTATGTTTACGCCAGACTTTGAGTCTCGTGCGAACACAACGTACGGGGCACCCGACGGGCGGACCAGACTGGACACCTAGATCCACCGGTCGCATCGCCCTCGAAGCCAGCCTGGACTGCGCGACTGCGCAAGCCGCAGGCTCGCTAAAATACCAAACCCACCCCGACTCTCCTATAAACCAACGGAGGTGCGGAGTCCCAACCGGGGACGAGACCCGTCCGAATGACCGACAGCGCCAGGACTGCGCTGAACGGAACTAGGGGGCGGGAAGCGTGATCGGCTCGGTCCCTCAATTTTCCGGCACCGCCTCCTCCCCGACTTACGACATCGGGTCTGGGATCGACGTGGAAGTGGATAGTGTACAATGAAACAAAACATGACGACGAAATTCCCAACGGTGTGATCAAAGGACTCACGTCGTTTAACGGAATTCCGGATGCCAGCGACCTGCCGAGAAAAAGAAAAACACGAGTCAGCGTTGCATCTCAACCCGGCAAAATGTCGGTAGATCATTATACGAAGAGCAGAGGAAATACACAGAAACCCGAAATGCATCTGATCTCGCGAAACAATATGGGGATTATCGAACTGCAACCACTCATACTTACACGCGTCCGCGTGGGTTCATTAGTCGAGCCGAGCGGAAGTTGAAAGTGAACGGAAAGATTTTACGCATTCAAAGCGCCCCGCCGACACGTGACCCACACAGCCCAGGGAAAAGCGGAGAGGTCTCCTGTAATCCTCTCCCTCCACCGTTCTGATTGGAAGGATTTTCGGATGCCGTAATTGGGGAATCTTATTGTACATGAGGGAAATCTTGCCCATCTTGGATAAAACAGAAGAGCCAAGATGTGGAAAGCATGCCCGCACCCATGAGGCCGTAGGGCCTAGCGTGTGCAATTTGTAAGAACACAGCCTAACTGTGACTGCCTTAACCATCGAGGCCAGCCTTAGGTGGTTCAGGATCAGGGTTGAGGGCTCCACCCACCACGTATAACCCACGCAAAGAGAATGAAAAAATAAAAGAGTCGAATCGAGGGTCGTAAGGGACGACATACCAGTGGAGAGCTCCAGGGAACCTGAATGTATTGTACGCAGTAGCGAGCGTGTAGGCCTCCCAGCTGTGCTCGAGCTCGGTTTTCTCAGCGTCGGCCTCGGCGCTGTTTGCGTTGGTCTTGCTCAAGGCCATCTGTTTTGCATATAAAAGTCCGATCCTTTCCTTCAACCGGAAGAACTCGAGGACGATATACGCGAGGTAGAACCTGCTGGAGGCCAGCGATAACTTCTTCGTATTCAACACCACAGCTTTTCCGAGAACCGGAAGGGTGACCGCAGCTGGAATGATGTCATGAATGCGCAGATAATACAGTTGTTCGGTCGGGAAATACGCGAGCATTGTGAAGATTTGCCAGCGTTCGAGTTTCAACATTCTCGAGGTTGCAGGGGGGTACTTGGAATGTGAGAGCAGCCATTGAACGATTGGCAAAATCCCTACAGGTCCAGCAAATCAGCGTCGCCCTATTACGATCCTTCCAATGGTGGGTTGGAATGGCGGTTAGCACTTACCCCAGATGCGGAACAACATGCGTGAGTCTCCGATCAAAGGTGTAAGTTTGGCAAGGCGTTTACCAACGCTGCTAACGTCGGATTTCCTGAAACCAGTCTTGTGTTGCAGTCGCGCGCCCAGGTGCAAGATGGGGATTATGATTTTCAACACGTGTGAAAGGATCTAAAGGTTGTGAAAGATGCGTCGGAACGCCGCCGCGGTCGGCATTCGCTAGTCAGGCTTATCGAACCGAGCAGGAGAAACGGAAGCACAAGAACGAGGAGAGTACAGCCTCGAGCTTGACACGTACCTCGAGGAAGTTGCTGGTCCACGCATCGTCACATGTAAGCGCAGTGCGCAGTGGAAGAGGATAGGCGGGGAAGTCGCGAACTCACTCCGTTCCCTTCCAGGTGCTCAAATACTGGACGATTTGGTCCAGGTTCACTGCCCCTGAGGCGAGGAGTCTAGCTAGTGTGTTCTTCTTCTTCCTGTCCATAGTGTCGTACTTCGAGGGAGTTGTCCAAGCTCGGGTCGTGAACGTCGGATGAAGAGGTCGGACCAATCACAGTCACAATCGCGGTACCATTCAGTCACCGAGGCCGCCGGCCGTGTGATTTACTTATGTAATTCCATCAATCCCGACTCACAAACGCGTGGAAGCTTTTTTTTCTTTTCTCCAGAACAATCATGGGGACACCAAAGTTCGGACTTGCTAGAACTCTTTGAAACTTCTCGTCCGCGTTCCAGTCCCCTAGAACGTCGTGTTTTCATTTTGAAAGTCTTCGCGGTTCATGCCCTTGTCTTGTTGGGACCTGAGCTTCCTCCGTATTATGGACCGATCCTGGATTGGCCGATCTGGAGGCTTTTCGCTCCTCCGCGAGCTGAGAGGCCCATGACTGACGTTCAGTCGGGGTTGGAAGGAGGGTTCGTGCGGTTCTGGGCGGGGAGAACCTACATTTCTCTACACTACTGGTCTGTTTTCCGCTAGCCTCGTTTTTCAAAAAAAAAATTGTATCACCACCGAGTGTCACTTCGCCACTGCCATTCATCGGCCTACAATCAAGTTACGCCAACGCCCATCGTATCGCGCCCGCTAGCTTGTTCTGCAACACGCCTTTTTGACCTCGTGGGATGCCTCCCCTCCAACTGTGACTCGAACACTGGGTGACGGGGATCCCCGGTCGCATCTTGAAATCGATCCTAGGACGCCGTAGATCCCGCAAACACGACCCCTTGGACTCTTCTCTGGGCGTCTGCCATGGCTCCAACGAGGCCAAAACGTCCACCTTCTGCAGAGCGCGCGCGCTCAGCGCTCAGGCCTTGAATTTGCGGGTGCCTAATCCATTCTGTTGGTGTCCTCAGATCACGCACACCTGTATACCACGCCCAGACCACGCACAGTCGTTACGCGTTCATACGTATACTTACTGACGCCCTCTCAGTCTAGGTCACTAGTCCGGCATCCCCATCATGATTGGAATAGGGGGGGTTCTTATCGGGTGACCGCGACCCAAACGTCTTGGGGACTGTCACTGAATTCTGATACTGCGTGTATCCTGTGCTTGCAGGATGGTATGACAGACGATCATCAGTGCTTAACCTTTTCTACCGTCACGACTCCAAGGTGCCCGTCGGCATTACGGTCGTTTCCACCAATCCTGGGGCTCCGCCACGGCCATATCATCGTTCATAAAGAACTGAGAGAAAAACTCTTTCCGTGACATCGTCAATCATGGCAGTTCTGGTGGCTTTCCGACAACTGCCGCAGAGCCTGACGCCGTTTAAGTGGAATCCGGAGTTCCTGGGGCATGTATATATGTATAGCTGGCGCCAATCTGATAAGATAGGAGACATCTCTCATTGTGTGGCAGAATGGAGGTGTGACTGCATTTATACTTGAATGCGCCCTTGAACAGCTTAGAGGAACCCAAGTGTCCTATAGATTCGACTTTATGGCGAATCTGATCCCCTGGCGTGGTCGCGTACCTACTACTAGGAAAGATCTGTTGAGCGAACGTCTGGCACCACCGCTCTTCAAATTTCAAAGTCGATCATTCATTCCCTTTATCCGCTTCCGTTCCACTGCGGCACTACACCGCATCTCCAGAGTCCTCACCTTCGATCACTAGCACAAATGCCTCTGCCGCTCTCGTCATCGCACGTTCTAATCTCGGCGATATATCTCTACAGCTCGCTTGTCACCCTCGTCAAATCCGGTACATCTCCCGAAGGCAGTCCATGTTCGACCGCAAACAACCGAATCGACAAACTCTCGCACAGGTTTATAGACGACTGCGACGACAAGACCTTCTGTTCTGGTTCTGTAGACGGTACTTGCATCCAGAAAAGGTGCAGGACGGACGTGTTTCCGTTTGGGTACAAGGATGAGGACGTCCTTCCGCCTCTGTGTGATCCTGGTTCGTTTTGTCCCGACGAGGGAGGAGGGTGTAGGCCGCTCGTGGGGGTCGGGGAACCTTGTCAGTTGAATCAGGACCGACAGTGTACCCCACCACCTAATTGGCAGGAGCTTTCGAGCGATTGGAACTTCAACGGGAGCTTGTGTCTAGGATCCGTCTGCTCGTGTGTCTCATCCATCAAGTTCATCTCGCTATAATACTAGTTTTGCTCAACGGGTCTCTTCTCTTATTACGTGGAAGATATGCGAACGTCATGCTCGGACAGCCATGTTCTTCAGACTCAGCAGATTACGTCTCCCCCGGTCCAAACGGACAAGAATTCATCACCACCGTCATCCGTCACAATTGCAGAACCCCCCAACTGTTTTGCAACATTAATTCAAACCTATGCGAATCCACAAAACCTCTGGGTTCCCAATGTGGTTATGACCAAGAATGCCAATCCGTGCGTACCGCCGCTTCGACGACGAAAACGAGAGGGCGTTTCCCTATACTTAACTTTATCCAAGTACAACTGCGAATCCCGGAGCAATACTTGTATCCTCTCTCCCGAAGAACTCAGAGGCGTCCCGGTCTGGCAATACATCCTGATCACCATCACAATATTCCTCGGTGGGTCAACTCATCCCCTAGCCCTGACACTCAGCGGTGCCTTATGCGTGCGCGGCCTCGCCGCCCAGTAATGATCACAGCATTAGGTACCCTGGTCTTCATCCATAAGCGTCAGCGACTCCGACGCCACCAAGCACTGAGAGACTACTATTTCGAGCAGATGGAGTTGAGTCAGATTCCCGTAACCCTCGCGATTCCTTTCATGATCGCTGACCCAAGGAACCGACTTGCTTCGTCCCCATATCTTCGATAGCTTTCGTCGGTCCATCGCCGCGCTACACAACGCAGCTGCGGACGGTCACCTCAGAATGAAAGAGCAATGAATCCAATGTCGTGTACTAACCCCGGTCCTTTGGCCGGGATAACATGAGTAAAATAGGTGGTAATGCAGAGATAAAAGGAAATTCCTCTCCAAACTTCCAGAGCGTGGTCGTAGATTGAGCAAGATCTATGAAATTGTTATCTTCGTCTGATGAGATAGATCCCTCCAAATCGTTAGAATGGGTCACTTCCGGAAACCCTTGGTCTCGCAACTGACGACCGAGCCTCTACTGTCTCCCCCTGGGGTATCCTGCCCTTTCTCGACCTCCGTGATAGACTTTCTCCGAATCGGTTGGTCAGGGACATAGGGTGCCTTGAACAAAGAACCGTCTATGAAGGCTGGGACGCTGCGTGTGAACATCCACAGCCACAAGCTGAAGACGACGCCTTTTGAGACAAGGTGTCAGATCACTAGGTAGGCAACATGTGCATCGAAAACACTTACAACACCAGAGGGCACCAACAACTCGATAGAACGGGCTATCCAGGACCTTGGCCATCTGCACCGACAAAATTGCGAATGTCCCGTGAGGGAAGACCATCCCCAGTAAGCCATCGAGAATGGAATCTTTCCATTTCTCACAACAGAAAAGATCGACAGAACTGTCAGGATGATCCACGCAATCCCCATTGACCAGAGGATGAAAGATCCGACGAAGCACGCTGCGAAGACCATTTGACCAGCTTGTTCGATAAATGGGAACTGGCTTCCGAAGTGGAGGGGGAGGAGTCACACTGTAAGTTTCTTCTTGGCTCCTCATTGTTCCTTCGAGGACGTGCGTCTCATGATCGTTCTCTGGACTAACTACGGAAAAAGTCCTTCCTTCCAGGATATAAGTACCTCGTCGTTCGCTCTCCGTCTCTTTCTCCCAGCACACTCTACTTTGCTAAACTCGCTCTATCAACAACTTTGCTCGCTTTGAAAACATCTTTCTCGTACTATGCCTAACCCGAACACTGAAACCAATCCCCCTTCCCCTGGCCGTGAGTCTCTCTTTCTTTCTTTTTCCCCCTTCTCGTTTTGTTGCTCTTCAGCTGTACTAATCTACTCGTATTTATTTCTCTTAGGGGATGACGTTGACGTTCCCGTCGCTAATCCGAACGATCTCGACAACTACGTCTATACTGCTGCATTCGATATCTCCTGTTCCCAGAAGGCTCACGAGCGCGCCAGGGCCTTGGCTGCTGAAGAAAGTGACGTTTCCGACGAAGACAATAGTCTTTGGTCTGGTTCCGGCAACGACTCTACCGCTGCCACCGATCCCGACTCCTCCTCTCACGATGTATCCAAGCTCGAAGCTTACTTCTATCACGCTGGCATTGCTCCAAGGGGTCATTGGCCGAAACTTGTCTTCAGAGATGGAGACGATATCTTTGAAGTGCCCAAGGGGCCCGACACTCGTGTTCGTCATATGAGACTCGCCAATGTTCCCGAGACCCACGAGTTCGCCAGCAACGGACTTTGGGAGCAGGTCCGCGATTGGGTACGTTGCCTTCTCCTTACGCAGTGAATCTCATGACTAACTTTCGTTCTAAGATCGCCGATTTCCTCATTAGAAACGGCGTCAAGGTCTCATCGGTTGACTTTGTCCGCTTCGTCTACGAAAAGAAGATCGAGGACCGGGAGATCGAATCGGACGAAGAGGAAGAGGATGACGAAGAGGAGAAGGAGGAGGAGGGCGCCACCGACGAAGAAGAAGACTTGGACGCTGCTTTCGAAGCTATAGCGCTCAGCAAGCCCGTCAAAGACCGCAACGATCAGTATCACTACACCAACGCGACTGTTTGGATTGGAGTCCTCCCCGACACGATGAACGGTACCCGTGCCCACGAGTTAACCAAGGAAATCCGTACCTTCCTCGACGGGCTTCACTTCGATGCAAAGGTAGATATCGCCTTTCGCGAGTCCATGGCCAAGTCCCTCGTCGCAAACGGACCAAAGCTTTATGCTCCCGTCGACTCCGGTGACCCTCTTCAGGACGTCGTCGACAACGTCTCTGTTGCCCTTAGCATTCCTATCTCTGGTCGCAAGACCACCATGCAGGGAACCATGGGTCCCTACTTCCATCACGACGGCAAACTTTACGCTATCACGGCTCGTCACAACCTATTCCTAGCCAACGACGGCAACGCGGAATACAAGTACAAAAGTACGTTCACTTGAATCCCTTTGAGCTTTCCCTTTCTGACTCTACGCTCCTCAGCTTCCGCGCCCAAGAATAAGGTCATAGTGATGGGGACCCTTGCTTTCAACGGCTATATGGATTCCATAAAGGCGAGTATCGGTAATCTCAATGAATCGGTCAAGACTCTCAAGATCAAGATTGGCTCGTTAGAAGAGAGGTTGGCGAACGGACAAGCTGCTCCAGGGGCGCAAGAGCTGCTCAAGGAGCAACAGAATGAACTTGAGAGGATAGAGAGGAAGGTTCTCAACCTCAAGAGGTTCCACGTCGTCATGGGTAAGAAATGGGCCAAGACTGGCGATCGTGTCATCGGCCACGTCGTTTATGCTCCCCCTATCGGCGTCGGTGTGGGCCCTAACCGATTCACGCGTGACTTTTGCATCGTCGAGCTCGACAAGTCCAAGTTCGTCAATTTCATCGGGAATTTCCTTAGTCTCGGTGCGATGCTTTGTTATCTGCCTCGTTGTCTTCGCTGATCTGACACACATGGTGCTTCCCTTCTCTCTTCCAGGCCCCGAATACAAGCCCGAGGACCTCACGAAACTCTTATACGAGAGGATTGATGTCAGCTCTGAATTTAAGTATCCAACCGACGGTCTCCTCAAACTCTGGGGAATGCTTACGGCCGACGACATCAAAAACCCCAACACCCTGGACACCCACGAAGATCGCATTCGACGCGTCGTCAAGCGTGGCTTCAAAACCAACACCACCGTCGGAACTCTTTCGGGCTTTATATCCTACGTTCGGAACTACTTCCCAAACGACACCACTACTGAGTCCCTCGAGCTCTCTATCCTCCCCCACGAGAGCGAGACTGGAACCTTCTCCAAAGGAGGAGACTCAGGTGCTCTCATCGTCTCCCCCAAAGGCGAGTTCGTTGGCCTCCTCACCGGCGGCACCAACAAGGGCACCGACGGTTCGGACATTACCTATGCGACGCTCTTCAAGTACGTCTGGGATAACGTCCTCGAGAAGTACCCTGGCGCTAGTCTCTACTGGGAGAATATTCAGGCCTTCTTGGCTGGCGCAGCTTAGGTTCGTCTTATTTCCTCCCGTCTTTTGTACTTTCTTATCATTACCCCTAACTAACGACCCTTTATCTAGGTCAAGGAATTGTAACCCGACCCTCGTCTTTGATTTTTCTGCAACTCCTTCTCTGTCTCGTTACCCCCACGCTCATTGCCAGTTTGTGACCCGTTCCACGGTTTTGTTCCTCGCTTTTATCTATTGGGTCCTGATTCTTGGTGCAGATAAGATTGCTTTGACCGTTGGGCGACTGAAGAGGTTCGTCTTCTATCGTTTTTTCTCTTTCTGCGTGTATCCTGTGCTTGCGGGATGGTATGACAGACGATCATCGGTGCTTAACCTTTTCCGCCGTCGCGACTCCGGGGGGCCCGTCGGCATTACGGTCGTTCCCACCAATCCTGGGGCTCCGCCACGGTCACATCATCGTTCATAAAGAACTGGGAGGGGGGGGCTCTTTTCGTGACATCGTCAATCATGGCAGTTCTGGTGGCTTTCCGACAACTGCCGCAGAGCCTGACGCCGTTTAAGTGGAATCCGGAGTTCCTGGGGCATGTATATATGTATAGCTGGCGCCAATCTGATAAGACAGGAGGCATCTCTCATTGTGTGGCAGAATGGAGGTGTGACTGCACTTATACCTGAATGCATCCTCGAATAGCTTAGAGGAACCCAAGTGTCCTATAGATTCGACTTTATGGCGAATCTGATCCCCTGACGTGGTCGCGTACTTACTACTAGGAAAAATCTGTTGAGCGAACGTCTGGCACCACCGCTCTTCAAATTTCAAAGTCGATCATTCATTCCCTTTATCCGCTTCCGTTCCACTGCGGCACTACACCGCTTCTCCATAGCTCCTCACCTTCGACCACTGGCACAAATGCCCCTGCCATTCTCGTCATCGCACAACCCAGCTGCGGACGGTCGCCTAGGGATAAAAGAGCAATGAATCCAATGTCGTGTATTAACCCTGGTCCTTTGGCCGGGATGACGCGAGTAAAATAGGTGGTAATGCAGAGATAAAAGGAAATTCCTCTCCAAACTTCCAGAGTGTGGTCGTAGATCGAGCAACATCTATGAAATTGTTACCCCCGTCTGATAAGAGAGATCCCTCCAAATCTTTAAAATGGGTCACTTCCGGAAACCCTTGGTCCCGCAACTGATGACCGAGCCTGAACTCTCTCCCCCTGGGGTATCTTGCCCTTTTTCGACCTCCGCGATCGACTTTCTCCTAGTTGGTTCGTCAGGGACATAAGGTGCCTTGAACAAAGAACCGTCTATGAAGGCTGGGACGCTGCGTGTGAACATCCACAGCCACAAGCTGAAGACGACGCCTTTTGAGACAAGGTGTCAGATCACTAGGTAGGCAACATGTGCATCGAAAACACTTACAACACCAGAGGGCACCAACAACTCGATAGAACGGGCTATCCAGGACCTTGGCCATCTGCACCGACAAAATTGCGAATGTCCCGTGAGGGAAGACCATTCCCCAGTAAGCCATTGAGAATGGAATCTTTCCATTCCTCACAACAGAAAAGATCGACAGAACTGCCAGGATGATCCACGCAACCCCCATTGACCAGAGGATGAAAGATCCGGCGAAGCACACTGCGAAGACCATTTGACCGGCTTGTTCGATAAATGGGAACTGGCTTCCGAAGTGGAGGGGGAGGAGTTCTGCCATATTCTCGCCGTTGATTAAAAGAGAATATCCCCCCTGCCCGAGCGGACCTGGATCAGGAACATCAGCGACAGAGGTCATTCTACAAATGATTCTGTACCCACCCAGCACGATGAATGCGGACAGAATCAACGTAACATCAGGAGTGCCACATGTGATGAGGCGGAGTAAATAAATAGTTATCATCATAAGGGCAAGCGAAAGCCCGATGAGGACCATTACGAGCGAGAAGGTCGTAGTGATCAAGGCCAACGTAACGGAATGAGGCTGCAGAGCCTTGGCAACAAGTCCACCTGTAGACGACGCGACAACAAGAGTAACCACAGGGAGTAGCCACACTGCCGTCATCTTCGCCAGAGACTGTTCTTGGCGAACAATCCTGAAAAAGTCGGGAATAATGAGTCTGCCTGGAATTTAAGCATGTGATAGAAACCCACATAATGTACAGCATACCAAAAGCGATGAGATATGAGACTGCTGAATCTAGCCACCAGAATCCCCACAAGGTATACATGAATGTATTGCCGCCCCAGCCATGTTCTTGATTCAAAACCTAAACAGTGTTATTAAGGCTCGAATAAATTGACGGAGGAGCTCACGAGACCGGCGTTGATCAATGTTGTAGCGCCCATAGGGAAGCAACCGATAAATAGGCTTTGAGCCGGGTGATTCAACATCAATCCCCACACCTAACGGAAATGAGATGAGCCTCAGGATCAGTTCCGTACGACGGGTACACACCTCGGGGAACATGAGATATCTCGCAATCGTGCAACCACACACGAAGACGAAGAGGATGAGATTGAGGGCGAAGAGTCCGAACCCTACCCATCGGAGCGGGGCGGAACCACCGCCATAGGGAAAGTTGGTAACCAGCGCAGAGGTGATACCTGTTCCCATTATGACTGCATGCCAAGCCCAGGTGAAGTGTCTGTGATAGATCCGCACCGTGATGTCAGGGTTGTGTGAAGTCCCGAAGCGGCGTCATGTGTGAACGTACCGAATCCGCTCTCTCCAGGGTTTGAGTGGTTTCAAGGGGAAACCGTGAGCCATCGAGCGAGATGGAACGGGAGGGGGGGTCTCCTGGTGGGGGTATTGGGGGAAGATGACTCGGGACGGGAGGGAATCAGGTCTGTGACGTTGGTCGACGTCGATATTATATACGGAGTACGAATTCCGAATTTACCACGTGAGGTTTACAACATGATCCGGCGCTGAATAATAAGAGTTCCTGGCGGCGGATGACGTCTGAAGTCCTCCGTTAGTGTTCAGATGGACCATTCTCGATCTCATAGTCGACCGGAATGCGAGTGCGAAAGTGTAGCCCGGAAGAGGTACCGATCGCGGGAATTCCACGATGCTCGTGGGTTGCGGCGTGACCAGTGACATTCTGCCCACGGTTTGTCTCAGAACTTTCCATTGGGCTTCGGTCCCAAAAATCAATCCAAGGTGTATGACCAGCATCCATGTGCTGGGAACTCTATGAGCGTATATGCATATATCTATGAGGACTGGGCCGTGAGAGGGGCGCTGTGATTCTAGCCGCTCCATCGGATCACAAACAGTACGGATCTTCCGGTAACTAGGACTCTTTTAGAAGTCTACGATCTTTGGAGGTATGCAAGTCCGACAGTCCCAGCTCGAAAACCCTACGCCTCCAACAAAGGATCGAGGGTCATCGGAGCGTTATGCATTCGCTGAACCAGTCCATCCCATCGCACTTCCTCTCGGGTACGAAAACTCACAAAGAAGAAGCGAGGAGAGATCTTCAAGAAAAAACTTGAAACCGAGTGGCTTTAAATAAGAGGCTTGGGTAGATTAGCGACGTTAACATATATTTAGGTTTAATCACTAGATTGATCTCCTTCCATCCCACTTCCGTTCCTCATTGAAGTGACCCAAATTATCCTGGCCGGCGGCCCCAGAATTCCGTGCAATACGTGAGACAAGATTGGAGAGAAGCAAGCTCTGAATTGATGCCCTTGGTGCTGCAGGTACTCGGAAGAGGGAAATTGGACGCAAAATTCTTTGGACACACACCTCGCGAGTGCATTTGTCTGCGGCATAGCCCTCACAAACCGGAGGGGTCTATCTCTCGGTGCAGGATAAACCCTCTTGTTAGAACTGGAGCACGCCTTGGGCGTAGGGGATATCAGGTTGTATGGTGGTTCTTGAACGCCAATTCCATCTTTGAACGTTTGAACCACCGGACCATACCGGCAGCTCGGATAGCAGTGTCGATTGTCTCAGAGCCGATAATGTTCGGGGGACACAAGCTGCCGGTGTTCGTCCCTCTGGGTGCAGCGAGATACCTCTACATCCACTGCTATCCAGATTTCGTTTCCCATCCGAAGAACGCATCCACCTGCGTATTGTCCATTGTGGTCGGAAGGGGTAGGTTACGGTCGCGGGGGAGGAACCGTCGTCGTCATCTGGTCCGTCGAGTGAGGGCCTGTAACAAGCAGAGCACAGAAAAGACGGCTTTTCTATGGAAACGTCTCCTACAGACTGCTCAGAGTAACGGTTGTCAGTGACCAGACTACGACTGAATGCTTGGGAAGGGGTGCACCAAGGTCGACGATAAGGGGGATGCGAAAGGCTATGTGGAGAATCCGATGGCCAAGCTTTAAAAACCCCGCGGGACAATCGACGCCGGCGGCATCTGGGACGGGGATCCGAACGAGGCTGCACCGGCGGGAGTGGTTCGAAGGTAGGAAAAGAGATTCAGGGAGTGGTGGTGGTTAGGACGCCCGCGACAAGGGTGTTGACAGTCAACAGGTGTTGGTGAAGTCCACGAGTAAGGGGGGAGATCTGGACCACCGCCGACAGGTTCTCGGCGAAGCGGCCACGTCCCAAGCCGCCAACGCGTCCCGCAACGCTCAGTCACCGAGCCCCCCGCATCCTGCGTGTATCACTTTAGCCATTTCCCCGACATCGCGATAAATGTGACAGAAGATATATCGGCAAGCCCGAATACGTGAGGCCGTTGTGAAAGCGATGGGGTCCTCACTGGCGACAGAACGGCCTCTCCACTTTTGGTGTATATTCACGCCCTGAAGATTGGAAGGGATATTTTCCGCACTAGCGTACCGAGCTTGAGGAGGATTGTTTCTGGATTGCAAGTACCGGTTCGAGTAAAGACACCCTTTTTCTGGAGTCGGGGGATTACGTCTGGAGATGCTGGGCCTGGATAGACAGCCAATAATCTTACGCGTCGTGCAAGTGTTCTATCTAGCGTTCGTCTCATTGAAAATTTCCCTCACGCGGTCTGGTCACGAGTCTATCCACTCCGTGGGAATAGTAGGAACCTTCAAACTCAGGGCCAGACCACGCTCCTAAACCGCTCCCCCGTCTCCTCCACCAGTCCAGTTGCATCTCAGCCACAGTTTACAACCCAACCCACAGCAAGGACCTATGGGCTTATCCACTTGGCCCGTTGATACTGGCTTCCAACGGTCACAGTCGACGATGGAGGACTTTGATATGTACATGGACACCGCACACTACACAGGCACCGGGACTTACGTCTTCCTACCGTCCCAGACTGTATGTGATAACGGGTGGGTACCTTTCGTCGGCGGTTCGGAAATTCGACTCAACTGACGCCTCCTACAGCAAACACAAAATACCGTTCGGCAGTGTATGTCCACAGACCCCCTTCACCGTGATCTGGTACTTACACCGGCGGTAGTCCGAAGAAACAGAACATTATCTGGCAGAGGCGCACTCAGAATGTCCCCCGCAATATTATTCACGCGAACCATCACCTGCCCCACAACACAGACCCATCCACAATGTCCCCGTCGAAATCCTCCTCAGGATCTTTCGACTCATCGCCCCTTCACGTACCCGAGACAGTCTGTACGACCTCTCGAAGTTGACCCACGTTTGCCGATTCTGGAGGGTGACGTTGGTTAACCAACCTCGGGTATGGTCCACGGTCTTCGTAACACAAAGCGACTGCCGGAGTTTCGTCGAAGCCTGCCTCAGAAGAAGTCACCCTGTCCCGTTGGATGTTACGGTAGACACCAGCGAGGTGGCACGCACTCGTTCAGGGTGCACGTGTGGCAAGGATAGTCGGAGAAGGCTCTTCCCCAACGAAAGCATCCCTTGCGAATGGCACTTCCAGTTTGAATCCCTCGCCGAACCCAAATACTCAAGTCGCATTCACACGTTGAACATAAATTTTGACGGCGGGTTCGTGCCTTATGCGGAAAGCGAGTGGCTCGCATTGGGGAGCTGTCGGTTTTTCACTTCACCCTTTCCTCGGCTGGCCACCATCAAATGGGAGAATGAGGCAACAGAACATGCCAATTACCTATTCACCATCCCACCTTTCCCCCCTACTTTGCGCTCCCTGACCTACGTGGGAGCCTGGGGCAACTTCATCGCGCCGGTTAGCAACCTGACCTCCTTCGTATTCGACAGTGGCTGTAGTTCTAAAGGGACTAGCGTAGAGGCCGTTCGGTTGTTCCTGTTGAACAACCAGTCTCTCGAGTCACTTGACCTCAAGTACGTCGATTTCGAGGGTGACTCGAAGGGCCCCCCCGTCCACCTTTTGAACCTCAAGTCATTGGTAGTTTGCTACCCTGTCGAAAGATTGTCAACCATCATTCGCGTACCTCCCTTCTGTCGCCTCTCGTCCCTTCAAATCTCATCGTCCCAGGACACCACATGTTCGCTGTATGCCACCGGAGACGGGATCACATTCTCCGCAGAATGCTTCGCACGCAATTTCGCAGAGACCTGGGGGGGCTTAACCGGGTACGCAAGACCCACCATTCGCCACATTCGCCTTGAGGATGGGCCGGGGGTTGGTGATTGTGGTGACTACGGGATCATGTTCATTTCCGTGTTGTCGGACGCGCACACCCTGGAGATTGGAAACGGCTATTTCCCATTCTGGTATGATAGGTTTTTGGACGACCTGAAGCACCTCGGGCCACAGTTGAAGGTCATCCGTTTCGCGATTTCGGATAAACTGGAACCATTCAAGAGGAGCGATGAATATGAAGCTTGTGGAGGCTTTCTTCTGGATCAAATTGAGGAACTGGTTAAATACCGGTTCGAGCGAGGGCACCCCTTTTCTACAGTTGAGAGGATGGTGGTTGGAGGGAGTGAGTGGGCCAATAGGCAGCAGGACTATGTGTGGAGGTGCTTCTATGGTAGTCGCAAGCTCTGCCAATATGTCCGGCCGGGATAGGTAGGGGAGCGAATAATTCCTTTCGTTCCCACATCCAAAAAAAACTTTCCTTGTACACTCACCTCTCGGTTGCTCGCTTCCATCCCGAGCGTTCGTTCCTAATAAATGACATTCGTCGGAGATTCCCTGGCTAAAGGGTACTCAATGCAAGCACAGGTGAACACGTCCATCGTGGGAATAGTTGGGTCGTCAAACGCTCAGCGTACAGCCCTTTGCTTCACCCCTTGCCTTCCTCCCTTCCGCCTGCCAGTTAAGTCGCTGCCTACCTACAGAGTGGAGCGATGGACCCATCGACAGGGTTCAATACTAGTTTCCAACAGCCTCAAGAGGATACGGGCGCAAACATGCCGATGAACCCCACCGCACTTAGCGCGTATCCTGACACTTACCCGGTCCCACCTCAACCCGCATATCCTGACAATTACCCAGTCCCACCACAACCCGCTTACCCTGACGCTTACCCGGTCCCGCCTCAACCCATGTACCCTATATACAATAACGCCGGGTAAGGTACACTCTTGTGTGGTTTGGGGATCAGTACTAACAGGCACTAGGTATAATGCCCAGTACACACCAGCGAGGGTTGTAAGTCTATAGACTGGTCTAGTGTCGTAGCCCCCACCCTGACGTTGGTCTCAGCCCGAGAAGCCAGGGAGCAATAACCCCCCATCGGAAGGATTTGTAGGGGATCTGTCACAACGACGACCTCCACAAGCAATCCACAAAGTCCCCCCAGGAACTCTCCTCCGGATCCTCCAATTCATCGCACCTCCACACACCCGGGATGGACTATACTCCCTCTCCAAATTGTCACGTGTTTGCCGGTCCTGGAGGGGGGCGTTGTTGAGCCAACCTCGAGCCTGGGCCACAATTTTTATGACGTGCAAGGACCGTCGGAGTTTCATCGAGATGTGTCTCGAGAGAAGCCAGCCCGTGACTCTCGAGGTTACAGTGGACGCCCGCGAGGAGGGGTGGCCCCATCCACGGTGCACCTGCAGCCGAGACACACGGGCGAGGCTCGTTCCCAACGAGAGCAATCCCTGCGAGTGGCACTTCCAGTTCGAATCGCTCGCCGAAGCTGAGCACTGGAAGCGCATTCACAAATTGAACATTCATTTCGATGGTGTATACTGGCTCGCCAACCAAGGACAGAGAAAACTGCTTACCTTGGGAAGCTGTCGGTTCTTTACCCTGTCCTTCCCCCACCTCACAAACCTTAAATGGGAGGAAGAAGACACGGAGCACGGGAATTACATATTTTGTGTCCCGCCCTTCCCCCCCACTCTACGCTTCCTATCCTTCAGGGGGTCCTGGGATGGTTCGGTTACGCGGGTCAACAACTTGGTCTCCTTCACTTTCGAGAACCACTATGAAGATAAAATCAATGTGGAGACCCTTCGGTTGTTCATCTCAAACAACCGGTCTCTTGAATCACTCTCCCTGAAATGGGCCGATTTCGAAGGTACCTCAAGAGGTCCCCCTGTAAGCCTTTTCAAACTCAAGTCATTCAGCATAGACTTTCACGCCAAGGTTTTGTCAACAATTATCCGTATTCCCGCCCTCCAACGTCTTTTCTCGATTCGGATCTCAAGGGACGAGCACGAGGAGGAATTTACACTGCGTGCCACTGGAGATGGGATCACGCTCTCTACCAAATCCGACCTGTCTAACATCGCAGAGGTCTGGCAGGACCTCACTGGATACGTACGGCCAACCATCCGTCATATTCGCCTCTACGATGATTGGGATAATGGCGAACATCACCAGGGTGGTGACGGCATCACCGTCGCTTCGCTGTTGACGGATGTTTACACCTTGGAGATTGGGAAGAATTATTGGGCGTCGTGGTATAATGGGTTTATGGCCGACTTAAAGGACCTTGGACCAGAGTTGAAAACCATTCGTTTTGAGATTTCGGACGAACACGAGCCGTTCCAGGGGAGAGGGGACGAGTATTATGACGAGGGAGGCGAGCTTCTGGATCAAATCGAGGAACTAGTCAAGCACAGGTTCGAGCAGGGACGTCCCTTTTCCGCAGTTGAGAGGTTGGTGGTTGGTGGGAGTGAGCGGATCAATAGGCAGCAGGACTATGTGTGGAGATGCTTCTATGGTAGCCGCAAACTGGGTCGGTATGTTGTGCCTGTATAAGTAACTGGTTCTGTGTTTGTCTCATCGGTGGTTCCTCGCGAGCGAGTGAATTTTGTGAGTTCCGTTCTGTGATGTGATGTGGTGTTGTGGGGAGGATGAGCGATCGTGTGAATTTCGTTTTGTTTCCAGCCACTGCGCTCGCGATGTCGGCGACTCCGCTCTCCCGTCCCTTTACATGGCAGGCAAGTCGCTCCTGGCCTCGATCGCGTCCCGGTTCCTCAGACGTCAAGGCGCCAACGTCTTATTCCTGCCACTGAACGCGGATATCACGGCGACAGATGTAGTTCTTGGTACCGACAATAACCTCGTTAAGGTGACACACCGGACTCCTCGTCCGTCAAGCATGGCCTCGATTCACCCCTTTCCTTACACAACTGGATGCGCCTTACTCGAATGCGGCGCGAACGCCTAGGTTGGTTGGGGGAGATAAGTAGCTGGGAAAGTTGGGAATCGTTTAGGGTAGGTTCCACACTCCATGCATTCCGCGGTCCTTTGTCTGATACAATGTCATCGGACCCATGGTCCATTGCAGATCATGGTTCGGCCCCGTGGGAATGTCACAGGGATTGACGTGACCGCCGTGCGTGTTGGATTTCCAAAGAACGGTCCTCGCGACGGTACTTTAAGTTGCTCCCTCTCGGCTCGTCCATCCTCTCTTGACCACATCACAATCCCCACCCACATCGCGACAGATTCGCAGGGGAGAACGATGAGTTACCCCCTTGGCCACGACAAACTCCACGACAATCCCCCGCACTCGATAGGAACCGCAAAGGCCCCGGTGGACGCCACCCCTCCCGGGACTGCCGAAACCCATATCCCCTTCAGGTAAGATGCATCTCTATTCCATTCAGGAGTCGCGCTAAGTTGTTCGTTCATGCAGTAAACGCGGCATTCTGACAACACGAACAAGACCACACATAAGCCACTCCATACCATCCCACGATTCACCTATCCACAGAATTCCCACCGAGATCCTCATCATCATATTCAAACTTGTCGGGTTTCCAAAGTCCCGAGAAGACGCATATACCTTCCTAAGCTTGACGCACGTTTGCCAGTTCTGGAGGACGTCGTTAGTCCATTACCCTCAAGCATGGACCACAGTCTTTGCGACGCAAAAGGACCGTCGAAGTTTTGTCGAGACGTGCCTCGAAAGGAGCCAACCCCTTCCTCTGGAAGTCACTGCAGACGTTGGCGACAATGAATGGGCTCCCGTGGGATGCAGCTGCGACGAGGATGATTCGGGGAGACTTCTTCCTAACGAGAAGATACCCTGCGAGTGGCACTTTGTGTTTGAGCTTCTCGCTCGCCCGATCAACTCAAAACGCATCCAAGTGTTAAATGTGGACCACTCGAGGTCATCATTTCATCCCCTACTGGAATTCGGAAGCTGTCGATTCTTCAATTCACCCTTCCCACAACTCACCACCCTTGCATGGAAGGACGATGGGAAAGAGTATGCCCACCACTTGCTCTCTACCTCACGCCCCCTCCCCAACTTGCACTCCGTGACCTTCGATGGACGTTGGAACCAGTCGCTCGCCCGAGTCAATAACCTTACCTCCTTCACCATCAAGAATTTCATCTGGCAACTCGATGCGGAGACATTGCGGCTGTTCGTGTCAAATAGCCGGTCTCTCGAATCGCTGGAACTTTATATCAGAATCAGCGGCGACACGAAGGGCCCTCCTGTCGACCTCTTGAACCTCAAGTCGCTTAGTATCGATACTCGCCCCCTGGTTTTGTCGAACGTCATTCGTATCCCCGCCCTTCAGCGCCTTTCCTCGCTTCGGATCTCCCTGGAGGATGAACTTGGGGATTTCCACACCCTTCGTGCCACTGGGGATGGGATCTCGCTCACTGCAAAGTTCTGGGCATTTAATATCATGGAAGATTGGCAGCTTCTTACTGGATACGTTCGACCTACCATACGCCATGTCTACGTCTACGATCAACGACCAACTTCCATCTGTCCCTACGATAGTTTTTCCGCATTGATCATAGGATTAATGGTGGACGCATACACCGTGGATATCGGGCTGACCTATTCAGGTTGTTGGGGCGGCAAGTTTTGGACTGAATTAAAACAGCTGGGCCCGCAGTTGAAAACTATACGCTTCGAAGTTTCGGGGGATATGGAACCATATGGGGGGCCATCTAACCCTGACGCTGCCTTTGTTGATCGTGTCCTGAGCAACATCGCGGAACTGGTGGAGCATCGGTTCAAGGAGGGTCGGCCGTTTTCCGCTGTTGAGAGGATGGTTGTCAGCGAGGATGAACAGGTGGATAGGTCGCAAGAGAATGTGTGGAGACAATTTTGGGACGATCACAGGATAGGGGAGTACGTGGTGGCCATGTAGTGACTGGGGTCTCACAGCATTGTTCTTGGTGCAGGTTTTGCACTTGTTATGGACAATTCTCTGGACTGTTGACCAGTTTACGGCTCCTGTGCCACCAGTTATAGTTCTACCCACCCCAGGGAACGCCGACCTTGTTAAATGATACATATATACGCTTGAACATTCCAGTTGCATACGACGACCCAGAGCCTCATCCACGCCACGGGTTCTTCCTCAGCCCTCCTTCAGCGTCCACGTCAATCCCCTGAGCAATCCAGTCTCTCTCGATTTTGATAAGCGTTTCTGCGGTTTCGCGAACGGAATCCTTCCACGGCGTTCGAGTCAAACCCAACCTCTTCAACGTGGGCTCATAAACGACGATCGAATCGGTCTGGCCACTTAACGCCAGCGTAGGGAGTTTCAACTCTGGGTGGAGACTCGCGATATATTCTATGGCGTCCTTGAGCTCAAACCACTCCCCGGTCAACAGGTTTCGCGTCTTTCCGGGTGTGTTGATTCCGGCGATGGCTGCGGAAGCGGCGTCCCTGACGTCGGTATACCCGACGTTGAAGGTCACGGATTTGCTGTCGGGAAGTAACGCGTTATATAAGAAGAGGTTGGTGCTGAGCGCGCCGAGACTGCCGGGAGGGATGATGGTCGTTGGGGCGAACGGGCCGATGAAGTACGATGGGTTAACTGGCGTGGAGGTTTTTCGTCAGGAGCCATCCCACCGAGAAACCCCCGATAAGACTTACTCATGGCGATGTTGACGTCAGGGCGGGCTTCCCCGATTTCGTTGACAGCCTTCTCAGCCAGGGCCTTGGAGGCGCAGTAGATGTACCACGTGTTATCACTTGCAAGAGCTTGTTCCCGGGTTGCAGGGTTCCAATCTATCGAACCCTGATGTCAGAGGCTATTTGAGGACACCCGAAGGGTGAAAATTTCCCCACCATCTTCAGCGATCCTCGTCAAGTTCATCAAGTTGGGCAAGTCGACTGTTGCCCCGATGCTGCTCAAAAACGAGAACCGTTTGATTCCGGCGTCGAGGGCTTGATGTAAGAGTCTCGTCGACCCGAGGATCGCATTCTGTAAGTCATAGATGACCAACGTCAGCCAACGCACCCAGAGGAAAGGTAGCAACTTGACCCACATCGATGGTCGCTGCAGGGTCCGAGCGACCAGGCAACGAAGCAGCTAGGTGGATCACAGCATCAACGCCTCCAACGAGTGTAAGTCGGCAGTCGAACGTGAGAAAATAACTCCCCCCTCACCTTGCAAAGCAGCAGTGTAATCCCCCTTGAGTAAATCGATAGCAAGGATCTCGACTATGGGTCCATAAACCTTTTGGAATATCTCTCGGCTCTCTGTGAGCTCCACATCACGAACCGTTCTTTTCGACTCGTCAGCCCCTACAAAAGAGCACTTTGCGCAACCACGTACCCTCTGACACGATAGCCTTTTTGGACGAGCTGTTTGACGACGTGACCACCGAGGAACCCACTCGCGCCGGTGACCTTGGAATAGATGAGCCATGTCCTCCACGAAGCCTTGGTTCGGGCGACGACGCACTAGGATGAGTTCGGAAGCCATTGGCAGGGTGCTGGTTGAAAGCAAAGATAAGAGGGGGAGACAATATAAACACTAGGGTCGTTGAACGGCGTCGATTCCAATAACCCATGACCTTTATATCAGCCTCGGGTTGTTCCCATAGTGTTGGGCATCAGCACACGCTTCAATCGCTTTCAAAGTACTGAAAGTGGCAGAATCCGCCCCAAGCCCGGGTTGACCATGTTCTTATCGGGCAAGCGAGGGGGTGGGTTTTGCTGGCGTTGTCTGCTTGTTGAATTAGGAAAATGGACTGCTCACGCCCGGAACCGGGGTTTTACATTATCCGGCGCAGCGCTTGGCGGTAGTACTGTGTGGTAGACGAGGTAGCTGTGATTTCGGAGTCCGCCAACCCTCCTCCTAGTCCACTGGGCCGTGCCACCGTCCCAGAGAATGGAGTGCTGGATAGAACGCGGGACCAAGACGCGATACGTGACGCGTGAAGCTTGACAAGCTCGAAGCTCGAGGGGCGAAATTTCGAATGTTCCCTCACTACCAGTTGTCCGCCTGATCAGTGCAGCAAAGCGACGGCAAGGACGGCGAGCGGAAGCATTTGTCCTCCACCGTCACGATGATTACCTGCTTTTGTGGAACAGTGGTATCTTCCCACTTATCGAGCCTCGTCAAGCGACGGCTCGGACGCACTGGGGCCCATCGACCACGATGTGGGTCGGGATCAAAACCCGATGGTCGTTGGACGCCCAAAGCGCTCGACCCGCATCCGCCTGGGACCCGGGCGTGATAAGAAAAGGAATAGCCGAGGTATAAACTCGGATGGGTCCGACTCGGGGCGGGAAAACCGCGCGAGAGAGGAACCGGTGATACGTGACAGGCCGACCCCCTATTAGGCCCTCCAAGTCAGGCATCGACCCAGCCCGGCCAAAACCTGGCAGATGCGAATGTAACCAGCTACTCGGTTCCGGCTCAGGCTCGAACCTTGAACGCGCAGGAAACACATGATCACCTATCACGAACGTAAACGCGGTTTGTAAGGTGTCGGGCGAGAGCATCGTTTATTGCTCCCAGCAACTGTTCCCAACAGTACCTATCCTCACGGCGTGCCTCGACGAACCGTGCACGTGGGCTCTCAAAGAGTCCACCACAGTATCTCTACAACGACCGGGGGTGGGGCGGCGGCATCCCCGAGGCTGACGTGACTGAGTGACGAGGTCTCGGAGCTACTCCCGGAAA
>Ga0307517_10002394_pt1 | contig 30116 bp, 17 predicted proteins | sample 23_EM_MG_FD_194515 | JGI IMG/M metagenome (GOLD analysis project Ga0307517, IMG submission 194515) | Populus trichocarpa ectomycorrhiza microbial communities from riparian zone in the Pacific Northwest, United States - 23_EM | ecosystem: Host-associated > Plants > Roots > Unclassified | place... | reverse complement strand
GTCTTGATCCAAAATTGAATTTGAAAAAAAATTAAGGGACCAAAAGGTATAATTTTAGAAATTAGAGGATCAAATTGAACTTTTAGCGCCAACTTCAAACACACCATCTATTTTCGGTGCTTTTTTTCACATTAATCCTTATTCTTTTAATTTTGTCTCCTAGTCAATAAATAAAAAGAAATTGGATATCAATTTGACAATAGAAGAACTAAATCAAGAAAAAAAAATTAAGGGATTAAAATGAAAAAATCTTAAAAAACATTGCTTGAGTTTATATTGTACTGTGGTATGAATAATGTTTTACAATGTTGAACACCACCCTTCATTTTAGATTTTTTTTTTAATTTAATGTCAAGAAATTGAAATAGTAATAATTTACTTAATATTAATCATTAATTTATATGTTGAAAAATTGAAATCCCATAGCATAATTACAATTATGCCACTAAATAAACAACACCACTTTGCTTTCTCTCTCCAACAATGGAGTTCTAGAGAGAGAGATTGAAAGGGGAAAAATAGTTGAGGTTCAGTTCACCTGTACCAGACTTTGAAGTTAGTCTTTCTCTCTCTAAGATGGTGGTTTTTACTCTCTTTTAACCTCGAAAGAGAAATAAATAAATAAAAGGAATCTCCATGGAAATGCCCGGTCGAAGATCCAACAACTACATTCTCCTTAGCCAGCAGGCAGAGGAGCAACAGCAAGCACCGCCGCCATACTACGAGTCATCGTCTCTCTCTGGTGACTCAAAAAATAACAAACTAATAATAAAGCAGCAAGAGAGAATCTTCGTGGATTGGGAGCCTGATCATAGAATAATGGGAGGAAACAGTAATCGAACTGGTTTGTATTCTTCATCGTCAGCAGCGATCGGTTTGCAAAGGCAATCGAGTTGGAGTAGTTTCGGAGAGAGTTCCTTATCAGGAGAGTATTACCCGCCGACTACTCTGTCAACCGGTGGAGTAAATGAGATTGATCAGGCGTATGGGTATGAGGATGGGAATTTTATGACGGCGGCCAGACTCCCCTCTAATGGATCCTCTGGGAAGAGTTGGGCGCAGCAAACTCAAGAAAGTTATCAGTTACAGTTGGCTTTGGCTTTGAGATTGTCGTCCGAGGCCACCTGTGCTGACGATCCTAATTTTCTCGATTCTGTTCCGGCTGAATCAGCGTTGCGCTCCTCTACCTCTAACTCGCCAGAGGCCTTGTCTCATCGATTTTGGGTATGCTTGCTAATTTATTGTTTTTTTTTCAAATAATAATAATAAAAATATATTCGTGGGATCTTATTCATATAGAAATGTTGACCTCGAGCTCTTACTTATGGATTAGATTATTTTACATAGTTTGGGTGACGAGACGAGGGAAAATTGATTTAGTTGATAACTAATGCTTGAAATCTATTCTAATCAATTGTGCATTGAAAATGAACTAATAATATGCAAGCTAGAGGTTAGAATATGTCGAAGACAAGAGGTGTTGTTTGGGATAATTTGGGGAAGAATGAAGTTTTTAATCATTTTCTGGTCTGCTCATAACAAAACCGTAGTTCTCTATCGTGAGCCTGGATCAAAACTAAAAGCTATAAAAGTGATTCGATGTGTCAAATTAAGAAATATACATGTGGACATAAGAAGCTGCCATACTTTCCTAGTTGATGAAACAACCCTTTCTTGATTAGCCCTCCTGCAAAGTCCCTTTTGCTCTAGGTGGATGATTGCATGCAATCCCTCTAATTCAGTCTTATTAATTCTCCTCAATTTGTATTTGTGGATTGAACTTGCTACTCGGAACCATACTGTACATTAACCTTGTAGGAACTAAGTAGACAACCCTTTTCGCTTTACGGTCATTCTTGCTGCAATCCAAGTAGGTTTCTTCTAACTTTAGCTTTTAGTGGATTGAAACTCAGACATAGAATTATGTTGTGTCACTGGAGGGAAGCCAAGATTGTCTTCATTTTAGCTGCTAAAGTGAAGCTTATTTTTCACTCTAGGATGGATGGAATGCAGATGGATGATATGGTGGGCCCCATAGACATTTTACTGCGAAATGAAAGAGGGGAGAGGTACCATTTATGAGTGGGTCTATTGGTGCTAGCCTACTCTACTACCAACTTTAACCTTAATCATTAGGCAAAAGGGTGAGGGTTAGTGTAATGTATTAAATCAAAACTTCTTTAGGTTATCTGTTGTTTGCATGTCATGCTTTGTAGATTAGCATGGTTATTTTCCCTGTGTATATGGGTGCACTGGAGGCTGAAAGTCCGAAGTAACCTGGAGGTGGATGTGGGATCCAGTTTCCAAAACTTTCATTCCACTTATGGTTTTGCGTAGTAGCATCTGGCCTAGCCCAATAAGACTGTACACGTCTCTTCATTTTAGTACAGCGAACGGAAATGTCAAATATTCATAGCTCCACTTTTTATTTGGTTCCTCCTGTAGCATAATAACAAACCTTGCTTATTGGAATTCACCGTTAAAAGATGCAACTTATTAGTGTAGTGCACATCAGGTGAGTGGATGCTTATCATATTTAGACAAAATTCCCGATGGATTTTACCTAATACATGGAATGGATCCATATGTGTGGACTGTGTGCACTGATTCGCAAGAGAATGGCCGTATTCCATCAATTGAATCACTAAAGTCTGTTGATCCCAATGCTGATTCTTCAATGGAAGTGGTATTGATTGATCAACGTAGTGATCCATGCTTAAAGGAACTCCAGAATAGGGTCCATGGCATTTCTTGTAGCTGTGTAACAACAAAAGAGGTAGTTGATCAGCTGGCAAAGCTTGTTTGCAATCGGATGGGGTGAGTTCCAGTCTTTATTCATGCAAAAGTCTAAGAGGTAGCTTTTTATACAATACTTTGTTCATCATGGTCTTATTGCTATCATAAGGGGGTCAGCCAGCAGAAGAGAAGATGATTTCGTTTCCATCTGGAAGGAATGCAGTGATGATCTAAAAGATTGCTTAGGATCTGTTGTGGTTCCAATAGGCAGCCTATCCAGTGGTCTATGTAGTCATAGAGCTTTACTATTCAAGGTAAGAAGGCCTTTCATATTTTTATGCAGTGATTTCTATTTTTGTTTTCAACAATTAACTAGCATTTTGCTTGCAACTTTTGCTGGAGTTGCAGTATTTTAAAATTGATAACAAGTATGATGAAGAACATTTCTCAACCCCCTCACTAAAGAGTCCTGGTTGTGAATCTGTTTATTGTTTTTCTTGGTAGCAGAGAGGGATTGATGCTAACTTATATGATTTATGTAGGTGTTAGCTGACACTATTGATTTGCCATGTCGAATTGCAAAGGGCTGTAAATATTGTAAAAGAGATGATGCTTCCTCCTGTCTTGTTCAGTTCGAGCTTGACAGGTATTTTTTTTCCAATCATCGTGGTATCTTTCTGTTATTATTTGTTGCCAATTCAACAATTTATCCAACATTGTTTAGTTGGTTTAAGTGTGAAATTAAATGAATCAAAGTTTAGTTGGTTTATTCAGAGTTATTGACATCCTCTCATTGTTGTAGATTCTTCCTTTTCTTTCTTGTGAACATAACCTTGCTTCTTCTAAGATCTATTTTAATGTTCATCCTTATTACTTGTTAACAACATTGGAGAAGATTTTTTTTAAGATTTACAAAAGTAGACACATTGCATACAAATTCAACGTAATTCATACCTCGAGTAAAGCTAAACAAAATAGTTTATATCAATAAATGTTAGATTCCTGTTGCCAGTTGATTGTTGTGGTTTATTCTCTCCTTTCTTCCTTGGGGTGGTACATGTCAAAGAATCATCTTAACCCAATAGTTTAAGCTGTTAGGTTAAGTTCTAAGATATGATTTATATTATTCTCTAACACATCCCCTTAAGTGAAAGCCCTTTGAACTTGAAACTTGCACAGACCCACACTATCTTGTGCTTAATGTTTATCAAATAAATGGAGATGGTGAGATTCGAACTCGTGACCGCTTGGTCATCAAGGCTCTGATACTATGTCAAAGAACTATCTCAACCCAATAGCTTAAACTGTTAGGTGAGGTTCCAAGATATGATTTATATTATTCCCTAACACTACAATTGGGTCATTTTTTTTTATTAATGATGCAGTCTAGATTTTTTTGGTAGTCTAGGACTCTAGGCTCTGCATATTTCATAATTACAGCTACAGTTTGTGAGTAACATCTGACAAAGTACATTTAATTCATTTCAGGGAGTATCTAGTTGACTTAGTTGGAATGCCTGGCTGTTTATGCGAACCTGATTCCTTGCTCAATGGTCCTTCTTCCATCTCAATTTCTTCACCATTGCGCTTTCCTCGAATCAAATCAGTTGAACCTACCGTTGATTTCAGGTCATTGGCCGAACAATATTTCTTGGACTGCCAATCACTTAATTTCGTATTTGATGATGCTTCAGCAGGTAAATATTTTACAAAGCAGCTACATAAACTACACAAAGTCCATATTTCCGTGACCTGTCTTTGGATGTGATTATTTCTCTTCAACATGCACTTTTTATTATCTGCATGCATTAATGAGTATAATATGTGTTTGCCAATTGCTCATGTTGCATGCCCTTAATTGCAAACTTGAATTAATTGCCCAAAGCTATCGTTTTACGAGAATTTATTAGTTGGATTTGTATATATTTTCATTGCTGTTATCTTGGAGTCTTGCTACTAAAACTTGTAATTAGTTGATAAATTTGTTTAGAGCATTGTGTTCATGCAGGAGGTAATTATTAAATGAACATGGTTCACCATGTGAGGCTATGGATGATGCGAACCTCGTGAGTATAAATATCCAGAAACTCATAATGAAGTAGATAAACAACCCAAGAAAGTTGAAATCAAGTTTGTGATAGATAAACCTTAACCCAGAGATAACCTTGTATCCAAAAACCAAAGGTATTGAAAATTGAACTTAGACCCGTTAATTATAGAGAATCAAGAACCCGAAGTATTTGAAGACGCCACAAAGTCAGTTATACCTTGATAAGTCAAATTTGTTCTTTGTCTCAGCAAAGAGAAAAGTGTTGCATCACGTAAAACACAAGTTTATTTAAAACATTATGGCTGCTGAATTTTTGTAGCAAAAATAAAAACAATATATAGTCCTCCTTAATAACTATAATAAACTCTTATTGGGTTGCAAACCAACGGACTCAAGCTAATAATTAGCTAACACAAGCCTAATGCCTAAAACAATTATAAAACATTGATTTTGGGTCTGAACAAACTCAAACTAAAACACAAGCCCTAAACTGAATGTAAATATCCAAATAATAAAATAAAACAACAAATAAAATCTTAAAATAATTCAGAGTAATACAAAGAAATAATTCAACCAAAAAGTAATCTACCATTAAATACTCCAACCCTTCTTTTCTTGTGTAGTTAGGATAAATAAGGAATCTTTGTAAGAAAAAAAGATTTTGGAATATGAATGAATTCTTGCCACAATTGGAAATTATGATGCTGCCTATTAAAGATTCTTGTAAAATTACGAAACTAAAAAAAATAAGTTACTGAATATCCTTGCGAGAAAAAAAATCCTCTACAAATAGGAAGTTCACAAATTAAAAGATAATAAATAACAAAATTCGCATTGCATTTGTTGATATGTATTGCAAGACCTTACCAAACTTCGATTGATATGGAATTTTTAACCAATATAGAACAATATTTCTGGAAAGTTCTGGTAAAATTTCAGCTCGATCCAATAATCGGATTGAGAGTTATGCTTGATAGCGTAAAACTGGACAGTAGACACAATTATGTTATAATCCAAATTTCCTTGTTCAACCTTTTCTTGGATTATATCATTCACTCTTTTCAAGATGATTCATCCTCGAATCACCAATAGGTATAATAGATGTTTTATAGGACATTTTGTTTAAGTTTTCAAAGCTCTTTTCTTGTCAACACTTGCTTCTAACAACTTTCTATGAAAATTGCATCCTTCTCTATTGTCTTTCATTCTTTCGATGTTGTTGCTCTTATCTCTTAAGCTTGGCATTCATTGAATAGTTCTTTTAACTTTACAAATTCTTGCTTTAAAACCCCAAACATATGAGATGTCTTTGCTTTCTTGAGCGAAAACCCTTATTCATTCCCTTTCTCTTGGTGAATACATGACATAAATACAAAAAAGAGATGAAAGAAAAGCAAGATATGATATAAAAACATTATGGAATAGGAATTCTAACCTAAAATTTTGAATATGAAACTATAGGTACCCCACTGATTTTAACACCAATCTCGAAAACTTCAATTTACTTACCCGAATGAATCTCCCCCTATAAACCAAAATTTGCAATCTTGTTAATTTCTTTATTTTTTTTTACTCTAAATAGATATTCTGGATAGAATTAAATGTTGGACTTTTTTTTTTTTTATCAAATGATCCTTAACACAAAACTATACAATATTGAAAGAAGAGAAAATAAAACTGACTCGAAACAAGACATAAAAAAAACAGTGGATATAAAGATCCATAAACCTACAACAATGTAGATAAACAACCCAAGAAAACTGAAATTCAGGTTTAGATAGAAACCTAACCCAGAGATAACCTGTACCTAAGAATCAAAGGAAGTGGAAAAGAACTTGGATCCGTTGTTTATAGCGAAACAAGAACCCGAAGTATACAAATACGCCACAAGGTCGGTTGTATCTTGATAAGTCAGTTGTTGATCTTTGTCCTAACATTATGGTTGCTGACTTTTGTAGCAAAGAAAATAATGTATAGTCCTCCTAAATAATCATAATAGACTCTTATTGGGTTGCAAATCAATAGATCCAAGCTAATAATCAACTAACACAAGTCTAATGCCTAAAATAGTTTAAAACATTAATTTTGGATCAAAACAAAACAAAACTAAAACACAAGCCCTAAACTGAATATAAATATCCAAATAATGAAATAAAATAAAAAATAAAACCTGAAAATAATTCAGCTTAATATATAAAAATAATTCAACCCAAAAAGTAATCTGCCATTAAATATTTCAGCACTCATTTCCTTATGTAGTTAGGATAAAGAAGGAATTCTTGTAAGAAAAGATTTTGGAATATAAATGAATCTTTGCCACACTTGAAAACTATGATGTTACCCATTAAATATTCTTATAGAACTAAAAAATTCTCAAAAATAAGCCGCTGAATATTCTTGTGTTATGAGGAAATGAATCATCTTCAAATAAAAAGTTCATAAGTCAAAAGGCAACAAATAACAAAATTTGTATTGCATCTGTTGATTTGTATCGTAAGACCTTATCGAATTCCGATTGACCTGAAATTTTAACTCAATGTGGAACATCATGTGTGGAAACTCCTAATAAAATTCCAGCCCGATCCAACGGTCTGATTGAGAGTTATGTTCGATAGCGTAAAATTGGACAATAGATACAATTACACTAAAATCCAAATTTCCTCTAACCTTTTCTTGGATCATATCAATGAACTAACCATGAATGAACTAACCATGAAAGGGAAATAATCATTTTTCTAATTTCTTCTTAACAATGAGAAATATTTCTTTATAGCCATATTTATTGTTCGTTTATTTTAAAGTTGGTGATGTGGCCAAATAAGATGATATGTCCTTCCATAATTGGTTGGTCCGTGGCATGAACAAGCTCACCTAATAATTTTTCCAACTTAAATTCATGTGTACCTATCAAACCCAAAAAGTGAGCTATCATTTTTTCATTAAAATACTTAAATGTATTGGACTGAACTACCCTTCGGTAACCTACTTTACTGTAGACAAATTTTCTAATTTAATCTTCCCTTTCCCATTTTTGCAAGATCAGAAAGGTTTGTGCTCACTCTCCCTGATATTTTGTTTCCTCACTACTTTATGTCTTTACAGTATGTCAAGGGTTTTAGTTTTCTAGCTTCATAAGATTGATTTGATGGGTTTTGATATGCATGCCTTAACTGCCCTGTAACTTTGATAGCAAAGACCAAGAAGATGGTCGTGTGGTCTAATAATATCCTCTCATCTCACAACTGATTTTGGAGGAAAAGACTTGATCTTGGGTAAAGATCCAACCACTTTTGGAAGGATAGGAAACCATGTTGACTTCTCTTATGTGTATTTAAGAGACCTCCTTTACTAAAAGTTGAAATTAGGTTTTTTTTTTTAACTCATCTCTCAAAGTGTATTTAGCTTGGTAACTTAAAAACTCCAGCAGTGTTAATCTGTCATTTAAACAAATGGGTGTTTTGGTATGGAATAATTTAGTTTGGGTTCGATGGAGTGCAGAAATAATTTATAGCCCATTTTGATCATTAGAATTTCACAAGAATAGATATCAATTCTGTAGGTATTATCAAATCTCATATTTAGAACCAGCACGTCAATTAAGAATTGATTTCAACAACTTAAGAAATTGAAGATTTCCGTACATTTCAAAATCCCATTGAAAGGGATGGGATTTACTCAGATTTCCATGGTAAATGCCATTGCAAACTTCATATTCCCAAAATGCCCTCAACATTTCCTAGTATATAGTGTTTATCTTTGTCAAAAGTTAATCACATTCTCATTGGAACATCACAAACTTTCACAGTTGGCTAAAGAATGGTTGCTGATCAAATACAATTCATTGACCCAAACAAATATATTGCAAATTCATATTAGGATCCACCCAACTAGAAAATTCTCGAAGTATATATATATATATATGCACAATCTCTTCTTTTATTGTTGTCATCAAAAGTTGAAGATAGGGAAAAAAAAAAAAAATCTTCATGAAAAAGTTACATAGAGGAGAGGTGATGATAGAGGGATAATGTATAAACAAGGAGAAAACTTCAAGCAAAAAAATAAAAAATAAAAATACAGAGTCACATAGATGCATGCATAAAGCTCCATAATAGAAGATAATTGTTGATTCTTGTACAAACCTGTGGCGGTGGATAAGGAACTACTAGTTTACTTTTGTTTAGAAGCCTCCCCTATGAAAGACAATGTTTTATTTGAGAATTTATTTTTTATTTGATGGGATATTCTTAATGACAATATGGTTATACTAATTTTGTTTTTCTTTTTTAATATTTTTTAATTTAAGATTATCAAAGAACTAAATTCTACCATGTTAGTGCTGTTATGAATAGGGGAATTCAATTAGAAAAAAGAGGAATTCAATTTGGCTTATAGAAATGAATTCAATTTCAACATAGAATTGATTCCAAACATGGTGTTAATGGTCTGGTTAATTGAAAATTTTCATAAGGGTAAATTGTAAAAGGTGCTCAATGGTCGAAGTAGAGATAATCCATGAACAAATTATTTGGTGCAATTAGCCCTTGAATAAATTTGGGTACTTAATCACGTATCTTGTTAAGAAAAATTTGGTTTCCATCCAATTGGGTTAAGTGAAACACACAAGGGGCATGTGACTTATCAAAATTGGGATGGAAATCTAATTCACTTAATGGAAGGCACTGATCATATCCCTAATTTTGTCTAGAGACTATTTCTAGTTTGATCAATAACTAGGGGGTTGGACTTTTTTCTACCATTTTTATAATGGCTTATGTATTTATCTCATTCAAAATTATATCAAGAGATAACATCCAATAGTAGAAGGCAATGCATCTAGTTCCGTACCATAAGTCAATGATTTACTGCTATGTTATCTCTACGAAATTGAGCACTAAATTTCAGAATTTTCTATGGAGGCCAAAATTGTTTGCAAAACTTTGCCTTTTGGATGTCTTGAAATGTTTGGTTGCTTTGGAAATAAAAAACTTTATTGACACCTAAGAGAAGGTGCAAAAAGTACAAAAGGGCTATCAACCAGTCAATGATTCACTATGTTTTGAACTTGTTATCTCTACTTTTGAAGTCGCTTGCCAATATAAAGAATGGTTTTCCTAGGGCTTATCACCTTATCTAATTTTGGTTCGAGAATTGCATTTAACTTCAAATGGCAGTGCAGAGGTGGAGTGTTATTTATAGGGTGAAAAGCACCGTATGCAACAACTCTTCTATGGGACAAGTTGTTATTTATTAACCCTCTATCCAATTCTATTATGCAGGCCAGTTAGTTTGACTAACTACCGTTAGCTGACTCAAATAAAAGTTTTAGATAGTACCACATCAACGGTTTGTTGGAATACAAAAACATTTAATTATTAAAATTAAGAAAAACTACATAAAATATAATTCTTCAACTTTTCGTAAATATTTTAAAATACATAAAATTATTATACTAAATAAAAAACAATTTGGATAATAATAAAAAAAGAAATACCATTTTTTTATATTTTTTAACCATTAAAAAAATTATTCAATTGAAAAATGAAAAAAAAAAAGATAATTTTAAAAAATTAAGGTTAGAATCTCATATAACCACATGAGAAAAAAATAGTTTTTCATTTTGTTTTTTAAAAATGTATTTATATTTTTTTCAATTTAATATTTTATTATTTTAAAAACTTTATTATTATTTTTTTTAAATTATTTAGTTTTTCTTAATATTATTAATAATTAATATTTATTTATATTCATATAAACCATACACATGGCATGCTCTCAACGCATTTAATTTGGTAAACTGACGGTAGTTTGTCAATATAACGGACTTGTATACTGAGAAATCAATAACTACCAACTTGTCTAGTAAAAGGATTGTTGTAAACTAAAATCATGTACGGAGGCCAGTATAACCAAAATTTGAAAGTATAAGGACATTTGGTCATTTTCACCCATTATTTATATGGTTAATATGTGACAAATCTTGTAGCTAGAGGATTATTTCATTTTAAGTTTGATACATATTAATATTTATTCATTCAGTGAATTGCACCTTTTTTAGGTGTTCTAACCATGTGCTTGTCATGGAAGCTTAATATATATAGGTCATGTTGGTTTTGTTCATGTGCATTTTGTATTTCCATGTTATTGCTATTACTTCTTGTCTTTTTTCATTTCTTCAATCCAATTACTTTCATCGTATATTCGTATTGACTTCTTTGGTTCCATTACCCATATGCATGATAAACTGACTGTCAATTATACTAAATTTTGCCAAAATTTCTCCCTCTGCTAGTACCAGACATGTCTAGTTATTGAATTCCCATGTGAAACTGGTAGTTGATTTTGATGTTTCCATTTTTCTATCAAATGCAAAGTGCAAATTGGGTTTTCACACAAGTTGATACTTCCATTAGTTTTCCATGTAGAGGAGAAAATTCTGAAGCTTCCATTGCTGTTAACTGCTGTCATTGCAGGCACTGTTGATGATGGTGCAGGTCCTGGATTTGTTATGAATTCTAAACAAATTGACAGGACAGGCCCAGAAAGAAATAACCTTGTGCAATTCCCAAGTAACACCAATGAAATTTCAAAGTTACCTCGGCAACTGAAAGTTAATCATATAAGTGGCCTAGATAAAGCGTACAATCCATCCCAGAATGCTAAACAATCAATGAATGAGGTCAGAGATCCAATTCCATTAAAGAAAATCCCACCAGTTGTGCGTAGAGATATCCGGCCACTTATATCATTGTCTGATCAAAGAGTTGATGCTAGTAAAGATTCCATTTCTGAAGGTAGTCAACTGGTTTCTGGCAAAACAAGTAAAGAACTTTCACTTGATGTGGAGGATTTGGATATTCCTTGGAGTGATCTTGTTTTAAAAGAAAGAATTGGAGCAGGTATGTTTCTTGATAGAGTTGGAAAAGAAAACATGACCATGGTGTATTAGCATATCACCAATGTTTCTCTCATGCCATTATGCCAATTTTCTTGTGGAGACTGTACTTATGATGTGAATGGGTGTATTTTCAGGTTCTTTTGGAACTGTCCATCGTGCTGATTGGCATGGCTCGGTAAGTATTTAATATTTTTTTCTACAGTTACATAACAATAGAAATGGGGAAGGCATGCTTTGCATTCCAATTTGTTCTCTGGTTTGTGAATTTTGATCTCTATCTGTGATAGATTAGTGAGGATCTGTTTATATTAATTTGGGGGAGAATTTTTTTGAAGAATGGTTATTTGCTTGTTGACTTGATGGAATCTCTTGGAATAGGTAACTTACTATATACGAGACTGTTAATTTTCTGTCAAATCCAAGTTCGAAAAGAAAACACTATTTTGGCTTCATGGATGACATTTTGTACTATGTCAACTTTAGGATGCTACTCAAAAAGTTTATTATTTTATATCAGAAAGTTTGAGTCGAAGTTTATTATTGGCTTGCCTTTTTCTCATCATAGTATCTGAAGGACTGTAACAATCTCCTAACCACACAGTTCTGTGAAGTGCATGTATGGTATTATATTCAAATAATATTGCCATTCTCAAGCAAGATACCTAGGATGTATTGTTTATCACGCAATATTTTTGCATTTTTATCTTGCCAAGTTCCTGTCCTTTATCTTGTTCTAATTTTTCCTTCTATCCTTACTGATTTCTTGTTGCATTACTGTCATTCTTGCACATGTAAATAGGAGTAGTCACATTTATATATGTAGTCTTTTTTTTTGTACTCTGGAGATTTAAATGTTGTTTTCCTTTTCCTTTCATTGATTTTTCTTGAAGTCTTTTTTAAACTAATATTTTATATTCCACTGATTTGTACAGAATTTTGAATACACGCGCGCGCACACACACAAATTTATGTCTTAATTGCAGGATGTTGCTGTGAAAATTCTCATGGAGCAAGACTTTCACGCCGAACGCTTTAAGGAATTTCTGAGGGAGGTGTGTTTTATCTAGAATTGAGTGTGTTGTGCACTAAGCTTAAGAAAATTTATGTTTACGTTTCTTGGTTTGTATTTGAACTGCCGAGTTTCTTATCTTTTGTTCAGGTTGCAATAATGAAACGCTTGCGGCATCCAAATATAGTTCTTTTTATGGGTGCCGTTACACAGCCCCCAAACTTATCCATAGTGACAGAATATTTATCAAGGTTTCGTGATGTCTTCTTAGAAACCCCTCCTATTTCTTGTATAATGTGGAGTCTACAGAGTTAAACCATTTTTTGCTTCACTTATTTGAATGTTAATTCTATCACTACTGAAGTTAAACAAATTAAATATTTTGGTTTGCACTGCAGGGGTAGCTTGTATAGGCTTTTACACAAGTCAGGTGCAAGAGAGGTGTTGGATGAAAGGCGTCGGTTGAGTATGGCTTATGATGTGGTATGGATTTGAAACTTCAATTTTTTTTTTTTGTACTCTCTTCTTTTTCTATATTTAAACTTGTTATGGGCATTCAAATCTCCTCCACTGCCTTGGATAGCTAATTGAGTTGCCATTGTTGCTCACAGGCAAAGGGTATGAATTATCTTCACAAACATAATCCTCCCATTGTCCATAGAGATCTGAAATCTCCTAATCTTTTGGTGGACAAAAAATATACAGTGAAGGTAAGGCTGATATTGCAAGTAGCAGAAAGACTACCAATTTCCCATTTTATGATTATTGAGGATGGAAACGCAATTGAATCCTGTTGCCTTTTGCAATCATGTAGTTTAATTTGTAAAGATGCAATGCCTTGGTAGGCTTTGAAGAAAATATTGTTAGACAGCTGATCTAGGTGGTTCATGTGATGTAATATTTTTCCGTACATGTTTAGATGTTACCATGTACTGGTATTGTTACTTGCTATAGTTTTTCTTTGACTATTTCTAAGTTTGTCTTGTAGAAGGAGGCCATCCTGTTCAGGATAGTCAGTTGTCTTGCTTGTAGGATGTATCACATTGGCAATGCTCGCAAAATTTTGATCATTTTGTTGACCAGTTTGAAATCAACATATTGTTAATGTCTTATACTGCATGATGAAGTTGCAAATTTTAGCACGGTGAAAAGAGTAGTAGTATCTCATTTATTTCTCACTGAAATTTCTTTAGTAAATCTAGGGATTAATGTTTTATTATTTTATGCCATGATCGGAGGGATATGTGATTCTGTTAATAAGTGAGCATATTTATGGAGGAAAATTTGTTTGGCATCTTTTGTTTTCTTTGGTCAGAATAGCTTTATGTATGAGTGTGTTCTGTGGCCTCCAAAAGTTGTTTCTTTTCTTTTTTCTCCCCTGTAAGATTTCAGTTTCTTCATCGAGTACTTTACTTTGATGCATGTCCTTACCTTTTGCTCACTTTGTTTGATCAATTCAGGTTTGTGATTTTGGGCTTTCACGTTTGAAAGCAAACACATTTCTTTCATCAAAGTCAGCAGCAGGGACTGTAAGTGCAGTAACTTAACAACATGACTGGATCTTCGTTTTAAGATGGCTTGGGACACTCTTTATCAAAATATGAGCTTAACAATACTTCTTCCAATTTATTAGCCTGAGTGGATGGCACCTGAAGTTCTATGTGATGAACCATCAAATGAGAAGTCCGATGTATACAGCTTTGGTGTAATCCTGTGGGAGCTAGCAACATTGCAGCAACCTTGGAGCAATTTAAATCCAGCACAGGTTTGTGTTATGAAGTTTCATAGTTGGTTTGGAAATGATAGAATGTGAATGGAGTAAGATTATTCGTTATTGACAATTTAACTTATTAAGAAAAATCTTGGAAGTGGATATCCAGAATATTATTAGATGAGAGACAATGTCCTACAAGTACATATCTACAGTAATAATAAGTATGACTGTAACTACTAAAAGACCTCTGCCAAGGTCCTGATAAGGCCTCTCTAATTATGGGAACCATGTATTGTGTTTTTGCTTTCCTGATAAGGTCCTTGGTTGGAGAGTTGCTTTCTGATGCTCGTTTTTATGCCTAAATATCCATGCAAAATAGATACCTTTGCTTTCACGTTTCTTGGATTTTTCTGAAGTTCTATGTTAATCATAAATGAGCGTGACCTATATTGAAGGTGTCCACTCCAGGCTCCAGCAATGAGCTAAAATAGGGACCAGTTCTGTTTCTTGAGGGGTGTAGCAGCTGTTCCTGTTCTTTTATCAAAGCTTTTCCAGCTTATTTAGGAGCCAGGCTGGCTGCATGCGTGTGGTTATTGAAATTATTTCATTTAATTTTAGTGTTTGCAAGTGGCTCTGTATCATTTTGGTTATTGTGGTGGTCTGCCAGTGTGATGATGTTTTTTTATGCTTGTTTTCATCTTCTATTTTCTTTTTTATGGTTGATTCAGGTTTGGTTCCTTGGTACCTTGTTTTTTTTTTTGCAAATACTGGTGAGGATACATTGTTTGAAATTGATTACAAGATACATATTATCGATATGGATACTATGTTGTAGGTTGTAGCGGCTGTTGGTTTCAAGGGCAAAAGGCTTGAGATTCCTCGGGATTTAAATCCTCAAGTGGTTGCATTAATTGAGTCTTGCTGGGCCAAGTAAGTTCAAAGATCTGGCTTCTTATTTCAAACCTTTTCAGTTGTATGCTATTTTCACCTCATTTTTTTTACTACTACAGTGAACCGTGGAAACGACCTTCCTTTACCAGTGTCATGGAATCTTTGAGGTCATTGATTAAACCTCCCACACCCCAACCTGGTCTTGCAGGCATGACTTTGCTTGCCTGAAGCATTGGAACATCAACAGTCTTTGTGCACATAATACAGCATTCTTTTGAGAATAGATGTTTGACAGGAATAACCACTGTTTAGATAGTCTCAGGTGAGATCCAGTTTAATACACTAACATTGAACGATGCCGGAGTAAAGTTAGCTGAGATATAACCAGGTTTTGTTGGAAAATTAAGAAAAGCTTGGAATTCTTTTATAGCAATTCATTCGTAACCACAAAGTTCGCATCTTCACTTATACGAGAACCTGGCTGGAAATTAATGATGGGTTAGCATTTGTTTCGTAATTGGATCCCTAGTGTGTAGGTTTTTTACTAGTTCCAATATTACATTTTTGGTTGGCGTGAATTGCTGGAATCGGTGTGTTTAAAGTGCTGATACCCGTCTTTATTTGCTTGTTTGCAGAAATCATTGTTGTCCATTCTATTCCCATGGCAGCTGGGAATTCTGAATTTTATCACAACCCAAGGAATTGGATCGATATTCCAATTATCATTTCTGCTGCGACAAATATTGTTTGCCTATGGTGGGGAAATTGTATAAAGTCATAATTTTGTATGTAAAGTCTGTAACTTAAATTAGCTTTAATGAGAAGTAGCTTCATCGGCATTGCACATCATTGAGAATATGTTTTCCAAAATTGACTTTGTTCCAATCATGAAAAGGTAATGTTCAGATGCCATGAGATTTCAATATTTCACCCCACATTGCGCGAGCAGCTAAACAACACAACCAGACGAAGTGAAAGATATCTAAAAGGAGAGTGTTTTTCAACTTGTTTTGGCCCAAAGAATTCTTCAGTTCATGTTTTTTCTGTTATTTCTTTTCGCCCAAATTGTAAACACTCAACAAAAAAAAAAAAAGTAAAGCTAGAACGCTGCTAATTTTTGAATCGATAGCAACAATTTTTGCTGCTGATTTTTAAATCAGTAACGATATAGTTTTTGGCTGCTGATTTTTGAATCGATAGCGATACAGTTTTGACTGTCGATTTCTAAATTAGCAGTGACATTGTAAAACCCAACAAAAATAATTGGTATATTCTAGGAGAGAATTAAAATAGAAACTAATCTAAAATAACCCAAACACCTTATCTCATTTAAGAGGGGGTATAAATACAAGGAAAGAGAAATGGCGACTCTTCCCAAAACCAGCTGCATGTGTCTAGTTGCATGCTCTTGCTCCTTTTCCTTCTTCCTAAAGAGAGTTGAACAAACCCTTGTTGCATGTGTCTTCCTTAGGCGTGAGAGAGAGAAGGGAGAGCTTGAGAGGAGGTTGAACAACTGTAGACATGGTTGGAGTAGAGGTATGGAATCGGTGGGAAGAAACCAACAGAAGGAGGAGAAATCGAGAGAAGAAGGAGGGAAAACCAGGAGAAGAAGAAAAGATATACTATCAAACTTTCCCCAAATCTACTTAGATTTGTAAGGTATGGGTCTTGTACCTCCTTTCACCTGTTCTTGTGACCCTGGAACCGAAAGGATAAGGAAAAAACCATAAGGGAATGCCCAGAATTTTTATACCAGCTGTGAAGGAAACCCAAACTAAAAGGAGGGACAAAAATGGGGCTGGAGACTTAATTCCAAAACATTTAACAAAGAAAAATGGATAGATTGAATGGACAAAACTTGGTAAAGGGTCGGTCATAACTGAATGGCTGAACAAAATGTATTATGTGATGAAATGCATGTAGATGTTGATGCTTGAAAATTATATGATTATGCTGGATTCTACGAACAAATTGTATGCTGCAACCGAAATGCATGTAGATGTCCATGCTTGAAATTGTTTGATTTTCTGGATGCTAAGAACAAATTGTGTGCTGAAACCGAAATGATGTTGATGTCCTTGCTTGAATTTTTAGATGGAAATAGGCTGCAACAAAATTTTATGACTGTCCGTGTGATAAAAATGAAATAGAATCATTATGTGTTGTAGAATTGTTATCGCTTGTGTTGTTTGATGATGAATGATGAATGGAGTGTGATTCAGTGAGTTCTATGTCCACCTTGGGTGAGAAACATTGGTAAAGGAAGCCTAGCGTAAGCCTAGCGTAAGCCTTACGCTTGACCAAAAGGAAGAAATGAAACCAGAAACGATTCCATCGCCGTTGTCGATTTCTAAATCGGCAGCGACAGGGGTTGCGTTGATGATTTTTGAGTCGGCAGCGACTCAGTTTTCGTCAACAATTTTGATGTCAGCAACGAATCATTTTCGCTACTGAATTTTGGTGTCAACAGTGAACCAGTTTTGCTACTGAATTGTGGTGTCAGCAGTGAACCAGTTTTCATTGTCGAATTGTGGTGTCATTAGTGAACCAGTTTCGCTGAGGATTATGAGTTCTAGCAAATCAATTCGCTGACGAATCTGCGTCACTAGCGAACCAGTTTCATTGACGATTCTACGTTCCAGCGAATCAGTTCGCAAACGAATCTGCATCACTAGCGAACCAGCTTCGCTGACGATTCTGCATTCCAGCGAATCAATTCTCTAGCGAATCTACGACACTAGCAAACCAGTTTTTGCTTACTAATTTTTGCAGCAGATTTACATATTTGAATTGGTTTAGTGATTAAAATGATTGCATTGTGTGATTGTGTAATATGTGGAACACTTGAATGTGAACATGTGGATTCTTGAAATATGTATGGTGATGAGTCATGTGATTTCAGAATGCAAATGTGCTGATTTGTGACTAGTGATGTGTTAGATGATGCGAATGGGATTGGACATTCGACCGGGCAAAGACATCCCACAGGAGGAACAGGTAGGTGGTTTCCACCTTTTTCTTGTATAACGTTAATGTTTTGAAATAATTTGTTTGAGGATGATATATATTATTGCGTTGTGATGAATGTTAAACCGACTATAAAATATTGATTGAGTTGTTGACAAATATTAAACCGATTATGAAATGTTGATTGAGTTGTTGATGAATATTAAACCTATTATAAAATGTTGATTGAGTTGTTGACGAATGTTAAACCGACTATGAAATTTCGATTGAGTTGTTGACGAATATTAAACCAATTATGAAATGTTGATTGAGTTATTGATTAGTTTCGGCTAATGACATCCGAGATGGATTACCGGGTTGTGATTGATGATTAACTTCGGCTAATGACATCCGAGATGGATGACCAGGTTGTGTTTGATGATTAGCTTCGCTAATGGAATCTGAGATGGATACCCGAGTTGTGTTTGATGATTAGCTTCGGCTAATGACATCTAAGATGGATGACCGGGTTGTGTTTGATGATTAGCTTCGGTTAATGGCATCTAAGATGAATGACTGAGTTGATTATGATGATTGGCTTTGGCTAATGGTATTCGTAGAAATGACAGGTTTGATTTCGTGATTAGTTTTGGTTAATGACATCTGAGATGGATAGTTGAGTTTAAATGTTGCGATTAGCTACGACTAAAAGTATCCAAGGTGGATGACCGAGTTAAGATGAAGTAATTAATCTCAACCGATGTTAAACTTTGGCCCTACAACTCCTATGGAGATGTTGGGGTATGTGAATGAGAAAAGTACACTTAACGAAATAATAAGAGATGTACAATGTATATAAGAAGTAAAAGAAGGAATCTACCCATTCTAAGTTAATAATGAAAAGTAACGATAATGTACTTCTAGTTGTTTATTATTATGTTAGATTATTTACAATTCTTGTATCCATGTTGTTTTTGTAACAGGGACATCACACAATTAAGGTGCGTAGAAAAGCCCGTTTCAAGAGTTCACATATTTTAAAAGATGCTATATAATAATATGTCTCAGGTGTTATGTTGAATGTTTGCCATTCAACACTTTTGTAAGGACTTGTAATGAAAACTGTAATGGAATGCGAATGTGGATGTGTGAACATGTAGATACGATGTTATTAATATATTTATGTGACATCCCCATATCCGGGATAAAACACAATCTCATGTCAACCGAAAAACAGAGTAATTAAATTTTTGTTTTTAATTCTTATATATATATATGCATGGTGTTCAAAGTCTACCAAAATTTCAACGGAGTCTCTCATATACCAAAAGGTCCCAAGTTATCGATATATAACCTGTTTAAACTTCTAATAACCCGTATCTCCTAACTCAATCACGACCCAATCATCCTGGGTCTCAATCCCACAAACATCATCATTTATATCAACCATAATATTTATGATATACATTAAATAACAAATATCATTATGGATGGATAAAAGACATAATATGCATACACGGAACATGGTTTTATGAACTATATAGTTAAGTTCATCTAATCAAGTTTAAACATTAATTATACAAATGTTTTCATATTTACAAAATGTAAGGTCATCCAACCTAGACTACATAACAAAAAGTGAATAAAAGCTAACATTTACTCCTGCCGTGCATGCGATGGTCCTGAAACAAAATACATATTATTGAAATATGAATATCACGATAAGTACAGTTTTTTAATAATTTAAAAAGGTAGATATGTATACTTATTCTATTCCTTTTCCCTTTTCGTTTTCGTTAAAACTCTTTCTCATTCATCTACTGAAAACTGTTTCATCTTTGATTTCCAACTTCCATTCAAGATTCCATTAAAATCAACCGCAACTGTTTCATCCACACATTACTAATACCCTTTTCATCGGTATCATCATCATCCCATTAGCATTAACGTATGGAGATCCCCTTATATGAGATCCTAACATACACTAAATGTATGCTAGTAAAACATTACGGTGATCCCGTTACCCCGGGATCCTAACATACATTAAATATATGCTAGTAAAAAACACAGTGATCCCCTTACTCGGGATCCTAACATACACTAAATGTATTCTAGTCGATACATGGTGATCTCCTTACTCAAGATCCTAACATACACTAAATGTATGCTAGTAAAAAACATGGTGATCCCCTTACCCGAAACCCTAACATATACTAAATGTATGCTAGTCGATACACGGTGATTCCCTTACCTGGGACCTTAACATACACTAAATTTATGCTAGTCGATGCATAGTGATTCCCTTACCCGGGATCCTAACATACATTAAATGTATGCTAGCCGAAACACATATTACACTTCTCATAATTTCTTTGTCAGTGGTACTCCCATCACTTGGCAATTCACAAAAGGGTTGTTCACCTTGAACACATATACATTTGGGATATTATTTGAAATAACAACATCATTATACCAACTTCCATCCTTTACATAATATCCAACCTTTGCAAATTCACATCTCACATTATTAACATATTAAATTCTTGAATTTAACTAGAAAGCTTAGGTGAGGATCACCTACTTGCAGTAGAAGCTCTACTCGTGCTCCCCTGCTGCTGCTGCTGCTGCACCATTCCTGTGGTTCCTCCTGCAATCACAAGCTTATCTCATAAATTTTTCTCATTCAAGGATATGTTTTAAAATAACCATATCAACAGCTAATAAGTCTTTCTTGCAATTATTTATTTCTTTATATTTTATGTTTTTCTCATTATACCCATTACTATTGTCATTCTTTGTCCAACCATAGTTATCATTCATTTCTTTATATTTGAACTGTTACTGTTTAAATCTCGAATTGTTACTGTCGAACTGTTACTGTCTAGATCTTGAACAGTTAATAACCAGACCTTGGACCGTTACTGTCTAACCGTTACTGTCTTGAACCGTTACTGTCTTCAACGACTGTTACTGTCCAACCGTTACTGTCCAGACCTTGGACTGTTACTGTCCAATCGTTACTGTCTTCAACTGTTACTATCTAGACATTGAACCATTACTTTCTAGACCTTGGTCTGTTACTGTCCAACCGTTACTGTCTAGACCTTGGACTGTTACTGTCTAGACATTGAATTGTTACTGTCTAAACATTGGAATGTTACTGTCCAATCATTACTGTCTAGATATTGAATTGTTATTGTCTAGACATTGAATCATTACTGTCCAACTGTTACTATCTTGAACTGTTATTGTCTAGACATTGGACTGTTACTGTCTAGACCTTGGACTGTTACTGTACAACCGTTACTGTCTTGAACTGTTACTATCTAGATATTGAACTGTTACTGTCTAGACATTGGACTGTTACTGTCCAACCGTTACTGTCTGCAGAGGTTGCATTCCGACCTCTTCTCAGATTTTTAACTATATCCGAAGTTCTAGGACTCTGTTTCAAACGAGGTTGGTCGTATTGGAAAGCTAAGACACAGGGCTACAAGTACCCTCAAGAAAGGAGAACCTAGTTCTACCCCTAAGATAGTCAAAATTGCTCATCAACGAATCAGACCCACTGCCTTATAGGGTCTGTCATGACCCAGTCTCAGTTGGTGACCGATAACTGGAGTTCTATAGCTCCAAATTGAGCAAGACCAATTTCCTTTGTCAACATCCAAAGCTAAAATTTCTGTGAAGGAACTTGATCCTAATTCCTTCATTCTCCTACCCAAAATCTCTCCGAAAGTCAGGAGACGAAACTGTCCAGATTCATCAACTTTTCCATTTACACACAACATCCACAAACAACCTATTATAATAGATTCTAGAAGGAAAAACCACGATTTCCCCTTCCTTTCTTTATATGGCGGCCATCCTTTACTTAATTACCCATACCTTTTCTTTGACAAATCATCTTAATTTCGCACTCCTAATTACATACAACACATGAATTTATTTAATTTTAACAACTAATACTTTTTCCTCAATTCAAGTCTAAGAACCCTAATCTATAATTCAACATCAATGCATCAATTCATAATCGAATTTGAAATGACTTATAAGATCATGTTTAAAACACCTTACCCGGTAAGAATCAAGGTTTCAATCTTCAACCAGTCGAAGATTTTTAACTCCCTTTTTTTTTTCTCTAATGACAGTCGACCCTCCCTCTTCTCTTCTTGTTCAAATTTTCTTGTTAATGTAAACCCCGGGAAAAAAAATAAAGGTTGCTTAAATTGCAACCTAACTACATGGGAAATAAAGGTGAAGAAATTCATGCATAAGGTTAAATAAAAATAGGAATTCAGAAATTTTTAGATATAAATTTCCGGACGAAATAATTCGAGACATTATAAATTAACCTGATAATGTCGAGGGTTGGATTTAATTGAACAAAATAAACTTTTGGGGTGGATTTATAAGAATTGAAAAGAATACAACTTGATTTTAAGAAAAAACAAATGGGGGTAAAAATAATACACTTAAAGGAAATGGGGCTTAAGTACAAATAAGAGATATTATAGAATATAAATACTCCTCTCCTCACCAAAAATCTGCAGCAACCAAAAGGAAAGAAAAGAGGGAGTTTTGTATCCATTCTTGCAAAATCAAGAGAGAAACACCAAAATGTCAAGAACCCATCCAAGATCAAGGGTTTATAGATTAAATAAACACTTGTGGGTAAGGGATTAATAAGAAAATTGAACAAGAAGAGAAGAAGGAGGGCCGACTGTCATTAGAAAAGAAAAGAGAGAGTTGAAAATCTTTAACTAGTTGAAGATCAAAACCTTAATTCGTACCGAGTAAGGTGTTCTAAACATGATCTTATAATTCATTTCAAATTCGATAATGAATTGATGATGCCTTGATGTTGAATTATAGATTAGGGTTCTTAGACTTAAATTGAGGAAAAAAGTATTTGTTGTTAAAATTAAGTTAATTCATGTGATGCAAACCCTAACGGAATTTAATGGAATTCGCAACCACAAGATCAATCTAATCCAAGTTTGTTGAGATTTGAATGAGCTTACCACAATGAAAGACTTGCTCCAAGGCAACAAGACTATAAACCAACTCGATCACAATGCCTACACCTGGAGACGAGCAAATGAAGTATAAATTCACAACAAAGAATGGTCAATTCTTTGAAGAGTTGAAAGTTCAATCATGAACCAAGATTGAGCAACCAAAAGTCGGCTACAATGCTGAAAATATCATCAAAAGTCTGTCCTAAAATTATTCTTAAAGAGTATTTAAACTCCAATCCAAAACCCTAGTTTTCCTAATAGGTCTCACGTAAGCCCAATTTAAATAATAATCAACCCAAGCTAAAACTAGCCCAAACTAATTAAAATAACCAAAATAAACAAATCTAAGACCCAAATAAAATGCCTCCTCTCAAAATAAATAAATTTAATAGCCTAACTAATTAAATAAGACAAGTTCCTTGTTTGCGCATTCTGTCTGGCAGCAGCAAAAACCCAACTTAAAATGGATGGTTCTCTCTCGTCTTAATGAATTAGAAGGCGTGCCATATACCGTTGGAAAGGTATGGAAGTCTAGTTTCGATAAAAACTAGAATCACATCAAAATGCTATATGTAGCTTCAGTTATGACCCAAAGAGTAACAAAAGGTCAAACTATCCGAATCTAGTCTTTTTCTCCCAATCCTTGTGTAATGATCTTGGTTCCACCAACAAGCCCCTCTTGAACATGAATCAGATTAATCAAGGCTTGCTCCTTATTATTACAAATCCTCTTGAAGTCCACCTTAGGCCATGTATCTTAAAGAAGTCCATTGAAAGCTTCTTTGAACTTCTTAGCCCTAAGCCTAGTAACTGGACCAACTAGAACCTCCAATGGATCCTTTGATGATTGGATCACATCATCCCCTCTCTCCTGAAAAGGATTTGACCTAGAATCATCACCTACATCAAACAAAGAAAGATAAGAAATATTGAATGTAGCACTAACACCATACTCACCTGGTAGATCCACTTTGTAGGCATTATTATTAATCATTTCTATGATCTAATAAGGATCATCTCCTCGAGGCATCAACTTTGATCTTCTTTGTTTAGGAAACCTTTCCTTCCTCATATGCACCTAGGAAACCTTTCCTTCCTCATATGCACCCAAACCCAATCACATGGTTCAAATCTCACCAATGTTCGTCCCCTATTGGCTTTGTTTGCATATTGTTCATTCTTCTTTTTGATTTGTTGCTGAATCTTTGCATAGAAATCTTTCACCACCTGTGCTTTTTGATTACCATCAAGACTAACCATTTCATCAATAGGTAAATGAATCAAATCTAATGGTGTCAAAGGGTTAAAACCATACACAATCTCAAATGGTGAATAATCAGTAGTATAATGCACACTACAATTTTATGCAAATTTAATGAATGACAAACAATCTTCCCAATTTTTAAGATTCTTTTGAATGATAGCCCTTAACAATTGAATCAAAGTCCGGTTAACAACTTCAGTTTTCCATTTGTTTGTGGATGACGAGTAGTAGAATATAAAAGTTTAGTTCCTAACTTACCCCACAAAACCTTCCAAAAGTAACTCAAAAAACTTAACGTCTCGATCGTATACAATGCTTCTAGGAAGACCATGTAGCAGAATACCTCTCTAAAGAATAGGTCAGCTGTATTTGTTGTATCATCGGTTTTATAGAAAGCAATGAAATGTGTCATCTTAGAAAATCTATCCACAACAACAAATATAAAATCTCTCCCTTTCCTATACCTAGGCAGACCCAAAATGAAATCCATAGAAATATCAACCCAAGGTTCCTTAGAAACAAACACAGGTATGTATAGTCTATGAGGCATTACCCTAGACTTAGTTTGTCTACATATTATGCACCTATCACATATTCTTTGCACATCTCTTTTCATATTAGGCCAATAAAAGTGCTCATGCAGAACCTCCAAAGTTTTAGTAATTCCAAAATGCCCCATTAAACCGCCCCCATGTGCTTCCCTCATAAGCCGACTATTTGGTATGTATGACAAACTCCCGGGGCCGCAGATAATGTTGCCAAGTCTCCAAAGCCCTCATTGCGGCATACAACTCTTTATCATATGTGTGATAGTTAAGAGTTGCACCATTGAGTTTCTCACTAAAATAAGAAATGGGCCATTTTTCTTGCATTAGAAGAGCTCAAATACCTATTCCTGAAGTATCACATTCAATCTCAAAAGCTTTATTAAAATCAGGTAAAGATAGTAAAGGTGCCGAAATCAACTTTGATTTTAACAAGCTAAAAAGCATTTTCTTGTTCTTCTCCTCACTTGAAACCCACGGCTTTCTTAACAATTCAGGTCAATGGAGAGACTATTGTACTAAAGTCTTTAACAAATCTCCTATAAAAACTAGCCAAACCATGAAAACTCTTAACTTCTATTATGGATTTTGGTGTAGGCCATTCTTGAATAGCCTTAACCTTAGCCTCATCCATCTCTATACCTTTTGCTCTAACCACATATCCAAGAAAAACAATCTTATCCATGCAAAAGTCACACTTTTTTAAATTAGCATATAAGGACTCTTTTCTAAGCACATCAAGAACTTGTCTCAAATGACCTATATGCTCATCAATCTCCTTACTATAAATTAAGATATCATCAAAGTAAACGACTGCAAACTTACCAATAAAAGCACGCAACACATGATTCATCAATCTCATAAAAGTACTAGGTGCACCAGTAAGTCCAAAAGGTATAACCAACCACTCATACAAACCATATTTAGTTTTAAAAGCAATTTTCCATTCATCCCTTTCTTTCATCCTAATTTGATGATAACCACTTTTCAAATTAATTTTCAAAAACAATTTAGAACCATGTAATTCATCCAACATATCATCTAATCTAGGAATGGGATGTTGATACTTTACATTGATGTTATTGATAGCTCGGCAATCCACACACATTCGCCAAGTTTTGTCTTTTTTGGAACAAGAAGCACGGGAACTACACAAGGTCCCATGCTCTCTCGAATGTATCCTTTCAACATCAACTCCTCCACTTGCCTTTGAAGCTCCTTAGTCTCTTCAGGATTGCTCCTATAAGCCGACCTATTTGGTATAGATGCTCCTGGAACAAAGTCAATTTGATACTCAATACCTCTAATTGGCGACAAATCACTAGGAATGTCATCCGGAAAAAATCCTCAAATTCCTGTAAAAGAACTTTAACAACATTAGGAACACAAGAATCTAAATCATCTGAGTTAAAGAATGCCTCCTTATACACAAGTAAAATCATAGGCAAGTCAGAAAGGTATGCATGTTTAAGATCATTAGATTTTGCAAAAAAATTAAGGTGTTTCCCTACTTTTTTTACACACCTTTCTTTTCTCACCCTTTCTTTCTTCTCTCCATTTATTTTCTCTCCACTCTCGGCCTTCCTTTGATTTTTTGTTCTTGGTCGTGACCCTCCCCTAAGGTCCTAAGGGCCGAAACTTTGTTCCCTTTTGTTTTTAACTCATGGCTCACTTTCTTTTCTCTCTTCCTCACATCCTCACCGTGTTGTTCAGCTTGTTTTTCCATTTTGGCTGAATCTTTTTGTTCCTCCACTTTGGCCGAAACATGTTGCTCTTCCTCATAACCCTTCTTCAATTGAAGTTGATCTTCATACACTTGCTTTGGTGAGAGTGGGGTAAGTGTATAAATCCTTCCATCCTTCTCCAATGAATACCTGTTCTTAAACCCATCGTGCTTGGCTTTTCTATCAAATTGCCAAGGCTCCCTAGTAACAGATGAGTAGCATGCATAGGCACAACATCACATAACACTTCATCCTTATATTTGCCTACTGAAAAAGAAATCATCACATGTCTATTCACTATAACAACACCATATTCATTCAACCATTAAAGCTGCTAAGGTCTTTCATGCTTTTACGGTATTCAATCCCAACTTTTTAAACAAAGTAACACTAGCAACATTAGTACAACTACCACTATCAATGATCATACTGCATACCTTATCAGTGATTAGGCATCTAGGATGGAAGATGTTCTCTCTTTGTTGCTCCATATCATCCTCCTTAGTCTGAACACTAAGTGACCATCTAATCACCAAAACTTTATCACCAACAACATACTCTAAATCACTAGCATCCTCAAGTGGTGGCATGTCATCACAATCAGACTCCTCACTAGTGGACACATTCTCTCCATCATCGCTTAGAATCATAACTTGCCAATTTGCACACTCTAATACATAGTGTCCCAATCCCTAACACTTGAAACACTTTATATCACGATTACACTTTGGTTGGACTTCTCCTTTAAGTTTTTGTTCATTGGCCGCAACCTGCTTCTTTATGGAGGTAGGTTCAACATTTTTGAAAGCCATCAATGACTTTGTTGGTGCCCTACGCTCTCTTCTATAATTCATTCTCCAACCCGAAGAAGACCCCGTACAAGCTCCAGATCCTGTATTACCCTTCCTTTTCAACTGTCCTTCAACCTTAATGGCTAAGTGCACTAACTCCTCCAAATCAACATATGATTGCAACCCTACAACATTAGCCATGTCTCTATTCAAGCTATTCAAAAACCTAGACATAGTCACTTCCTCATCTTCATTAACATTAGCCCTAATCATAGCCATCTCTAATTCTTTATAATACTCCTCCACACTCTTATTACCCTGTGTAATCATTTGTAAACGATTAAACAACTTCCGATAATAGTGTTTAAGAACATAATTCTTCTTCATTATTGTCTTCAACTCCTCCCATATGCTAACTGGTCTTTCTCTATTCCTTCTTCTTTCTACCACCAATCTCTCTTACCAAACCATTGCATAGTCAGTAAACTCCACTACAGCTAAGTTAACCTTCTTCTCTTCCGAGTACCTATAAATGTCAAAAATCATCTTTACCTTTCTCTCCCACTTTAAGTAAGCTTCTGCGCCAGTTTTTCCTTTAAATACGGGGATTTTCAATTTAGTACTACCCAAATTTTGATCTACATCACCTAAATCATCAAAATTCCTCCTACGCCTAAAATCCCTATCTAGCCGAATTCTACCGCTCCTTGGCCGAGCCTTATACAAGTCATTTCTATGTGTACGGATCTCACTACCACTGTTAAAATCATCTTTGACTCCTTCTGTAGAGTTTCCATAGCTTCTCTACCCTTTTTCCCAAGCCCACTTTCAACCTTAGTCTCCAATTTTTCAAACCTATCTTCAAACCTACTCATCATCTCTCCAAACATGAACTCCATCTGTTTTTGCATTTTAGATAGCCCATCCTCTGGAACTCCTCTCTTTTTCGATGACACACTGCTAGAAGACATTATCTTTTTTTTATACCTGCATGAAATTATTAGCAAAAAAAATAATAATAATACCTCGCACACTCGTGTTTCACATAAAAATATAAGCTTTTCACTCTAATATGCTCACCACGCCTCTCTTTTTTTATTATTTTTTTTCACTCAAAATTGCCTTTCTTTGGTTCTTAAGATCACTTAGCAACAATTTCAGAAAAACAACCAGCTATGTAGTGAATTTATAAATGCAATATAGACTCAAGAAGTAAAGAATTACGAAACTAACAAAACAAAACTCAATGACAAATTCATGAATAACAATGCAAATTTATATGAATAATATGACGATTTGAAGACACGAAATAAAAAAGAATCAGAAAAGAGCTAAACAATTACGAATTATCAAGAAGTAAAAGAAATTTCCAGAAACTCAAGAAATCAACTAACTACCCAAATTTTCAAGAAACACAATCAAGACTACTAAAAGATTCACGAATCAAGACTATCCAATTGCCTAAATATCAAGGTTTCTTCAAGCATGTATTCGGCCAAAACTCAAACAAAGAGATTTTTTTTTGTGCGGCAGCAATCAAGATTTCAAGATTAAGCCTCATATATATATATATATATATATATATATATATATATATATATATATATATATATATATATATATATAAGGGAGGCTTATATATATATGTGGCTGAATCTATCAAGAATCAAACAAGAAACAACAAAGACTCAAATTGAAGGATATAACCTGTGATTAGATCAGCTTTGATACCAACTAAAGTGAACCCTAGAAGAATATAATGGAATTCGCAACCCCAAGATCAATCTAATCTAAGTTTGTTGAGATTTGAATGAGCTTACCATAATGAAAGACTTGCTCCAAGACAACAAGACTATAAACCAACTCAATAACAACGCCTACACCTGGAGATGAGCAAAAGAAGTATAAATTCACAACAAAGAATGGTTAATTTTTTGAAGAGTTGAAAGTTCAATCAAGAACCAAGACTGAGCAACCAAAAGTCGGCTACAATGCTGAAAATATCATCAAAATTCTTCCCTAAAATTATTCCTAAAGAGTATTTAAACTCCAAGCCAAAATCCTAGTTTCCCTAATGGGTCTCATATAAGCCCAATTTAAATAATAATCAACCCAAGCTAAAACTAGCCCAAAATAATTAAAATAAACAAAATAAACTAGTCTAAGACCCAAATAAAATGCCTCGTCTCAAAATAAATAAAGTTTGATAGCCCAACTAATTAAATAAGACAAGTTCCTTGTTTCCGTATTCTGTCTGGCAGCAGCAAAAGCCCAACTTAAAATGGATGGTTCTCTCTCATCTTAATGAATTAGAAGGCGTGCCATATATCGTTGGAAAGGTATTTAAATTAGAAGCCCAATTTAAATAATAATCAACCCAAGCTAAAACTAGCCCAAAAAAATTAAAATAAACAAAATAAACTAGTCTAAGACCCAAATAAAATGCCTCGTCTCAAAATAAATAAAGTTTGATAGCCCAACTAATTAAATAAGACAAGTTCCTTGTTTCCGTATTCTGTCTGGCAGC
>Ga0307517_10002393_pt1 | contig 30122 bp, 39 predicted proteins | sample 23_EM_MG_FD_194515 | JGI IMG/M metagenome (GOLD analysis project Ga0307517, IMG submission 194515) | Populus trichocarpa ectomycorrhiza microbial communities from riparian zone in the Pacific Northwest, United States - 23_EM | ecosystem: Host-associated > Plants > Roots > Unclassified | place... | reverse complement strand
GTATGGAACCCTCACGTCCGGAGCGGAGTGGACGTACCTGCTATCCGGTAACAATACCAAAATCCATCGATGCCTGAACTCTCACGTTCCTCGTAGTCTTGAATGCCTCGCTCTGGTCACCAACCGCATTGCAGGAGGTCTTGACGTCCTCTGCAGCAACGGTGACCTCGGGACCGTAGAAAGTCTCTTGCACGCCAATAGATGGGAGGGTCTCGCTCTCACCGAACCAAAGAGCTACATCCCTTGTCGGTGATCGTCAGTGATAATACGTGGTCTGCTTGAGGAGACTAAGGTTACGACCATCTGGATTTTGTGGATTGGAGCGGAACTGAGAGAGGGGACGTAATTGAACTTCATGAATAAAGGCACAGCAACACCGCGACATTTGTGACCCACATCGCGTGACGATTTATCTCTCCACAAGTTGATATGGCCAACAAGTGGCAGAGCCTGACGTTGACAGCGGACCTCGAGTGGGGAGACACGATCAACTCAGAGGTCGTTGACCAAAACCTAAGAAAAGCGCTAACCTGTCACAGCCTGCCAGCGGTAAGTGGGCGGAGCGTAAATAGTGATGGGTAGGGTGAGGTTTACCCTGCCCCTACTCACTCTGTAGCCACGGCCACCATGCAACCCCCACCGTCACCCGCTCCGCCAGTCTGGGATTTTGAATGGTCCCGAATTATGAACGTACTCAAGACTGCCGGTGCCCGCTTTTCGGGGTTCTTCACCGCATTCAATCGCTGGGCAGTCGTGTCACTATTCCACACCAAGGTCGCTATTCTTACTGCCATCGCCTGGGCCACGAGCCACACCTTCGTTGTACGATGCCTCAATTACCCTCCCCGACTCATCGCTCGACCGTCTAGCAAGGTTGTTCGTACGTTCTTCCTCACTGCCGCCGATACCTCTCAGATCCAGGAGGGCATTAGTGAACAAGAGTGGCTTGGGAACCAGCCCAACACCCCCCTTCCTCCCTTGCCCCACTATACAATCGATCTAACAGCCCACCATCTTGAAGGCCCCCGGCTCACCCAAGGGTTCGGACTCATTGGCCACAGGATACGGATTGCCGTGATTGAAGAACCTGGGTGTTGGCCGGCCGGACGCAGCCACCTCACCTGTCAAGTGTTTAGCTGGGGTGGTCATGAGCTCGCCTATGCTCGTATCCCTACCAATTTTGTAACCGTGGCTAGGGTCGGGGAAGCGGTGGAGACTGGAGACACCACCGCGGTTATCTCGCAGGACCAGGAGGGTGGGGGGATGGATTGAGGTTCGGGGTTCAGTTGTGTATGGTGGCCCTTACGTAGATTACATTCATACAAGGACTCACCCATTTACGAACTGACTTAGAAGCACCTGCCTTCCCTCCTGTATATTTTTTTTTTTGAAAAAGTGCTTTGTCGAACCTTTGCTAATCACCCACAGTTGGGCCAACATGCCACTTAGATGAGGAAGGGGTAAACAGTGGCTGATCGATCCAGGTGTGAACCGCCAGGCTCTCAGGATATAGTGGGCGCATCGGGAAAAACCCGAAATCCGTGTTCGCAACTGATTGGTTGGGATAGAGACCCAAACCACTCTGTTGGTTCATCGACGAGGTATCGGACGATAAAATATCGGGGATTTCTTTTCCGCAAACGGTCGAGAATAAAAATCCCCGACAGCTGGGGAATTCCTAGGATCCTTGAAGCGCTGATCGGCGACCAGATCAGCCTGGAACTGCTGCCACCGAATTGCCCGGGTCCGCGTCTCTCCTCTTCTTGGTCCCTACCTCCCTCATGCTTGCAGTGCTCCCACACATGGGATCTCGCACCCTGCGGGTCCTCACCGGACGGGATTCTGCCGCGGTGTGGATATCGTGTGCCACCTCTGGCCATCGATCTTGCAGTGAGAAACGGCTATGTTGTGGCTTCTCAATCATCCAGATATCCATCATTTATGGGCTCTCGGCGTTTCATCTCATTCAACTGGAGGCTACGCGGCATGCACAGGGGACAGTAGTAGCAGTAATAATTACCGTAGAAGATGTCATCTTGTGCTGAGAAATGTGGCGAGTCCCAAAGAAGAGTGTGAGTATTGTAACTATATGCCACTCCGGTGCGGATCCAAGTGTAGTCGGTCTTTACAAATCCAGGAACTACGGGTGGTTCAGGAGACCCGATACATCCGGTCGTCGTAGTGGGTCAAGCACAAGGATCTGCTGAAGCAGCGCGGTCAATCCGGGTGTATCGTCAACTTCTGAGGTAGATTGAACCCTGTGTTCAGGAGAGGGATCGTGAGCGTTTGAATACTGGGTTCCTATGGACACAGTAAAAATGTCGATTGGTTCTAGAGATGGATATCCACACCTAGTGAGGTTGTCCATTCCCCGGGAAGAGGACCAAGAATGGTGATCGGTTCGTGCAATGCTCTCACTTCATCGCATACGTAGCCTATCAGAGGATGCGAAGTTGCTAGTTCATAGATCTTTTCATAATTTCAGCCTAATAACGCCGTATTGATTTGGAAAGCCGTACCGGACACCCCACCGACCAAACGTCTACCCGCGTTCCAAATTCAACCTTGAGCGATGTTGAGAGATGGTTGAACACGATCTCCGGTGCCTGAACTTGCAACGGAGTGTGAAGATTTTGAGGTGCTTCGATACTGAAGAATGCTGCGGGAACTTAGTGGTGCACGCCGGTAACGCGATTGAAACCACCACGACGAGCCTTCTCTCAAGTCGATTATCTTTATACAGATGTCATCTTTCCCCACACACTCTACAAGGCTCCCAGGGTGAACTAGATATTTAGGAAGTGAACTGCTCTGATACAACTGGTCTCGAGTGAACACCGGTACACGTTGCGGTAAGTCCAGGGCCATCATCGCGTTTTCCCCGGATTTGCTACCGAGATCGGGGATTCTGACCACAATGTTGCCTTTATGCGGGTCTAGGTCGCGCCCGTTAGTTATCCGAACCGTTCGGTAAATTCGTTGGCTCGCCTGCATGAACTATCCTGCAATCGTGGAGGAAAGAGGTCCCGAGCGCGATTTGGTGGACGAGGGATTTTATCGCCCGTTGGATCATAGTCGGGTCGTCGTCGAACATGGCCGCAAGATGAGGCCCAACAACTTGCGACACCAACACGTCGTGCTCTCCGTTCACACCTTGCACTCTGAGATGGTCCGAGAGAGCGAAGACGTGGTCAGATCCGGGATGTGTCCTCGACTGGGACGCAAGGTGATGATGAATCTTCATCTCGTTGTTCCTGCCAGTGAGGTTAGCCACGGCGAAGTTGAGGGTGACGTATCGGCTGTATGGAGGGATTGTTAGTGACCAGAACCCGTTGTGGTTAACAATTACGAAATAATAAACTGAAACTGAAATTCACAACAACAACTCACATCTGAGCGGTTGATTGGAGGTCGCATGCGAGCCAAACAGTTGAATAGGTACCGAATCCAAGCTTGTAGATTACCCTGTACCTCTGGCAGTAGACGTCCCCGAGGTGTAGTGGATGGTATCCTCCAGGTCGGTATCTGTCAGGGCTCTCCACGCCCGGGCCGGCGAGGTGGGAGTCGGGGGGCGGGGGTTCCGTCGGGACTTCGGGACTTCGGGATGGTGTGTGTGCCGGTGAGGGAGGGGCGGGTGGGGGGGGGGGCGTTCAGCGGTTTCCTGAAGAAACCGGTTTGCCTGGGCGTGAGGAATCAGTCCCTCGATATAAGAAAGACAAATGACTGCGTGGACGAATTAGGATGTACACTTGGTTCCCCGTGAGCCCGTCCACGAAGGGTACAATATTCAGATTGAGCTTATCCAGGGACACATTGAGATTGATTATGAACTTGTTAAGAGAGTCATTGTTATCCGGGATCTGGACATCCAGGTCCTCGTTTGCGGCTGCGGGGCATGAGATACCATAAGCCCGAGAAGAGGGTGAGGGCGGACCTTTGACGACTTCTACACACTTCTTCAGGAGAACCCTAGCAAGAGCCTTCTTTACGACCCTTCAGGATACGAGAGCCTGGAGGAAGAGTCACTGGACGTCGTCATCGGACGCCATGGGGGGGTGATCAACGGAGAGATAAAACGTCAGGCTGCATGGCTCACCTTGTGGGTCCGAGTCGTGTCGATCGCGCGACCCGAGTACTAGTATTACCTTTATACATACTGTGATAGTCATAGTACTAGGGAAGTTTGGGGCATCGCGTCGCGCCACGCACCTCCTCTCCTGGAGCGAAGTCGTTGAAAGTGTCGAAGAACCCCCGATCTCTTCACGGGTCTTTCCCTCAATCATCGGTGACGGTCTTACGCTCGACATCGCTGGGTAACGGTATCAGGAAACCAAGTGGCAACGTGTGTGCCGAGAGAAACGATGCACGACGAAGGCTCGACGTCGAGGTGGTTGGCAGTCGGGATGATCTTGAACGATACCCGATCAACGGTGACAAGCCTTTGATCCCGCCAATGCCGGTCATCCGCTTTCGGTTCCCTCCTGCATCGGCCTCATCGTTGATCGGCAGGGGCTCGCCATGGTGATGCTCGCAACACTCCGAAACGCAAAGTGCGTCTAAGGAACAGGTCTCACCCGAGAGGGTGCTGGCCAGCAATCTGAGGGGACTGGGTGGGCATCCGTTGTATGGTTTATGTATAAAATCAGTCCTTCGATGGCCAACAGAGGGAGGTGGGGGATTAGCCGGGCCCAAAGTCGTTAAGATAGGTTGAACGTGCCTGCATGCACCGTACGGCTTATCCAGTGACCGGCTCACCACGTTCTGGCCATCGATCACCAAGCAGTCGAAACACAGGTACCGGAAGGTTTCCTATCGAAATGAATGTCGAAGGTTGAGTATGGTCTTGAGGGAATGTCAACGTTCGCTTGCATTCTTGGGTTGGGGATCTGGCGTCCGGAACCAACCCCCCGCTCGTCAGCGAGGAACGCGAGGAACTTCGTGGTGAGGGAAGGTGGATCCGTCGAGCTGGTGGCGTCTGTCTGGTTAGTGGGGAGATCTAATCCCGGAGCACCGATGGAAAGAACCAAGCATTGAAACCGAAGGCGTTTGGGGAACATCCATAACCCAAACAGATCAACCGCACGTACCGAGAACACCCTCTGAGTTTCTCCAACCATCGATACGAACAAAGCGCAGACACCCTCCGACTTCTCACACGGCCGACAACCTGATGGAGACCACATTTAGAAACACTTTCCTTCATCGGGACGGGAGCGGACGCGGAACTGACTCTTCGTTGATTAACCTTTGATGTCGGCCACCGTGCGCCAGGAAAACGACTTCGCGGTGGATCATCCGTGGGGAATGTGTCGTGTGAGGGTCGGGGAACAAGAATAGAGTGGATGGACGCGTGGATGAGAGGCGGAAGCGGGAGCGGAGAGGCAGAGCCCAGAGTCGGAAAGGATGACAATGAAGAGGAATGAGAGGGTCGAACCCGTCGAGATTCAGCTATCGGACGTCGTCTGGGATGCTGGGTACGAGATACCCTGGCAGATCAGGGATACGGTACATCCCGGGGTCGATCGGAGGGAGAACGCGGTGACGGAGACGGTGATCATGGTCTGAGCTGGCCACAGGCGACCACGTTTGCACGGTGTCGCACCGACCAAGTGGTACGAATGTCAAGAGATTCTTCGGTAAAGAAATATTGTGATAGGGAAGGATCTACGAAGAACACCGCTGACTGATAATAATAATAGGTTGTAACAGCTCGCATGAGCGGCGAGGCGAGAAAGAGAAAGGCAAGGTTGCACGTGCCAGTCCGCAGGCTGGAGTAAGCGAGAATGGGCCCTGAGGGAGAGGGCATGTGTGCGCTGCAACGAATGAGCTGTTCCGGATAAGGGTTGGCAAATGGCCGACACCGTCTGTCCACCTGCAATCTTTGAGGGTTCTCACTGATTGAATAAAGTGGGCCCGCTGATGATGAGAAATGAAAAAAAAAAGTTGTCAGTTGTGCAACAAACAGTTCGATTGTCCGAGCACTCTCAAGAAGGTCGGTTCTTGTGTTTTGATCGCCAATCAAATCCAAAATGCTCACTCAGAAATCTCGAATAGCATATGCTGGTCCACACAGGCGAAAAAGGTACGGCAGCTCTTTCTTACACCCCTTTCATCCCCACCCTCTCATGTACACCCTGCCGTAAATGTGAAATCGGTCATCACCCCAACAGCCTGGGCATGTGAGGTCTGCGCTCGGCGCTTCAGCATATCGTCCAACCTCAATCGTCACACTCGTCGCTGCAGGGAAAAGTGGGCCAAAACCAACAGTTTGGCGACAGACACCCCATCCTCCTCTCCTTCATCTGATCCTTCCGAATCCCCTCCCGCCTCCTCCACTTCGTCTGACAGCCCGGATTTCGACCATCCACCTTCGCCCCGCCTACCCGACAGGCCGAAGCGACGTAAATCGGCCCCGACTGGCCTTGTCCAATACAAGACCGACGATGGATCTCACTCTCATGACCATCGACACGTTGCCAGAAAACCCCACAGGCGACGGCGAAAAGGCTCCCCTTCCGAACCGTGGATTCCAGCCAGTCTTGTAAATTTCAACCTCCAACCTGTCACGAGATCCATCCTGCCAATCCCTCTCCCGGCCGCTATTCCGAGCAAGTTTGAGGAACGGAACAGTTACGCGGACACGCCACCGGAGCCGTATCACCCTTCTTATTGGACCGGCAGTTTGGTTGGGCCAAGTTATCTTCCAAGGAGCGAGGAGGTTTCCAGAGGTCGCTTTTACGGAAAGCTGCTCGTCTTCTGATTGTCGTTATTGCATGAGGTAATATTGGCGGTTGTACCAGAACCCTCCGTAGGACTTTCTTCCTTCAGTATCTTGTTGACGTCTGGGCCCTTATCCCTTTCCACTCCTCACCCTTTGGTAGTTGCGCAAAACCTAAGCCTTAATTATGTTTTTATAATAGATAGGTATACAACGAACAGGTTATATGCGCATCACCAGCATGGTCTTCGGCCGCCAGAATAGCTTGTTGTTGTGTGGCAGGGACTGGAGCTGATCGCGCGTCGAGTACAATCGGGAGTGTTGGTCGTGATGAGCGGTAGTCGGGGCTACGTAGGGTGCGGGACAATTTGGGCAAGATCCCAAATTAGTCGGGCTACATAACGGTGGGTACGACTGCAAAGTTGGTGGTGGGGAGAAAGAGGTTCCGTACGACACTGGCGACATGGGTGGTATGTAAAGGCCAGTGTTGCACCGGCCCCGTGTACGGTGACCGGCCGTGTTGGTCAAACTAGTGGGTGATGCATTGTTGACGGCCATAGGATAGAACCACTCGTCCACCGTAGAATAAGACAGTTCTGTCAGATCAAACACCCCAGGGGTGAAGTGTGTTCGGTAGTGGTGTCTCATGTTCGAATTCACGTCGAATTGGCGCGAACAGTTGGGGAAGGGGCATGTGTAGGGTGGATTAGAGCGGCGGCAGGTCAGCTTGGCTTCAAACACAAAGATTTCGACGGCGTACGTTTATCACCCGTACGTGTGTTAATGTGAACTCCGAGGCTGACTGGGCGATGGAACAGTTTCTTGCAATATGGTCATTGATGTTTCTTTTCCTCGCGTCTTCATTTCTGCCGCGGCGCGAGGATCGCGGCCGATTCACCCTTGGACTCTTAATCGTAGTGTGTCTTGCCGGACGGACCAGAGAAATGGGACGAGCCGTCCGAAGACCTCGACCTCGACTGCTTGTGGATCAGGGACCGGGATGCCGACGAGGTCGGTGAAGAGCCCTTCAGTAAACCGTTGAACTGGAAGCTCGGGGTGGGATGAACGTGGGGATCAACTTGGGGCTATGTGGCGTCCGGCCGGACCTCACAGAGATCGGCAGTGTTGTATAGCCTGACTGGGGTGAGGGATCCGGTGGGGCGTGTTCGTTGTAGAGATAGCCTGTTAGTGGTGATCTGTGATGAGCGAGGGAAAGGGGCGGGCACAGAGACAGGGAAAGGGGGACGCACCGGGTAGGATGTTGTGGATGGGGGGGTAACGCACCCTGTGGCATAGTATACGGTGGACGAGGGGATTGGAGAGGGCAAAAGGGCCAATGTTCCTGGCGAACATCCAAGACACGTACTGAGAGTCCGTCTTGAAACCCTCCCGTTCAGCTTCCCTGAGTAGGAATCGGCGTACTGGGGCTTCGTCGTTCGCAGGAGCAGGTAGGGGGTCGGTCTGTTGTTTGGGAGGCATCGTACTACGATGTCGCACTGGGGGTTTCCATCCCATCTTCATATCCACGAAATCCTTGGTCAGCGATCTTGTTACGGGAATGAGAGTCCCGGTCGATTGTATGGTGAGCCGCACTGGAACGGGAATCATGAGGACCGCGAGGCAAATGTACGAGACGACTGCGACAAAAGGGACGGGGGCCGGCAAACGATACTTTATCCACATTCCTCAACAGCAGGAATACTGTTCCAGCGAGTGCCATGTTGACGACCGACACAATTCCCCCTTAGCCTCTGTTCCCTCCTAGTGGTGTTAATGATGTCCTTTTTGAGCCGGGTAATCCTCCAGTTCAATCTCTGTATGTTCGCCTGCGGGGTAGGGAGTTCTGTGGCGGCAGGTATCGTTCGTCCCGCGAGCGATGACGGACCATTGACATAAACTTGACATGATTCTTCTGTTTCTCAGAGCGTTGTGCTCCCTTGCGAGGCATTAGTGGGGTACGACGAAGCGCTTCTTGGCCCTCCCCAGCGGATGCAAATCTACTGGGTCGATCACTACCCAGTGGCATATTTATCCAACCGAAAGACAGTGTGATCTCTGTTCAATGATGCAGGGCGAAGATGACGCCTTTATTAACATTCGGCATGCGCCGCGCTCAATATTGACCCTCCTTGAGATTTGAGCCACGGATTTCTATCAGAGTGGATCGCTTTGAGGCCGGTTTAGCCAGGATAGCGAGGAATGTGATGAACAAAAATACAACAAATGCGTAGAGCAGGAGAGTCTGTTCTGGGGTGGAGCCTTTCGTAAGTCAGGCGAGGTGTAAAATTTCCACGTCATCTCGTCTCACCAGTAAGGATTTGTGTAAACAATGTGTTTCCGTTACGTTGGACAAAGGCGGAGAGGTTTGCCGCACTGAAAGAAGTCTAGGTTAAGTTTATACGTGAGGATCCCCAGGCTTCTGGTGCGGATCCGTGAGCCCATCACGATCCCCAGCCCTATCGAGCTTGAGGAAAGTCAGGTAAAACGAGGCTCCAACAACAACGGCAGTGGTGGAGAAGGAACCAGAGAGTCAGATGAATCTCTCTTCGACATTGACCGAAGCAAGGGCGAAGTTGAGGGTGGCGGCGAGGGCAACCTGGGATTGAGAGAAAGCCGTGACGAAACTTCATCTGCTTGGGAGCCTTAGTGAAAGCGCACTCCAACGAGGTGATGGGGATGAGAATCTCAGAAATACCAACGAGGATGTAAGGTCCGGCAACGACCCAGACGTTGATCGGAGCTGGGTTGAGGAAACTGCCAGCGTCCTCACAGGCGGATGGTATGTTGTCGTGGCACGGGGACAGGAGACCATCCGATATCTGCGAACTCGCCATAGTGTGGCTTGGTCAATAGACAGATCGGTCCAGCATGTTGAGCGTCGTAGAAAGTAATGATGTCCACAGTTGCCACGGCGTAGAACATCCGGTATGGTAGTGCAAATCCTAAGTTCGTTCCGACGGCGGAGGGGGCTGGTGTTCCCGGTGTTGACCTCCCAACATCGGCAGCACATAACGCCAGTGAAGGGTCAATAGCGCAGATGGGCCACCCAGGAAAATGGGTGATAATGCAACGGTGAGGGAAAGGGAAAGATTCGGTGCTGAGATAGAATGTCTGTGTGGGGAAGCCGGGTAGAGCGAAGGAATGGTGCTGTTTTCTCCAAGGTCCAGGTGGACGGAATCCTCTTTGCCTTGTTCCATGAGGATCAACTGTGGGTCTTCAAACCGAAGAACGCCTTGCTGGAGCTCGTAGACTATGGGTGAGAACCGGTCGCTCACACTGGCCTTTTTGTGCCCGGGAAGTTGAGCGGTGGGTGGATGAACGAAGTTAGCCTGCATGTAGATGTAAACCAAGGATGTTGAGCCTGTGTCGTTGTTTCGTTTCTTGCTCCTTGTTGTCGGATCCGCGTTGGCGATGAGCTTGAGCCCAAAATTAAGATCATCAAATCCTTCGGCCAGCAGGTAAACTGGCTTCGGGTGTCGGGTAAGAATCATCTGTAATCCACGCCTTCGAGAGTCTCTGCGGTCCTGGCGATGAACTGAGAATCCAGTTGCTCCCTCAACATCTTCTTGACCGTGGTCGCAATGAAGTCCACATCCGAATTGATGATCTGTCCCGCGGGAGGGAGACGCATACAGGGGAGTTGGAGCGCGTTCTCGGCTGTTGACAGCTAATCCGAGACTGTCTATCTCATCTTCTGGCAGGCTAGATAACCCGACACGGACTGTGAAGACTTGGAAAGTAGTGACGCTCGGTGGGGCGCGGATGAATTGATTCGGGTCAGTTTGCGAATTGTCGTGTAGATTTGAATGAGATCAGTTGGCTCTGGAAGAGGGAAGGGAGGAGATTTGTTTGTTTGGAGGATCGTGATACCAGGGATTGTAGCCACGAGCGGGAGAGCGTTTGGGGGGGCAGGTGGGGTGCCAAAGTACTGTAGTAGTTCGCATGACCAAGTTTTTGGAACAGTTGATAGGTATAGCTTGTTCACGAAATGACGCGCATAGGCGTATGTCAAGTCCACCGTCGAGGTCCGAAGATCACCCAGGACGTGGTGAGTGGTGATACACAGGACGTACGTTCCGCATGTAACTGTAGCGACAGTCAATGCAATTGTGAAGCGACGAGGATGGGTTCACATACCACGGTGAGCTCTACTACAACCCGTGGACATGCATTCCTGGAACCTTTTCATTCCTCAGCGCATGGACGAAGTCTGCACCGATGTTATCCGAATAAATGCGGAGATTGCCCGATTTGTCAGGTTTTGTAGTTCCAGCGAGGAGTGGGAGGTGTTCGAGGGTGCCGGCAGGGGGAGGGGAGAGGAAGTAGTAGATAGGAGCCCAGACGAGGGGGACAACGAGGTCCAGGGTGTGGACCTTTACGGGCTCTGGGTGGGGGGATCGGGCCTGGCGGGAGGTCTCATTCTGATTGTTGCAGCGACTGACTGAGATGTGGGGTTGTGAGAGGAGCCACGCCGAAAAAAGTTGTCGAGGAGAAGGTTTCCGGAACGGCTGTACATAAGGCGATCGCGAGGAGGCACGTCGATACCGCTACAATGAGAAAGAAGTCGTAGAAGGGATCAAATTGTCTGGCGTTCCCCGCGGGGAGATCTTTTTGACTACCAAATTAAATCCCACGGATATGAGGGATCCCAAGCCCACCTTGGAGTATTCGCTGAAGCAGCTGAACGCCCCTTGCCTGGACCTTTGTAAGCGGTCGGTACTTTGGTGATCTGATCGAACCGTTAAGTTCCCGCGTGGACGGTAGGCCAGATTTTGGAGAACTGGGGGAGGGTTTCGATTGGGAGACAAGCGGGGTAGTCTGTCCGATCACGACATCGACCTTCTGGGGTGAATCGGGGGTACAATTTGCGCGTTGGAAGAGCCCGGGTAAGGGGAGTGAAACGGATAGGGATCCTGGATCATCAATAGATCCAGGATTCATGATGATCGGTACGGATTAAGGGTTGGCGAGAGCTCTATGACCTTGAGGATCGGATGAGCGATCAAAGGGGACGTGGCACGGGGCTGAAAATGGGCGAACGTAACGGGGAAGGTGGACTTGCAGGAAGTAATGGTGCGAGGCCAGGACCGGGGATCATGGGGGGAGGTGAAAGCGTTGTTGAACGCTGAAGACGTAGCTGACAGGACGCGCGATCCCCGAAGTCGGTGGGGCGAGGTACGGCCGAAAAATTGTCCATCCGCTCATACGCTGACCTGCGAGTGTCGAAAGCAGGGAGAACCTCTTAAACCGATCACAACAACCTGCCCACAAATCTCGCAAGCTTGGCCTTCAAGAGTAACCTCGCTGTTTGCGGGGATTGCTTGTACAATTTTGCATACCGGCGTAATTGGGCCTGCATTAGATGTTAGATGTTAGATACGGTGGACTGGGTGATGGAGAGCCGGTGGAGAACTTACCATAACATGTAAACGTTAACATGGTAGCAGAGCTCGGGGACTAGCAAACATGCTCCGGCTACTTTATAACATGGAACTTACCTCAATCACTATCCGGCGTTGTGCTGTCAGCCAGGGGAAGACCTTTGAGAGATCTTGAGATGTTGTACATGGCGCGGTGGAGGTGGGGGGACAAGGGGGAAACCACCCGTCCGTTTAGGTAATGCGTACATAGACTTTATCCGCACCCTCGTCCACACCCGCTTACTTTCAAGCTTTTTAGCCATCTCTCAAGATCTCACACGCGGTTCATCCAAACGAATTCACATGCCCCACTGGCGCATCCATCCTCCGGCATCCCATCTCTCACACACGCATCCTCGGCTTCTACCTAAATCACCCGAGGTAACCACAGTCGGTATCGCCATGGACCGTCCAGTCCCAGCCTACGTCTACAAAATCACCCTCACGCTTCCACCAACACCTCTTCCCCACCCTACCTCTGTCTGAGCTAGACCAGAACGACAGATCCATCCACCCTTCCAACGCATCCCAAACCCCCATACATCTACGCAGTTCTTCTCATCGTGCACGATCCCGACACTTCGAAACTTTGAATCCACGGAGAAAAACGATTCGAAATGGACACGAGGCGAAACGCTCCCCCTGCTGTTGTGAGGATAAAACTTAGCCCCTCCCTCTCTGCATTCGCTTGACCAGTCGCTCCTCCCAGACACGCGCCTTCTCCCCCATTATTCCACAAATACGAAATGGGCGTCGTTGCAGTCATCGTCGACGGTCATGCGGGTTATGCCCACCTGCTCGATCCGAGCAGGACTTGGCATAACAACAAGAAGTACTTCACCTGTCTTTCGCGCTCTTGGTCCGCTCCCCCCACTGATTTTGCACTCTTAACCTCAGAATAATCGCACTTAACGCGTGGATTGCCCTCTTATCACTTCCTCGACCGATGGTTTCGACGGAAGTATGATGAATTGTCTCCAGTTGTTTCCTCAGTGGCAGAGCACCTTCAACTACCCCGGAAGTTCTGACGGCATTGGTCCCCACCCCGCAGTCTTGTTCGGTGCATGCATCATGGTGCGTCTACCTCCGATCACACTCTCGCCAACAAACCGGTCACTGACTTCCCATGGATTTCGGTTGGTTATCGCTACTGTCATACACCGGAGCGGAATGTTCATCGGCGCGCGTTTCCTCATCGGTTTCGGTCTCACCTTCGCACACACCGGAGCCGCCATGCTGATCACCGACTTGTGCCCGTGCTCGACCGGTGGAATTCGCAAGGCGTCTCAACGCCAACACAGGATGCATGACGAAAACACCTTCACATCAGAATCTTGGGTCTCCCTACTCTCCTTCTTGACCCGAATCATCTGCGATAAGATTTGTGCCCACTCGATCCGCGAACTCGAAGCGATACAATCCCGAGTGGACCCAATCGAGCGCATCGTCCTGGCCATCCGGCACAATATCCCCAGTGACTAAGCGGGGCATATCAAGAACTCTGTCAACGCCAAGATTCACTGTCTGAAGAGGAAGGGGAAATATTAGGGCCGTCGACGGCGATCAAGTTGATGAGAGCGAGGGAGATACAGAAGTCGTAATGAGCGCACCGGTGTTTTCCGGACGCACGTGCCCTTAGTAAGCGCCGCGTGCTGAGATAACTAAGTCTGCACCTCTTCCACAGAGAGCGCACAAGTTGTAAGAAATTTTGAATAGGCAGATTACTTTAAAGTGAATTAGAACTGAGGTCCCGTCAATAATATTGCTTCGCACTATTGAGGTGGGGGAACCCGTGTCTACCTTCGACGGTTGGCTGGCGTATCTGGCCTGTGATCAATAAGCGACCGTTTCGCCTGGGCCGCGGCAATGCCACCAAGGTCTTCCTGTTCAGTCTGCCGCACAACTCGCTCCGGCCCCCACTCGACATTCCATCCACGCTGTAATGTGAACCACTATGTCATTCGTTGTTGAGGGCAGACAAGCCGTCGACATCCCACCTGTATCCAAAAAACGTCCCCCTAACCCTCTACTCGGTTACCACAGGACTCGCACCGCGCCGCCATCCACAGCCAACTTGTCGAAACTTAGCAGAGCATCCTCATACATCAGATGTTGCTGCGTGACCAACGTTTAGCGGCTGACGCCGTCTCCGGTCAGCTGCAGGCGCGTCACCTTGTGAAAACAATTCGCACGAACAAGTCCAATGAAAAACAAAACGTCCTATTAAAGTGGCCGTCGTGCGCAGTCCTTTATTCCTGGTCACTCGCCCTGGACAGCCCGCCAAATTGTGTTTCCAGTGAGTGTCCTTCCGCCCTGGTATCCAAGCAAATATACAAACAAACACCCAGCGGAATCCCAGTGGTACGGCGATCTTTACACATATGGTTCCCTCTGCATTACAGTCCCGTTGGACCAAACCAACAAGAACGCGGAAAAGCTGGCTGATAGCAATCGTGAATGGGCCGGTCAAGCCAAATCAGACCCAAATGCCCCGCGTAAACTGGATTTGTCGTTGGTTCTCCGAATGGCTTGAAATCTTATACTCATTTCTCCCAGGTAAACGTGTATCCGTTTGTTGTCCGGGAATGTACCCTTCTGGTGCTTCGCCCTGAGCTCTTCCTCCCTGACAAACATCCCATCTCGATCAACACCCGCCGTGAACTCCGAGTTCCCGGTCAAGCTCTGTCAAGCTCCTCCTCCTGTGTCCGATAGATCCTCATGGGTTTCCTACTATTTTGAACCTGATACCTCCTACCTGTAGATTCATCCGAGCAAAGATCCGGGCCGTTTGATCACGTCTCCCACCGTGAACCTAAGGACGGTCTCTCCGTCTTCTCCCTGTTGGTTAATGCCAACTCGAAGCTTCAAAGTGTCACGAGGAAACACAACCTCCATACCGTTCTCAGGAACTATGTTAGTGTTGTCAAGATTACGATAGACGCCACATTTTTCGTCCCGACGGACTTCAGCTTCTGGACCAAACTTCACTGCCAGTTCCGTCTGTACCCCTCCTCGCATCGACGCAGCGTCCAAAAGTCCCGCTTCACAATCACCCATCAGATCTCATGCAGATAGTGATGGCTTCCAGGGACAAGATCCGCAGGCTCTTGGTGATCGAGGTTGTGGTGGTGAGGAAGGCTACTCCAACTCGGACTTCGAAGACCCTTACCAGGACTCTGAGGAAGATGACTCCGAGGAAGATGACGAGCCAGAGACAATTAATGGTCTCACCTTTTCCGAAATGGAGACAGTTTTACAGCGAGTGTCTGAGTGTCTGATAGCAAGCTTTCACAGGAAGAACGAACAGAGGCTACGACGCTGATGCTCGGGATGGCAGGAGGTAAATTTTCGTCACTTATTACCTCCTCCGACACCCCTTCTGATGCCGATCACCAGGTAATAGACGTCCACAACCGCTCTCCCAGTTAATCGAAGATCGTGTGTAGGCAGAGTACGTCCAATCTGGCCTCACAAGAGAGTCACCGCTCAGTAACCCGCGTGAGGCGCGGAATGGCTGTCCACGGGTGGTGCCTCCACCCGTGCAGGCGGTAAAGGAAAAAGGGCCCCACATGATGCTCCTGTTTTGTTTTGTCTCTCTGTATCCCGTGTTGTTTAAATTGTCGATGTGTATACTTTTAGCAATCCCATCAGTGTAGAACATTAAACATCGGTGGTGGGGGTACACATAGAACGTTACAAGCCCGTAAAGCAATACTCCTGGTTTGTGCAGGGATGGCCGAGTCGCCCCGCTGGTGACGCGCAACTAAGCGGCACGACCGGCGGAGGGAAACGGCCTAACGCCAACGCTCACGGTATCTCCCCCAAACACCTCTTCTGAACTGTACCATGTCAAGCAGCAATTCTTCGTCCGCACATCTGCCCATCTTCCACGATCTTGTAATGACAGTTTTCGTAAACCCTCGAAAACATGGATGCATACAAAACGCTGATCACCCTCACACTCCCACCACCACAATCATCACCGACTACGTCCCCACTCTCGTCTACCAAGCCTACGCGCACCTTGCCCTCAACAACCCCTCCGCAGCTCACCCACTCCTCCCATCCGACTCCAGAGATGTGACGATCAAAGCTGTCTCCTCTTTAGCCCGCTACATGGCCGCTATAACCCCCTCATCGAGCGAAAGCTCTGAAGGGGCCGAGGCCGCACCGGAGGAGTCGAGAGACCCGAGCGTTGAGATCGAGGGGGATGATTCGGAGGCCAGCGACATGGATAAGTGGTTGGTCAGAGTCCTTGCTGGAACCGCGTTTGCTAGGGCAGGTGAGGTCGAGAAAGCCCTGGAGACGTTGGGACTGAGCGGCGGGAATGAAGAGAGTGTCGGGGGTACGCGTTTATCCATGTCGACCCCAAGTACCTATCTCACCTCTAGCTATTGAATCGTAGGGTTGCCCCAACCGTCCAGATCTTCCTCTCAATCAACCGACCAGACATGGTAAGGAAAGAATACGAACCGTCGAAAAGTGGGCAGAGGACGACCTCCTACTCCATTTGGAGTCTACGACCAACCTCGTCACTGGGAAAGAGGGATACTAGGACTCCAACTCTTCCTACACCGAACAATTGGCGAACCCTTCTCTGTCTTCTACGAAGCTGCTCACTGCACGAGGAGTGACGAGGTTGTTGCGCGGGGAAATGACTGAGCCAAAGTCGGATCTGGAGGAAGTTATTAGCCAGGGAGGAGCAGACGATGAGACCGTCGCAGCATATACCGTCGCCGCTTCTTTGAGGTCATCAAAGAAAGGCGAGGGAGATGAATGGTGGAGGTACGTTCCGACGTGCCGTTTGTCGCTTGTCTCCCCACCCGCGCCATGACTAATCTATATCCTACAGCAAACTGACAGAAGAGTTCCCGAACCGTCCTTTGGTAAGAGATGTTTCAGAGAAGGCTGACCTCTTCGACGAGGCTGCGGCCAGGTTCGACGTCCCCTCACTACCTATAATTGCCGTATTATATCCTCACTCGGAAGGCAATCAAATCCAGACTCGCTCACCGTTGAGGACTTGGGCGCAGATTCATTACCCCGTCGCGAGGGTTCAAACGTTCACTTCTAACTGCTGCGGACTGGTGGGTGGAGCGAAGGCTTCACATCGCCAGGGAAAATACATCCTTGGCTTCATAAAAGGGGAGAATGTTGTTGATTACCTCCGAGTCGTCATCACGTTATGTGCCTCGTACGTTGTATAAAAGTTATCGTTATTGGTGCTCGAAGATCTGCGTCCTTCGCACAGGCACAGAATTGCTTCCTTTACAAACGATTGGCGCAGAACAAGCCCCCAAGACCCCGATAACCAAAGAGGGCTTGACCCTTCCGTCTGGGCCGCCGCGGGATGATTCGGGCTCTGCCTCAGAGCTCTCAGCCTTTCGGGTGCTCCAATTCCAGTCACCCAAGCACACGGCGGCCGTAAAAGATGTGTCGGCGGCCCCAGAAACCTCTGCTGATACAGGCTCCGACCCCCTCGTGTCGTACTTCTCGGATTAGGATCCAAACACCCCACCGAAAGTCTTGATCCCGACCTCGAGTCCTTCGGTACCAACGGTGACCCGTTCGACTGAGACCTAAACGGTAATCAATGATGCGGTCTCGATTGGGAGGGACGATACAAAGCAACACGGTGTACCTCCCACAAGTACTGGTGGTCAAAATAGATAACCGAAACGCGGCTCTCAGGAGGAATAGGGCCTTACAAAGCGTCAGGCCAAGCGGTCGCGGATCACTTTCGCTTATGCGTCGAAAAAAAAACCAGATGGACAAGATTTTCGGGAAACGCTGAAAATGATAGTCCATTTAGTTTGAACGTCTACGGTGTATAACTTGAGTGCCTGTCATTGCCACACCCCAAAACTCTGGGGCTTCGTAAGTGTGCCACGAGACCGGCGGCTGAGCGTTGAATGTTGTTGAACATTGACGTGAGGTTGACAACCGATCGCGAAGGTTTGCTTCCGTTTCGTCGCGCGTAGTCCTCCCTGCACTGTTCACCTCCGCCAGGATATAGGTGCGCCACCTCTTGTTGCAAAACCGTAACGCTCATCTTCTCAGGAGGGCACGTTTTTGTTTTTCCGTTCGCCAGAGTCCGTGGAAGCCGCGCCGACCCCTAACGCTGGCACTGTTTCTGCTGTTGCCGACTCTGTTGTGGTTCCTCTCGCTGTCCCTCAAGCCGTCTGCCGCTTATCTCCCACTGCTTTCGAACCCCGTCGTTGTCTGTCGGACCATTTTCTGTGGCTGCTGCAGAGCCATTTATCATTTCTGTCGTCAACCGTCTCTGAATCCATTCTCGAGCGCCTACACCGCCCACATCACCGACGCATAATGCCCGAGTATCGCGAATGTTGGATGCACTTCCGGCACATTCAGTATCTCTTTGACAAGCGCCCCAACGATAATTGGACGGTTCTAAACCTCTGGACCAGCCTGACCGAGAAAGAGAGTGAGGCATCCCCAGGTGTTTTACAAGTTTTGCAGGCCAACTGCAACCTAACGCGAGGAGGTGGCAGCAAGATCCCCAGGGCTGGAAGTCCATCTCATTCAGGGGGAGGGGGGGTAATCCCAGGTGACCACATCCACCTCCCGCTCTGGCCACCCCAGATTCAGAGCAAAGACCGGTCCACTACAGAAGCACCACCATTGTTGTATTTGTCGGATTTGTGTTTGAAAGGTTTTCGGTGGTCACCCCGAACCATAGTTGCAGATTTTGGCCCCCTCCTCATGCAGGTAGGTCTTCTGTCCTGAATGATCAAAAATGGAGACTGACTCACACAGTTCCGGTTTTATACCCACACTTCAATCCAACTATACCCCTCAGATACGTGGTACAAAAGCATGGTTGGTTCTTGTGCCAAGGTTTGTCCTCTGTTACCTGCTGTATGTACTATTGACCTAGTGTCTTTGATATAGGATCGTGGCTTCAGTATTGGACTTGCGATAGAGTTTAAGGAGACTGTCCTTACATTTATCTCTCTGGATAATATATTCCAGGCAAGTGATTGGGTTGGATTACTTTTGGTAAAGGGGACCTTAACATGGTTGTGAACAGGTCCGTTGGGTAGAAAGTGGTGAATGTCACCTACTCTATTCACCACCAGACATCATGGAGGATTTCCACTCCTTTGTTACCTGTGTCTGTGAATTGGTTGACGCCAGGATCCTCCGCCCCAAGCCAGGAACAAAGCCCCTTGGGCTTTATGGGCTTGCAATTAATGCAATACCCCAATCTAGAATCCTCCCTGGTGTTGGACGGTACACTGTAGAAGAGGTGTTTCTGAGGGCAGGTTTGTGGACTCCATTTACTCCATTCAATCTTCTGTTGTATGGTTGTTGCTGATTCCCAATTGTACAGGAATTTCAGTGTATATCACAATACAAGAATTATTCTTTTCACCATCACGCCTTGCCAGACTGATTGAAGGGTATTGGCAGTGGTGCTATGAATCCCGTTCTAAGGCCCTTTGGTAAGTTATGGTTACATTCTATTTGATTCTATTTGAAGGAGAACTGATTGATAAATGTAATCTGTTTAGGGACCTTGTACGGAGGAGCATTAAGGATGGCATCTTCTCCCCTACACCAGACCACCGGGACAGAGCTGCTAGGTTCCTGGCTGTTCATACAAAAGAACAAGTCATTGTCACAGAACGGATGAAGCTCCTTCTTGAGGAATATACAGTAGGATTGATGATCTATGTCAATAATTTGTGTCACATTCATCACTAATTCAATGCATTTGTTTCATGTAGGTATCACTCAAAGAGATGAACAACAAGGCAGAGAAGAATGGACAGCCATGGACCCGTGATTCTATTAAAACAAAGACAGTGTTTTTTGATGTCTTTGAACCCCTCTTCATCCGTGATGCCCTAGAGGCTCCTGGTCACCTAAAGGAGCTTGTTTTTGGAGATGAATGGTGGAAGAAACACTTTCCAAATTCTATATCAAATGAAAGTGTTGAGGTGATACGAGCAATGTATAAGGGTGAGTTTGGTCTTCCCTATCCATCAATCCATCAGTGAACCTCTAATCTTTTTAATCTTATCATTACCATCCCAGGTATACCAGAGGGCCCCAGCCTGATATCAAAGAGAATACTGCTCTTTGAGAAGTGGAGTCACATCAATGGCACCCTCTATGACTCTGGTGACTTGTATCCTGAAAAAAAAACCAAACGAATTAGGACCACCACTGTCTCAATCTCCAACCACAAAGTTTGGACCATATACCCCAACATTGCTGAGAAGTCAAATATAGCTGTAATTGGGTGAGTCTTGTATTGGATTCAATCAGTCATGTCAGCACTTACACAATTTTAGGGAACCAAATGCCTTCCGAAAATTGAAGTCCAAGATTGAGCCAGTTGACCCCATAGTGCGGCAAAAACATCTGATTCGAAGTATTGCGATGAATGCACTTCCACGGAGAATCAAGGTCAAACGAGGTCTTCGTGTACTTGCTCTCCACCAAAAAAGCAACAAACCAGTCAAAAAGCAGAAGGTTATTCAGGGCCGTACTGTTGGAGTTGGCCCCCTAGAGTATTGTGGCAATGCAAGGCAGGTCAGAATAACTTCAAGCAAAACTACACAGTAAGCATCCTATGTCATGTCACCAGGAACTACAACTGATATAGCATCTCACATAGGATTGCATTGTTTAGGGGAGACCCAGCAGTGAAGTGGAAGGTGCAGCCAACTCATCCCTCAAGTACCCCAGACACTGCAGAACCTCTCTGCCCCAAGAAGAGAAAATGTGAAGATTCAAAGATTGCTGCTAATTCCATGAGCCCCAGGAAGCGTACAAGAGGAGGTGGTAGGTAGAGCAGTAGAAGAACTTTTGGAAGAGAACAACACAGTCTAGGAATATATATCGGAAGGCTGTGAAATGTAGCTGGAACACCATGATGTGACTTGTACTCACTGGTTTGTCCAACCAGCACTGACTGCTCTATGCCTACGTGAAGGCAAGGCTACGAGCCAGTGACCGCGTGGTTGAAAATCTAAGTGAAGATGAGGATGAGTTGGATGAGACCCTGTGACCATCCAATAAACAGTTGAGTGTGAACGAGTTTTGGGGAAGCGTTTTCTCTCACATAAGGTGATTTGGGAGATACTGATACACGCCTGAAGGGTGTCAATTGGTCAGCCCGCAGATAGCCTCGCGTAACCTCCACTTGCATTATAGCCTATCATGCCATATGGAGCGGTAATTACTACAAATCACCAGAATCTCAGTCGGCATTCCATGCACGACGACACACATAGTCCGACTCGCTGGTGATAAATATTGGCATATCAATGAAGACTCCATACCGAGATATGATGAAGAGTATATTGGGTATGCTCCATTTGCTTCGCCAGATGTGCTCGACTTCACAATCGAGGAGTGTAGTCGTATACCTGATGATCGGGAATCGCACGAGACAAAAGAGTTGTGAGTGGTTGGGGAACCAGGTCCAACGCCACAAGTGTAAGGGACTTACGAAGAGTGTAAACGCGGCGACTTGAGGGACGGGGATCATTGAAGAAACGGTGAGGGTCTCGAGTGATGGACTATAGGTTGAGGACTTACGCTCAAAAGCCTGCAGAATTGGGAGAGGCTTTGGTGAGCATCGAAGGACGGCGAGAGCGTAGTGGGAGAGGAAACTCACGGTGACAGCCCGAACTCGCGCAATCGAATCCTCGATCCCGACGCTCGAGTATGAACCTGTGGCATTCATCCGACCTAAGCAAAATGTGTCGCAGCAGCAGTCAACAGGGCAGGGGGCTGCTCTTATCTGGTTCCGGGTGAGTGCTCAAGCTTAATATGAGTACTGCGGTGAGAACCCACGAGGAACATGTTTGGGCGGCTCATCAGGATCGCGCCGGGGCGCGTATTCGCTGCGAAATTAACCTTCCAAATGAAACATGATTCCCGGATTTCGTCAAGGGGGTTGCGGCTGCGCGAATACATCTAATAGAGGAGAAATTTGGGGATGATCATCGAAATCATGGAGGAAACTGAGCGACCAGTACGCCAGCGAACCGAGACCAGGCTAGAAATCAGCACCCCGTCTGGACAGGACTGAACAGAGGACATCACTTTTCTCTCGCGGTCGAGAGGGGTTCTAGATAAAAGGCAGTCCGCGTTTCACTTCACCGATTCGCTGATCAATACGTTGGAACCTACACAAGCCGTTCCGTGCGTACTTTCTATGTTCCCATGCGTTTAACCACCGGTCTTGACCCGTCGACTTTTTGCGGGGCGAATCAGTCCGGGCCTGTTGCACGCCCTCAGCCATAAGGGAATATTCGTGAGAGTGTTGACTTTCACGATGCCCTTGCTCACGGCATCGGAGGGGGGGGGGAGTTTGGAGTGGTGGGTGCCCTCGAGAGTGACCATGTAGTTCATCGCTCCTGGACGCAGGAGCTTGACATCCCTCCCTGAAAATCCGAGGGGTGAGAGCGGTGGGACAGCGCCGGGGCGTTTTCGAAGGAAATGAGCGTTCCTTTCCTCCTCAGGAGTTTGAAGTTATTGTCAAACCTGGACATGAAGGTCAGTAAACCATCCACAGAATGATTCCGTAAGAGGGAACGTAGTACGCACCCTTTCCAACTCCGGCAAATATGGCATCAGCGCCGACACCATTCATGATCTCCAACACTCATTTGGCGGTATCCTCCTTCGTGTAAAAAATGTGATCCCTACTATGGGTCTTCGTGAGCTCCGTCTTGGCATCCGTCTACGTCGTGCCAACGGCGGTGGCGCCTCAGCATACTGGGTGGCAAAGAGACCGGGCCCTCTGATAATGGTGTGGATGAGAGTCGTATCGCCCCTCTTGACTTCGAACGCTTAGTTCATGAATGTGGTGACGGTCGTTGCTTGTACGAAGCCAACAGCGGCCATTTGGGTGTCAATTCTGAATTCTGGGAGGATGGCGATGTACTCCGCGTCGGCGCCTGGCAAATGCTGAGAAGACGGGTAAGATAATTGATCGAGAACTTGAAAGCGCGGCTGTTATGTGATGCGTACAGCGATGGCCTTGACCCCGATGACATAGCATCTTGTTTGGTACTCTGGGTGACTCAATATGACCGGGTTCGTAGGGAGGGCGACAACCATTCCAGCGGCTTCCGATCCGATAATCGCGGGGAGTTGGGTTGGGTAAAGTTCATTCCTGAACGTGTCAATGAAGTCGACACCAGCATATTCGACTTATATCCGCGACGATAAACAGACGAGTCACCATTGGCTGCAGAGTGGGTGTAGTGGTTGCACATACCTTGAGAATCATGTCTCCGCGGTCTTGCTTCAAGTGAGAGAAAGGCTTTCGGTGACGCCGACACCCCCAGCCCCGGAGAACGCGATAGTTTTTACGGTGGCTGGGGACTGAGATGTGGTCGCGTCGAGAATAGAGACCCTTGGACGAAAGGTCCCGAGGGCCACATGAGACTGAAGAAAAGCCCGCTCGGGCCGAACGCCGTTGATCTCCGTCGGTCCACATCACCCTCTCCGAACTCCGGCGAACTGCCCCAACACCACCAGAACCTTCCACGCTCCAGACATCTAGCATCCTCATCGGCCGGAGCGCCGAGAAACGACCCGAGTGGGGCGTTGAACCCTCCCTCTGGGTGATAACAATTGGACGACCCTGGGCACAACACCGGGTGGCGCCGCCTGGCGAACTCAGATTAAACGTTCTCCGACAAGGCTGGTTGGTGAACTACCCGACAAGCTCGCGGGTGGCCGGTTCGAGGGTCGGTTGGTTCAAACGAATGATATCGCTCAAGAGACTGGACCCCCAGGGATGTAGTGACGAGAGTTCGAACGCCTCCACCTCAATGTAAATGCTCTCTTGCTGTATCGAATATACTTTCGCCGCGTGAGATATGGCTGGACAGGGAATACTAGTTATGAACGCAGACGGTTGCCCCTCGTGATCCAACCGGTAGGAGTGTACAATCTCGGACTGAAGGCTCGGACAGTATTTTCGTCTCAACTATTTTGGTTACAGCCGAAGGTTCTACCTCGCGTCTGCAGAGGACAACACCTGAAGCCTTACAGGCCAGCGGAAACTCGGGCCAGCTTCGCGTGGGAGTCCAGAGGGTGGTAGTGGACACGTCTCCATGAATCGAGGACGCACAAACCTCGAACTGTAATGTCTACCTGAGGGATGCTGTGGGTGTACGAGAGCGGAACGCACTTGTGGCGGTCAAAATGACAACGGCTACAATCAGGATTAGTCAGCAGGCAGCAGCGCGAATTGTGAAGTGATCACCGAGTTCAAAAGAAAGGAGCACCAAAAGGTTGAAGATGAAAAAAGTCGTCCTATCAAACTGTACGTAGTAACACTCATTGGGTGCGGCGTTGGGGTTGGTTGCGATATAGTCCGCTGATCGGACAGCATCAGTAAGGGATATCGGCCGCGAAAGTCTAGGAATTACTTACCGGGGAGGGCGCGGAGAAAATAACTGTTAATTGTGATTCCAGTCACTACAGATGCCTGTGTATGCAGTGAGCCAAATAATCCCAGGCACTTGTCCCGGGACGGACTACATAAACAGTTGATAGAGGGATGGCTACGCGCTTCGACCCGGAGTATATCGCGATAGTCCTCAGCAGGAGGATGGCTGGAGACGGTTGGGGGTCAGTGCCGAGGATACAATGCGTAGTTCCAATGTCTGACATTCTGAGACGAAAATTCCAAAGAATGTGACCAATCGATAAACAGTTGAACGCGAACGAGCTCTGGGAATAGTGTTTTCTCTCACATAAGTTGATTTGAGTGAGAATGATACACGTCTGGGGGGTTTCGGCTGTCAGCAGATAGCCCCGTGTGACTTCCACTTACATTATAATCTATCATGCCAAATGGAGCGGTAATTACTACAAATCAGCAGAGTCCCAGTCAGCATCCCAAACATTCCAACGATGCGCAAAGTCGGACTCACTGGTGATATAGATTGGCATATCAATGAAGGCCCCATACCGGGATACGATGAAGGGTATCTTGGGTATACTCCACTTGCTTCGCCAGATGTGCTCGACTTCACGATCGAGGAGTGCCAACCAGCCATATACCTGGCGATCGGGGATTTCCCGAGACGAAAGGATTGTGAGTGGTTGAAGAACCAGCTCCGGGGCTACGAGTGCAAGGGACTTACGAGGAGTGTTAGCGTTGCAACTTGATGAACGGGGACCGTTGACGAAACGGTGAGGGCTTCGGGCAATGGATTGTAGGCTGGGGGCTTACGCTGAAAGGACTGTGGAATTGGGAGAGGTTTTTGTAAGCATCGTGGGATGACACTGGATATCGGGATGACGAGAGTGCAGCGGGAAAGGGAAACTCACGGTGACAGTCCGAATGTGCGACGCATCAGTGATAACACCTTCTATCTGGGCGGGGGAGTTTGAACCTGCGGTATACATCCGACCTAAAATGTGTCCCAGTCGCAGGAAACAAGAGAGAGAGGGGGGGAGTGTTCTTGTCTAGGCTCGAGCAATGCTCAAGCCTAAAATATATGGTTAGTTTTACACACCGGGATTTAGTATTTACGGCGGAAAACCCGTCTATGTCCTGTAATCCATAGACAAGGCTCAGCGAGGAACAAGACAAGGACGGGGGAAGGGGATGGGATGGGGACAGGGATTGGGCGTACATAAACGCCGGGGTTGCGCCTGAGGCGCGCTGCCTTTATTCATGTGCACGAGGTTCAATTACGTTCCCTCTCTCGGTTCTGCCACAATCCACGAAGTCACAGATGGTCGCAACCTGCACATCAAGGACTTCCACTGACGTCTTTGTTTAGGTGAGAGCGAGACCCTCCCATCTATTGGCGTTCGAGAGACTTTCTACGGTCCTGAGGTCACTGTTGCTGCAGAGGACATCGAGACCTCCTGTAGCATGGTAGGAACGAGAGAGTTCAGGCGTCGATGGATTTTGGTATTGTTGCCGGATGGCAGGTACGTCCACTTCGTTCCGGACACGAGGGCTCCACACCTTGACCGGACTTTCTAGACTATCATGAGGGCAATCTTCCCCAAATCAATCGACGGCGTCCTTCTCAATTTGTCCACCTTTCGAACGGTTTCCGCATGCTGGATGGTGCCTCCCACCTCCGCGTTGGCGATGTTGTCAAGACTGAAGCGAAGATCGCTTCTGTTACCAATACCAACCCTGGCAAGGCAGTTAAGGTCACCGGTACCATCATCCACGGCGAGGAACCCGTTGTCGAAGTCACTTCCGCCTTTCTCTACCGCGGCCGCTTTACAGATTATGAAAACTCCTTTGAGTTCATCCGGGATGGTGGAATACCCGGCCGGTGCTTCCATCAATGCCCTTTCGATGGAATGGTTCGAGTTGCGTGGCTAGTCCAAACCCTTTATAGCAGGAACTTCCCCCATCTTCCGTTTGAAGTCCTAGATTACGTTCAAAAACAAAGTCTCCTATCATTCCATCACGGTTTCCGGAGACGTATACGTTCGTCATAGGGCCGGGAGGGTCGCCAAAGTTAGCTGCGTGGACTTCGAGCAGGAGAATTGTCCCGAAAACCCAGTGGTCGCATATGTTCAACACCGCGGATCCGCTGAGGGTACCATTACCTACCTTCCCGACGGCGGATACACCGTTGGGGGGAAGATGCCGCTGGGTTCAAGTAAGTGCGGAATTTCTCACGTCCCCTGCCAGGGCTCACGGGTTCGTAAACCGGTTTTCCGTCCTTTTGCAGCCCAGGCCGATGGAAGTCTCTTTCCGAAGCCGTTTTGGAGACCCCCGGTATCTGGGAAAACCAAATGATGTTCGTGGGTGGCTCTCGGGCTTGCATTGGGTTTCAGTTCGCCGTTTACGAGTAAGTGAAATGTCCTCGGCCGATCATGTGTTTCCGATTTCTGAGCTTGAACTCCGTTCTCACAGAATCAAGGCTGTTCTCTATGCCTTGGTCCGAAGATTTGAGTTCTCGCTGGCGGTGCCAGCCGAGGACGTAACCTGGTCCAACATCCCCGCCATTCGGAAGGCTTACATCAAGGGCCGCGAGGACAAGGGCCCGTACATGCCTCTGCGCATCAAGCCATACGTCGAGGCTTAACTTCGCGTCTTGTCTCCCCGTCCGCTTTGTTGTTCTCTCCCTCGATCTCTTGATCCTGCTCTCCTCCCTGCTTCATTTTATATCCATCGGATTCGCCTTGCATTGTATTTACACTACATTCGCATAGTCGAATCCTATGATACCCAGCCCGACCTTCTCCACACCCCCCACATCATCTCTCCCATCATCCACGTCCGTGGTCGTCCTGACCGTCGGCGTCGTCGAGGTCGATGTCAATGTCAACAGCCTCTCCGAGACCTTCCATCAACGTGCCACACCCCCCGCCTCCGCCGACGCTCCCGCCACCACCATTGTTCCCGTCAACGATGTCAATAATGACAATCACCTCATCCAGCCCCCCTCCTTCCTCCAAGACTTCCATGACCACCTCACCCCGGAACCACCGCCCTTCCGCCCTCGCCTCCGCCCCTCCCCCCTCATCCTCAAACAGTCCCGCTCAGCTCGCCGCCATCCTGGCCGAAACACTACAGGAGAATGAAAACTTGAAGCAAGAGCTAGCCATCGCGACGCGGAGTGTGGAAAAGTACGAGCGTATGGTTGGCTTCGTCCAGAACTCGCCACAGAATTCCGCCTCTCCTCCGTCACCCGGGGTTCTTTCACAGTCGGCTGTGAAGCGCTTAATGGACTGCGAGAATAAGCTCGAACGGATGCAAATCGAACGTGACGAGGCCCAAGCAAGGATCAAGATTCTGCAAGAGCTCTGGAATCAGCTCAACCACTATTTGGATCATTGCGAATTTCGAATCAAGGATGCTCGGGAAGGTTTCAATAGGAGGATGGCCGACGCCGGGGGTAAACTCATCGAGATCACACTGGAGCAGTTGTCCCTTCACCTTCCAGAGCTCCCTTTCCCTAATGCAAGTCCTTTCCCCCCTCCTGCCTACCTTCCTCAGGAGTCGATGCCATCAAACAACCGATCGCGTACTCACCACCATCGCCAGCCGCCACCCTTGGCCAGTACCGTGCACAGCAAACCTCCTTCTCTCTATCAAACCCCCGCTGTGTTGGTTCCTCCATTAGGTCTCATCTCATCTCCTGTTGCATCCTTCTCTGTCCCTCCTCAACCCAACAGTCGTGTCCGCCCTCGTGCCGATAGCCTTGACGGTCCATCCCATTCCTCAGGTGGTTTACCTCCTACTAAGAAGTTAAGGGGAGGGGATTCCATCTTCGGCGAAAGTGCAAAATGCAGTGGATCGGTATGTTTTGCGTTTATCTGCCGTTTTCCCCCTTGGCCTAACCACCCACGTCCGAAGCCGAATACTGTCCACGCTCATCCGCCGTTACCACAGTCGAGGCCACCCCCAACTAACGTGACTCACGGCCCGACACCTCCACACCGGGAATCCACCAGACGTAACCACAATCGCAGTGACGCTAGTTCTGGTAGGGGTCAGTCTCCTCATCGACCATTAAGTCGCTCAAGCTCTACGAGCCTCGACGATATGTTGATTGAAGCGACCTCCGTCCCACACGATGGTCAGCCTCCTCCCCCTGAGCAATACAATTACCATGCACTTCCACCACATCCTCAAACCCACCACACCCATCCCGTTCACCCACCTCAATCGCTTTCTCCATCTCAGTCTTCCGTGTCCAGGGTCGGGATGTATCCAGATCCAGGGCATGGCGCGGGAATGCACTCCTACCAAACCCATATCTTCGCCCCCCCGGTCACCGGTGCGTCTCCCGTGAAGAAATCCAACACCTCCACCAGTATGGCCAGTAGTTTGAGTAGGGGCGGCAGTTTAGCTGGTGGGACCTGCCATCGTAATTAAATTTCTGTCTTACGGCTGATTGAAAAATCCAGGAAATCATTCCCACCGCCAAACACACGTGTTGGGGCCTGGTGGGTATCCGCCGACGAATGCTCAGGGACGACGAATTTGCCGCCAGTGTGGACTCGTCGGTCGCCATAAAGATGGGAAATGCGTCGAGAAATGGGGACCAGGACCGGAAGGACCTGCAACTGTTTGTGATAAGTCAGTGCTCGTTCCTCGGTTGCGTGTATTATTGCGTTTTCAGTGCTGACTGTTCATCGCCTGTTATTACGCGTTGTGTAACCGCAGGTGTCGTAAGAAGATGAAACGGGTAGAGCGGCGTGGGACAATTGAGAGCCAACAGCAGCGGGAATAGTACCAGCAAGTCCAACAGGCGTTGGCAATCCACCGATCCCAACAACAGACCACGAATGTGACAAATCCGCCCCCACCATCTACCCGCAACGATAACGGTTTCCACGGCAGAACGCCTTCGTCTTCCACCACCGGGCCCTCTCTTCGACGGACGGACACGGTAGTCATTGGTCCCGGGATGAATTACGAACCTCCCTCCCAAACCTCCCCTCCACCAGTTAGACCTGAAGATACCCGACCACGCATGGTGTGCCCGAGTGACCTGGACACTACTCATCGTAACGGGGTGAGTAGTAATGGAATACCTAGGACACCCCAGGAACCTACCACGGTGCGGGAGCGTTCGGACTCGGATCATCATGCAGAGAATGTGAGCCCCTCACGAACATCGGACAGAGGGAAATTGACTTCTAGTCCGTCTCCCGTGGTAAGCCACCCACAGACTAGTACACCAAATGATTACAACAGGGGCGACGACGTCCAACCAGCTGACACCGGCTTGGAAGAAGTGGACAACGATGTTGAAGGGGAGGAAGACGCAGAGGTGGAGCATTTGGAGGCCGTCGATGCAGCTGAGGAGGCTGCCCATGCTTTGAGGGAGAAGTCGAACGGTGGAAGTCACGCAGACGATCCTGACGACGTTGATATGAAGATTGAACAAGAGATATATGACATGAACCTAATGCCCTCTTTCCTTGACGTTTTCCTTAATCTCGGGTTGTGTATTTCAACAGAATCTCGTGTTTTGTAAATTCATGCCCGG
>Ga0307517_10002392_pt1 | contig 30125 bp, 44 predicted proteins | sample 23_EM_MG_FD_194515 | JGI IMG/M metagenome (GOLD analysis project Ga0307517, IMG submission 194515) | Populus trichocarpa ectomycorrhiza microbial communities from riparian zone in the Pacific Northwest, United States - 23_EM | ecosystem: Host-associated > Plants > Roots > Unclassified | place... | reverse complement strand
GGGCCGCGCAGACTTCGCCGGCCTCCAGGAGCGTCGGGTGTAGGCCGCCGTCGACCAGCTCATCAAGGCGCGTCTGGGTGTCCTTGTTGTCGACGACCAGCTTGGGCGGCTCGGAGAACAGCAGGTCGCTGGAGGTGCGGGCGATGTCTCCGGCCAGCGGGATGTGGAGCTTCTCGCGCTTCTGGCCGTCCGGGACGGGGTTGCCCCAGAACCAGCGAGCGACGCGACCGACGAGGCCGCCCCGGTACTGGGTGGGGCGGTTCTCGGGGAGGCCCTGAGAGCCGCGGTTGAGGTAGCGCTGTTCGAGCTGGTCGGGGTCGGCGGAGTACCAGGCGTCCCAGTCGGCCAGCGCGGTCTGTACGCAGGGGTCGGTGGGCGGCCACGGGGTGCCGCTCGCGGGCAGAGACATCAGGCGGCCACCTCCAGCAGGGTCGGGATGTACGGCCGCCACAGGGCCTCGGTCGTACGCACGCCGTACCGCAGCGCGTCACAGGAGTGGTCATCGAGCTTGATGGGCTTGTCCTCGCCCTTCTTCTCCGCCGCCTCGTCGTCCCAGGAGTAGCCGGGGATTTCCTCGATCAGCCCGCGCGCGGACTCGTGCACGAGCAGGTAGCCGGCGGAGAGCAGCGAGCCGGTGGTGCGGATGCCGTCGAGCACGGAGTTGTCGGCCGGGTAGACGCCGGAGACGTTGTCGCGGTGCAGCTGCTCGATGTACGAGGCCGCTGACGGGTCGACGATGGTCCACTCCGGGGCGACGCCGAGCACGTTGGTGCCCGGGTGGGGTACGCCGGCCAGCCAGCGGCGGCGGGCCTGGCTGTACTCGACGTCGGTCATCTTGCGGCGCTCGCGGCGTGAGTCCCAGCGGTACTCGCTGACGACGTAGAGCTTCTGGTCGACGCCGAGGCCGATGAGCAGGTCCGCGTACGGGTTGGTCGTGCCGTAGTCGATCGCGTCGCACAGCCAGCGGGTGATCGGCGGGAGCTTGCTGACGACGTGGCGCTTCTCGTCCCAGCAGTCGTAGATGGCGCCCTCGGCGGCGACCCAGTGGCCGAGGATGTTGCGCCGGTAGAACAGCCCGGTGTGGGAGTCCTTGAGGGTCTGGACGTACTCCTGGTCGAGGAACGGGTTGTCGTCCAGGGTGAAGTGCCAGGAGCGGAGCCGGGTCTCGGCGGCGCGCAGGAGGTAGTCCTTGCGGAGCCAGTGCGCCGGGTTGTCGGGGTTGGTCGTCAGGAAGATTTTCGAGCCGGTGACGGAGCAGCGCGCGGAGAGCTGATCGAAGAACGCCTTCGGGATCGTGGTCGCCTCGTCGACGTATGCGCCGGCGCAGGTCATGCCTCGGATCTTCGGCTCGGACTTGGCGTCGTTGGCGCCGAGGACGTGCACGGTGCGGCCCATGATGCGGGCCTCGGGCGCGCCGGGGGTGTAGCTGACCTGGGCGGCGAGCGGGCCGAAGATCGCGGGGTCGGACAGCGGCCGGAAGATGTTGCGGCTGATGGTCTCCCTGGTCTTGCCGATCATGACGAGTTCGCCACCACGCGGAGGATCGGCTAGGTACCCGAGCCACCGCAGCAGGCTCGCGATGGTCTTCCCGGACCGTACGGAGCCTTCCCACGCGTTGATGCGGGCTGTGGACTCGACGATGCTCGCGACCTGCTTGCGGGACAGCGGGGGTGCGTCACGGAGCATCACCGGCCCCCTCGTCTCCGGCCTCCCCGCCGTCGTCCTGCTGCTCGCGGTACAGGGTGGCGATGCCGGTCATCAGCTGGCCGACCATGGAGCGGGCGGCCTCGGCGCCGGCGTCGTCCTTGATGGGGATGAGGCGCAGGCTGCGGTCGATAGCGACGCCGACGGCGGTCATCAGCTGGCGCTTGTCGCTGGGGGGTGGTTCGGCAACGTCCTTCGTGGCGACGGTGTTGTCCTTGCCGCCGAAGTTGATGAGGGTGCAGGGCTCCCAGAGCTGCTCGCGCATGCGTACGGCGTCGACCGCGAGATCGTGGGCCAGATTGGTGCGGAGCTGGGCGAGGTCGGCTGTGCGAATCTCGGTCGCCTGCCGGACCTCGGCGGCGCGGGCGAAGGACAGGCCGAATTCCCAGGCGATCTCGCTGATGTCGCGCCCGGAGCGTTCCATGATGCGAGCGATCTGATTGCGGCCTTTGCCTTCGGCGTGGAGCTGGCGTACGCGCTCGCGGTCTTCGTCGGTGATGGGGCGGCCGGACATCGGTCACCTCCCCGGGGAATGCGAACGGCCCCCGCCGGATGGACGGGGGCCGTTCTGTGAAGCGTCTGTGTCCGGGCACGCCAGGACTGGGGCCAGGATGACCGATGATCGTCCAGAACGCAACTACATGGGTGAGGCCCTGCCGACGGGGGGGATGCGGCAGGGCCTCGGTTCGAGTGTCGCAGGCGGTCAGCGCGAGAACGACTGGAACGCCGCGCGTTCCACGCGACCGGACGCCGACGTGGGGAGCACGCGCGCGAGGGCGGGGGTTGCGGCGGCGCTGCCACGGGAGGCCAGCTCGGCCAGCGGGATACGGCGGCGCTGCTGCGGGCTGGTGGGCTCGTTCATGGGGCTCTCCCTATCAGGGGGTCATGGGGTCGAGTGCGGCAGGCGACTACTCGCCGCGCGCCGCTCGCTCATAGGCTCGCGCGGTCTGCGCATCACCCGTCTGGCGACCGAGGTCGACGATGTTCGCGCACGCCTCGCTGAGCACGGCTTTGGCGATCGCCGGGTACGCGGACTCCAGCGCCTTGACCACACGGCGGCGCGCCTCCTCCATCGTCATGCTCTCGGGAAGCCCGGGAAAGGCGGCATCAACGGCAGCATCAATGACTGCCGCCGGGACGACGTGCGTGATCGTGGCGGTGGTGGTCATGGGTGGCTCCTCATGGTGGCGGTACAGGGCGAGTGTGGCAGGCGGTCAGCCCTTGGCGGGCGTCTTCGGCGGCGTCTTGTCCGGCACCCGGTAGTAGCCGCCCCGCTCCGGGTTGTACGTGCGGGCGTGCGCGTCGTACGGGCGGTTGGGGTCGCGTGTGGGCATGTCCTTGGGCAGGGCCATGATGGTCCTTCCGTCTCGATGGGATGGAGAACCGGGGCGGCCGTGTCTGCTTGGCGGTAGGGCGGCCGCCCCGGGGTCAGTGGTCGCCGAAGACGCGGAGGGCGTCGGCGAGGTGGTCCTCGAAGGGATCGCGGCGGGGTACCTGTACCGCGCACTCAACCCCTTCCGGGGCCGGGCCCTCTTCTGAGGTAGTCGGGTAGTTACCTGCGGATCTACCGCCCCGAGAGGGGTTGTCGATCTTCGGGGGAGGGGTCGGATCCACGTCCCACACGGACAGCAGATCGGCCACGTGCACACCCACCGAGACGCGGCCGTCGACCTTGAGCGAGTCGCGCATGGGGATCTCCAGCGCCACGCACTGCGCCCGCACATCGGCGATGTCCCACTCGATGAGCAGCTGGTCGCGGTGGAGCAGCAGCAGGACGTCGGCGAGGAGCACGCCGTTGCGCGGGCCGATCGCATCGCGGAGCAGCTGCACGAACGCAGACTCGGCAGCCTCGCGCGCCAGCACCTGCGAGCCCGTACGGCCGGCAGCGATGCACCACCACACGACCGCGATCGGCCCGAGCACCTTGGGGACGGCCAGCACCATGCCGCCGCCGAAGAATCCGGCGAACGCCAGGGCCGCCCAGTGCTGCGCAGCCTCCTTCGCCGACTGCGGCCGCAGCCAGGCGCCGAAGCGATCAGCCAGGACCACCGAGCCGCGCCGTACGGCCCGCACCACGCTGGGGCCGGTCACTGGACAAGCCCCGAGTACCAGGTGCCCAGCAGGTTGACCGCGCTCGCGAGCGGCACTGCGGCCGCGCCCGCGATCCCCCCAGACAAGGCCAGGCCGACGCCAGCCAGCGCGCCGAGGGCGGCCTGCTTCTTCGGGAGCTTCTTGGACCACTTCCAGTGGCCGATGGCGAGCGCGGTGAGGATCAGCACCATGGCGTAGCCGCCAGGGGTGAGGGCGAGCTGGCGGGCGCGGGTGACGTCGGGGCTGGTGCCGCCGACGCCGTAGACCAGGGCGAGGTCGCCGAGGCCGTTGACGCCCCACAGGGCAAAGTGGGCGACGCTGCCGAGGAGTCCGCCGGCGCAGAGCACGAGCAGCATGCCGTGCAGGTTGGCGAGGACGAAGGGGATCAGTTCCTTCCAGTCGCGGCTGCTGCCGTCGCTGTCTTTGCCCTTGCCTCCGCCGCCGCCTTTCTTCCACCAGCGTTGGATGACGAGGGCGACGATGATGGTGCCGACGGTGACGCCGCCGAGGCTGACGCCTACGGGTGCGAAGTTCATGGTGTCCTCAGTGGGAGAGCAGGCCGGCGGCGATCCCGGCGAGGGTGACGATGAAGGCCGCGGTGAGCATCACGGGCGGCAGGGCGCGGCGGTCGACCCGGGCGATGCCGAGGAACGCGCCGAGCATCAGCAGCAGGAAGAGCGTGAGGGCGACGGCCTGCATCAGCCGGTGCGGCGCGGGAACGGCACGGGGGCGAGGTGTGGCTCGACGGCTTCGATGATCTGGCGCAGGGTGCGGACGCTCGACGGTGCGGGGCGCGGGTATCCGGCGTCCTCGACAGCGTCGGCCATCTCCTTGGATGTGGGCCGATCAACGGTGTCGTACAGCTTCCGAATGGCTTCGACGCGGGGGTCGTCGTACGGCGCTCGGACGGGCGTCAGCTCGGGCTCGGTGCCGGACGTCAGCGGCTCGTCGGCGGGCGCGTACCCGGCGGGCAGCTCGGGGGCCTGCGCGGGCGGTGCGCTGACGGGTGTCGGCTGCTCGGTGACACGGGTGATGACGGGCGGCGCGGCGGGCATCGGCGGGACGATGACGGGCGTCGTCCGTACGAAGGACCGGTGGACCTGGCCCATGAGCGCCCCGAAGGCGAGCAGTGCGGCGATGGGCGGGACGGCGGCCACGACGTAGTCGAGGACTGCGGCGTCGGTGCCGACTCCGGCGACGTTGAGGCCGATCGAGCCGACGGCGCCGAGGGCGGTGAGGGCGATGGCCCAGTAGTCGACGGTGCGGAGCCAGGAGGCGCGGAGGATCAGCAGCTCTCCGGCGAGGTAGAACAGGTCGAGGACGGCGGGCCAGGCCCAGGCGCGGGCGGGGTCGACGGCCAGGCCGTGTCCGGCGGCGACGTCGTGCAGGTGGTAGTAGCTGAGCCAGAAGGCGATGCCGGTGATGCCGGTGATGATGATGGCGGCGCCGATGGCGAGGCCGATCGAGGCGCGGGGCTTGCAGGTGTGCGGGCCGTTGCCGGTGGGTGCACCGCACTCCGGGCAGGTGGTCCAGTTCGCTGCGGGGTGGGTAGGCTGCCGTTCAGCCATCGGAGTCACGTCTCCTGTGGTCAGAGCCCTGATCGGTGTGCAACCACCGGTCGGGGCTCGATTCGTTTGTGGGCGTCGGACGGTCGTCATGCCCCGTCGTGACGTCTCAAGGGGTACCCCTTGGGTTCAGAGGGTACCCCTTGGGCGGTGGGTTATGCAGCCCTACCCTCCGCGCGGGAGGTGTTGCAGGTGGCGGGCGAGGTCGAGCAGGTGCGTGCGGCGCTGCGGGCGCTGGAGGCGATCCCGGATGCGCTCGATCGTGCGGCGGCGTGCGCCGAGCTGCTCCAGGAGTGGCCGCAGCTGCACACCTTCGTGGCTGACGTGCGTCAGCAGGCCGTCATCACCGCGAAGAGCCAGGGCCACACGTTCCGGGTGATCGGGGCGCGGATGAGCGTCACGGGCGAGGCGGCGGGGCAGATCGCGGCGGGCAAGGGACGGGCGTCAGCGAAGCGTGACGACGCCCCGCCAGCGGCCGACTGACGGGGCGTTGACGCGTCACGCGACGGCTGGCTGCTCCGTCCAGACGCGCCCGCACGTCCCGCAGCGTGCGACGGGTGTGGCGCCGGCGCCGCCGTGGATTTCGATGCGGCCTGCGCAGTCGGGGCAGGGTTGGCTGATGGGTGCGATGCGGTCGGCGATGTCGAGGGCCTGCTCGACGCGGGCGGCGGCGTGGCGGGCGACCGAAGCGATGTGGTCGGCGTCGGTCTCGGTGAGGCGGTGGAACGGGCCAGGCGCGCCCTGGACGCGGCCGAGGAGCCACAGTGCGGCGTAGGGGGCGGCGGGCCGGGGGCCGGTCCATCGCCAGCGGCGGGGGTCGTGCTGGTCGCGCATGGCGAGGACGGCGCGACGGGCCCGGTCGGCTGCGGGGTAGCCGACGGGGAGCTGGCCCATGGGTGAGCGCTGGACGGCGGCGGCGGTGTGGTCCGCGCAGTCGAGCAGGTCGGCGTGGATCGCGGCCATGGTGTCGAGGATGTGCACGCGCAGCGGGATGGGCCGTTCGCCGATCTGTGTCGGGTCGCGCTCCAGGGTGCGGAGGGCCAGGGCGCGGTGGCGTTCGGCCTCGGCCTGCTGCTCGTCGATGCGGTCGAGGGCGGCGAGGTAGTTGCGGAGGCCGACGCCGAAGCCTGCGATCTTGTTGGGTGCGCCGAGGGCTTCGTTGAGGTCGCCCCAGTGGTGGATGACGGTGACGAGGTGTTGTGCGGTGGGTGTGGCGGTGGTGGTGGTCACGGGTCGCTCCTGTGGTGCGCGGGGCTATGGTGATCGCACCTGGGGCGCGCCCGGCCTGGGGAGGTCTGTGGGCGCGCCCTACGTCATGCTCAGACGTCGGTTCGCGTGCGGATCGGTCCGTCGTCGGGTCGGATGTGCCGCCAGCAGACCCACGGCTCGCGCCCGGCCTCGTTGCGGTCCAGTTCGGTGACGGAGTAGCAGACCTCGTCGGCCACCAGCGCCTCATCGCACTGTGCCGCGTCGCAGGGGTCGCCGACGTGGGCGTGCGGCTTGTCGCAGTTCGGCGGGCAGGCGTGGGGTGTCGTTTCGGCCCAGGCGTTGAGCAGGGTGTAGGTGCGGGTGTGCGTCATGGTCAGTTCTCCTTGGTGTTGTTGCGGCGGGGCTTGGTGGAGGCCCAGACGAGGGCGATGAAGCAGGCGGTGAAGCAGGCGGCGAGGATGGCGAGCAGGGCGTTGGTGCTCACGGTCGGGGCTCCTGGTTCGGCGTGGGTGCGGGTACGGCGTGGGCGGTGGCGGCGTCGAGGCCTGCGAGGAGGACGGTGACGCCGAGCGCGGTGCAGGCGAACAGCGTGGTGATGAGGGCCGCGAGGATGGCTCTACGCATCGGCCGGGCCGGGCTCGTCAGCGGGCGTCAGCAGACCGTCGAGGGCGGTGCGCAGCTCGTACGCGGCACTGCCGTAGGTGCGCAGGACGGCCCAGTCCTGGGAGAGCTTCCGTACGCGGCGGATGGCGGCCTCGGCGGTGTCGGCGCGGTCGGCGGTCTCGTGGATCTGCGTGGCGACGGCGAGGCGGTTGGCGGGTGTGGCGCGGTTCCAGCACCAGATCCACTGGGCGGGAGTGGCCACGGTGCGGTCGTCCAGGCGCGGTTCCTCGCCTTCGTGGAGCAGTGCGAGGGCGGTCTCGGTGGCGGTGAGCTTGTCGGCAAAGGCGTCGGCGGCGGACTGCACGAAGGCGAGGCGGCCCTCGTTGTCCGGGGCAAAAACCTGCGGGAGTTCGGGCCAGAGGAGGGCGTAGTGGGCGATGGTGCGGGGGTCGTCGCTGATGCCCTGGTGCCCGGGGTCGTGGGCGCAGCGGTCGTAGAGCCAGGCGGCGAGGCGGTCGCGGATGTCGTCGTCGCCGGGTGTCGGGACGGGCGTCGGTGACGCGTCAGCCGGGGCGTCAGCAGGCGTGGGGGCGAGGGTGTAGGCGTCGCGGCCGGGCAGCTTGGCCAGAGCTTCGGCAACGCGGCACATCTGCTCGGCGAACGACTCGACGAGGATCCGCACGGCTTCGGCGGGGCTCGGGTTGCTCATGCTGGCCTTCCGGTGGTGGTCGTTGAGGGCGGTGAGGGACTCGCTGACGGGGTGGGTCACGGCGTCACCTGGATCTCGTCGAGCGGCACCCCGCTGGCGATCTGGCCGTAGAGGTCCTGGAGTCGGGCCATGGACTTGGAGTCGCGCCGGTTCAGGGCGCGGCGGGCGAGAGCGGTGAGGCCGCTCCAGCAGCCGAGGCACAGGTACTTGCCGGGGCCCTTCATGCCGGACGGGCAGGCGGGGCAGCGCGTAGCGGTCATCGCGGCCCCCCAGCGGCCCCAGGAGCGCCCGGCAGGGGTTCGCGGGACTCCAGGGACACCTGAACCCCCATACGCGCCTCGTACGACGGCACAGCGACATCCCCAGGCCTCAGCAACCCCGTCCGCAGCGCCACCGCCACCGCATGCGGCGCCGACTGCACCCCCAACAGCGACCGAATGTCCTTCCAGTAGCCGGTGACCGTGTGCACCGACAGGCCGAGCGTGTGCGCGATCTGGGCGTTCGTGCGGCCGTTCGCGCACAGGCGGAGCACGGCGAGGTAGCGCGGGCCGAGCTTGGGCGCGGGCCGGCCGCGAACCGGTTCTCCGGCGGGTGTCTGGTTGGTCATGGGTCAGTCCTCCTCGGTGGTTTTGGTGGGTGGGTGGCTGCCGGTGTGGGGGTCACAGGACAGGCAGGTGTCGTATCCGCGTTCGGCTCGGTAGCCGTGGATTGGGTGGGTGCAGATGGTGCAGTGGGGGCCTGTGTTTTCGCCCTTGGTTCCCCGCCCGCCTCCCCCTTCCCCCACTACGTGGGGGGAAGAGGGTGGGGAAGGTGGGTTCCCCACTGGTTCCCCCGGGGTTCCCGGGGAATGTTTGACCTGGGGTTTTGTGGTTCCCCCATGATCGTTTGGGGATTCCCCCGGGGAACCCCCCGGACCAAGATCATGGGGAAGGTGCGGGGGAACCTCCCGAGGCTCCGGGGAAGAGCCCTCCAGAGCGCGTGCTTTGCGCCGCCGGACGGCGTCCTCGATGCGCTCCTTCCGGGCGGGAATCTGGAGCTCGGCGAGCGCCGCCCGGGACTTGGGGTTGCCCGCGTCGTTGGGCAGGCCGGCCTTGTCGAGGGCGTGGACGATGTACTCGACGGTGCCGGGGATGCGTTCGAGGTCGTGGTCGAAGGTGACGATCACGTGGCGGGTCGCGCCGGGTACCCAGTTGTCGCCGTCGCGGCGGGCGTCGCGACGCAGGGTGAAATCGTCGGGGCCGATGCCGGTGCGGGTGTGGGTGCGCCTGAGGGCGAGGACTCCGCCGCCCTGGGCCTGGAGGGTCCAGACGTGGTCGACGTCCTGGGTCTTGGCGGAGGAGCCGCGGGCGCCGCGGTCTCCGTCCTTGCCGAGGTGGTCCAGGCGCACACCGGAGATCCGGTCGCGTTTCATGGGCAGCAGGGTGTGGCGGTAGAGGTTGAGCCAGGTGTCGGCGTCGTTTTCGGGGCCGGAGATGAACCGGCTGACGGTGTCGATGACGACGAGCTGCGCGCCAGTGGCCTTGACGAGGGCCATGAGGTCGGCGCCGCCGCCCGCGGTGTCGAGGGGCCGCACGGGCGGGAAGGAGGCGTAGCGCAGGGTGCCCATGCGGCCGAAGCCGCCGCCGAAGCTGATGAACCGCTCCTGCACCTGCTCCTGCCCGTTCTCGGCGTCGAGGTACAGGATGGTGACGGGGTCGCCGGGCTTGTCGCCGAGGAAGGACTGGCCGGTGGCCATGCGCCACATCCACTCCTGGACGAACAGGGACTTGCCGGCCTTGCCGTCGCCGACGATGGTGATCTGCTGGCCGGGGGCCATGAGCCGTCCGGGGAGCAGTTCGATGGCGCCGAAGTCGGTGGCGAAGAAGACGTCCCAGTCCAGGAGTGCGGCGGTGAGGTGGGCGGGGCCGTGGCCGGTGTTCGCGCGGAGGGTTTCGCGTTGCTGGAATGCGGAGACGAGTTCGTCGAGTTCGTCGCCGGAGGCTTTGCGGCCGATGGCGGCCTTGAGTTCGGTGGCGTGCTCGTCGTAGCGGCGTTCGTGGGCGCGGTCGGCGATGATCTGGGCGAAGTGGCCGACCATGCCGGCGGCGATGTGTTCGCCGGCGAGGCGGTGGATGAGCATGCCGCCGTCGACTTCGCGGAGTCGGCCGTCGCGTTCGATGCGGGCGCGGACGGCGACGGGGTGGACGCCTTGGCTTTCGGTGAGGAGTTGGCCGACGGTGTCCCAGATGAGCTGGTGGGCGGGTTGGAAGAGGTCGGTGCGGTCGATGAGGAGTTGGGCGTCGGCGTAGGCCTGGGGGTAGTGCATGACGGCGCCGAGGACCATTTCTTCGGCTTCGATGTCGTGGGGCGGCGTGTGGTTGAGGCCGTTGTTGTCCGCCGTGTCGCGGTTGATCGGGCGGACGTTCTCCACTGTGCGGTCTCCTCGGTGGGTCAAAAGAGGGTGGTGGGGGCGGCGGGTGGGCAGCGGTGGCAGGCGACGACGGTGTGTGTGCAGTCGCGGAGGGTGCAGCGCCATCGGAGTTCGGGTGGCCGCCAGGGGCCGGTGACGTAGCACCAGGTGAGGCGGGTGGGGTCGGTGCGGATGTCGCGTTCCTGGCCGGGGGTGAGGGGCGTGAGGCTGGCGGTGACCAGGAGTGCGGCGATGCGTCCGACCCATTGCCGGTGGGTGGGCGCGGAGCAGGAAGGGCAACGGGAGTCGTCGCTGCCCTTCCTGCTCGCGCGCCCGGCCATCAGCTGTCCGCGCTGACGAGGAGGCCGGAGCCGTTGCGGAGGATGTCTCCGGCGCGGTGTTCGCCGACGGCCTCGTCGAGGGTTCCGGAGCTGGTGCGGAGCCGGTAGAGCTGCTGTGCGACCTCGCGGAGCCGTTCGTCGGAGTAGTCGTCGGTGGCGACCTCGACGCTGGTGATGCGCAGCTTGACGCTGGGGGACTTCTCCTCGTCGGGGCCGGGCTCGTTGCGCTCGACGTGGGCGAGTTCGACGATGGCCATCCAGCGGCCCTTGCGCTGCTTGAACATGGTGTCGGCGTGGTCTTCGAGGGCTTCCTTGACGTCCTCGATGACCTTGGTGTCGAACTTGATGTCGGTCATGCGGCCTTGCCTTTCGGTTGGAGCGCCGGGCAGGTGGCCCGGTGGCTGGTGCGGATGTCCGCGACGAACGCGGCGGTCTTGGCCCGGCCGCGTGCGGAGGCGGTGTACGGGCAGATCTGGCAGGCGTAGTAGGCGGCGACGGTGCCCTCGCAGACGATGCGGAGGACCGCGGCGACGTACTGGCCACGCGGCGGCCGGCGGGCGGTCATGCGGCGGCCTTGGTAGTCCCGGTGCGGCGCAGCCGGTTGTCCGCGTCCGTGTTCGCATTCCGGCAGCCGTCGCACGGGGTCTCGCCCAACCGGAGGTGCCGCTGGTAGCCGGACCGGGACGGGCATCGGGAGCGCTCCGCGGTGTCCGCGAGGTGCTGCGGCAGCACGCACTCGCTGACGTTGCAGTCGGACATCACCCGCCCGGTTGAGGGGTGGCCCCGGTCGAGGAGGAAGCACAACTGCTTCGGCGTGTAGACCTGTCCGTCGAAGCGGATCTGTGCTTTGCCCGTCCATGCGAGGTGCCCGCCGTGCAGGCGTGCCGTGCCGGCGTCGAAGATGTCCTGGAGCGTGCTCGGCTTGGGGGGCTGGCTGGCTTTCTTCGCGGCAGCTTCGGCCGGGCTGATGCTGTGTCGTCGGGCACCGCGGCGGATGCTGCGGCGTTCGGCCTCGTCCAGGGCGCCCCATACGCCGTGGTCTTGGCGGGTTTCCATGGCCCAGGCCCTGCACTGGAGCATGACGGGGCAGCGGCGGCAGACGTCCTTGGCTTGCTCGGCTTGGAGGAGGTGGCGGCCGGTGGTGCCTTCGGGGAAGTGCAGGTCCGGGTCCTCCTTGGCGCAGGCAGCTTGCTTGCGCCAGTCGTCGGGTTCGGTGGGGCGGGTCAGTTTCCGGGGGGCGTACGTCTTGACTGCCCGCGCGGCTTCCGGGGTGGGCTGGGACTTGCTGGCGGCCGCGGCTTTGATCGGGGCCGGGGCGGGCCGGCAGTGGGCGCAGGCCTCGGTGGGCAGTTCGGTGTGGTCGCAGCGGTCCATCACGCCACCTCCGCCAGGGGTGCGAGCCATACGACGGTCTGCTCCCGGTGGCTCCGCTTGCAGTCCCAGCCCGGGTGGGGGTCGGCCAAGGTGTGGACCCACAGGGCGCACACGCCGGTGGGGCACGTCTGCCAGGAGGCCCACCAGGCGTTGGCGAGGTTCCAGGCGCAGGTGTCGCAGCAGGGTGCGGAGGTGATGGGGGCGAGGTTGCGGTAGGTGGCCTGCGGGTAGCGGGTGACGCCGAGCAGGTTGTGCGCGGCGTGAACGCGGGCGGTGGCCGGGTGCTGGCCACAGCGCGCGCAGTCGGTGGTGGCCGGGTCGAGGGCGGTGAGGTCGAACAGGGCCAGGGCGGTCGTCATCGCTGCACCGCCCCGAGGTCGGGCCACTGCTCGCCGTCCGCCAGCTCCCGAACGACGAGGACGAGCTGGCCGCCCTTGACGACGTCGCCGAGCCGCATGTCCGGGCCGAGGAGGTGCGTGTGGTCGTCGTCGTCCAGGACCCCGGCGTCGACGATGCCGTCGACCGCGGCCTTGAACGACGGGTACCAGTTCGCGGGGTCGGCGCGGCGGCGGGTCGGCGGGTGGAGCACGCCGAGGATGTGGGCGCGGGCGAAGAGGCCTCCGGGCTTGGCCGCAGCGAGGGCGGCCATCAGCTCGGCGTTCTCGCTCACGGCCTCCATGGCGGCGGCGCGGAGCGTGCTGGTCAGCTTGGCCTTGAGGCGGTAGTGGGGGCGCTGGTTGGCATTGAGGAGCTTCAGGCCGGCGGGCAGGGCGATGGTGTGCAGTCGGCGGGTGGTGCCCGCCCCGGCGCCGGTTGCAGGCGCGGGGGCGGGAGTGATGGTGGACGGGGCCGGTGCGCTCATCGTTGGCCTCCGGTGCGGCGGAAGCGGACGACACGGACCGCGTGCAGGACAGCGACGATGCCGAAGCCAGCGAGGCCACCGAGGACGATGCTGATCACGCGGGCTCGCCTGCTTTCGGGGTGAGGCGGGACAGGGCGAACTTCAACTCGGGCCCGAAGCCAGCGATCTCCAGCTGCTCGACGAGGTCGTCAGCCACGGCGCCAGCGTCGGCCGCGTTGCCGAGCAGGCGGGCGGCGTTGATCTGCACGGCGAGGACGCGGAACGTGCGGGCCTGCTGGTGGGCGAGGCGGGCCTGTCCCCGGACTGCGGTGCGGCCGAACTTCTCGGCGCTGGTGAGGCGCTCGGCGCGGGATGCGGCGAGGCGCTGCAGGCGGGCGATCTGCCGGGACTTGGACCACAGCATCAGGCCGTCGCCCCCTGGAACGGCACGAGCGGCCAGGCGCCCTCAACCACGGCCGCCGGGTCCTTCTTGCGGAAGTACTCCTGCAAGCTCGCTGCCTGCGCTGCAGCCCACTCGATCTGTGCGTGGTGCAGGGCTTCGATGTCCATCGCGGCGAGCTTGGGGAAGACACTGCCCAGCCGCCACGCCACGCGGGCCGCGGCGATTGCGTCCGCCGCTGCGTCGTGCGCGCCGTCGAGCCGCACCTTGTAGTGGTCGCACAGGGCGGTCAGCTTCCGCGACCCCTTGCGGTACTTGTCGACCTGCTTGTCGATGACGTACGGGTCGATGACGGGCCACAGGACGCTGTCGACGTACCGGTCGAGGAGCGTGGGGATGCCGTGGCGCCGGCACTCTCGGTCGAGGACGGTGAGGTCGTAGCGGGCGTTCATGGCGACGATCGGGATGCCGACCGTGAGGGCCTGGCCGAGGGCTGCGGTGACCTGCTCGACGACCTCGGGGGCCGGGCGGCCCTCGGCGCGGGCCCGCTCGGTGGTGATGCCGTGGATGTCGCTGGCCTCGGCGGGGATGTCGATGCCGGGGTCGGCCATCCAGTTGGCGGGCTGAGTGGGTTGGTCGCCGCCGACGAGGACGACGCAGGCGGTGACGATGCGGGCGGTTTCCGGGTCGACGCCGGTTGACTCGACGTCGAAGGCGGCCATGCGGCCGAGGTGCCAGCTCATGCGCGGGCTCCCTTCAGGACGTTGCGGAACGCGGTGAGCTGGGCCACGGACGCCGACGAGGGGTGCAGGCCGCCGTGCTCCTTGGCGAACTCGGCCTCAACCTCGTCGGTCGTCATGCCGTGCGCACCAGCCGCGGCGACGACCGCGAACCAGGCGTCTTGGATGTCGCCCGGGTCGTCGAGGACTTCGGCGTCGATCGCGCCGTCGGCGTCGGGCACCGCGGGCGGCGTCGCGGGGGTGGTGGGCTTGCTCTGCCCGATGGCCTTCAGCTGCTCCTGGTACGCCAGCGGCGCGCCCGCGTTCTTCGCCTCTTGGAAGAGCGCCAGCACCTCCTCCTGCGTCTTGGCCTTCTGCGCTTCGGCGAGGTAGTCCCGGGGCGGCCCGGCGGCTGACGGCTGAGCAGCCGGAGCGGCAGCGATTGCAGCCCGCTCGGGGCCGGTGGCGACGGCGGCCGGGGCGCCGGTGATGTTCCCGGCCATGAGGGCGGTCGGCGTGATCTCAACGTCGAGCGTCGGCACCGAGAACCGCGCCGGCTTGTCGTTGACGATGGCCGACTTCTCCTCCATGCCAAGCCAGCCCTCGACGTACCCGCCCGCCTTCGCAAGCAGCTCGGCGGCGGGCGGCAGGGTCACCGCGGCGTGGTAGCCCTTCGAGATCAGCAGCCACTGGCCGAGCGCGGGCAGGTCGCGGAGCATCACGTTCACCCGGGTCGTGATCTTGCAGTCGCGCTCTTCCGGGTTGCACATGCACGGCCGGTCCTGCTTGTGCTCGGTGACGCCGTCGCAACGGCGCTGGCACTTCGATCCGGCGTACAGCTCGTACCACTGCGACACCGAGTCGCGCGGCGGGATGAGGACCGGGAGGCGGGCCGAGGTGGAGTACACCTCGAACTCGGCCGGGCCGCCGTTGGCCGGTGTCCAGGGCCGGACCTCGCCGCCGTACAACTCGGCGACGGAGGTGAGGATCTCGCGGGACGGGCTGGTGAAGCGGAACGCGTTGAGCTTGGCCGGCCGCTTGATGGCCTTGCCGTTCTTGTCGAGGCGGCCGGTGTCGACGGCGTGGCCGATGCGGATCTCGCCGAGCTGGCGCATGCGCATCTGGAGATCGAGGATGGGCATCAGGCCGCAACCCCTTCGTTCTCGGTGGGGGTCGGCAGCGCGAGGGCCTCGCCGACAACGGACTTGGACAGAACCCGCTGGAACTCGGCGACCTGCTGGACGTGACGGAAGACCTCGTACACGTCGTCACCGCACAGCAGCGGCATCACCCGGAATCCCTCCGGGCGCAGGTGCAGGACGATCCCCGTCGAGTGCACGGCGGGCATCGGGACAGTCGAGCCGTCCCGCAGCCAGCACACCCGCGCCCGCCGGTAGGCGGCCATCTGAGCGCCGGCCTCCGGGTAGACGCCCTTCTCATCGAGTTCGCCGCCGGTCTTGGTGTCGCCGATGAACAGCGTGTCGGCGGCGACCTTCAGCAGGCGGGCGATGATCGGGGAACGGAAGAGGTAGTCGAGCTTCCCGGCCCAGCCGTCGTCGAAGTTCCCGACGGTCATCTCGGAGGCTTCGAAGGCGATCTGCCACTGGTCGACGAACTGCAGGAAGTGGTCGATGTACGGGGCCAGTTCCTGATCGTTGAGCAGCTCGTCGGGGATCGGCGTGCCGAGGACCTTGGCCTCGATGACGTCGTGGACGGCCCGGCCGATGTCGCCGCGTTCGTCCTTCTTCCTGACGTGGCCCTTGCGCAGCCAGTCGTACGCGGCTTCCTTCTCGGCCGGCCAGAGGGAGGCGGCGACGAGGGTGGGGAGGGTGGCGAAGGCCTCGGCGGCGGTGAGGTTCGCGGCCCAGAACACGAGCTGCGGTTTCGGGAATCCCTGGCCGAGGATGGTGGTGACGCGGCGCAGCTTGGTGTCGGTGCCGGGGACGCGGTACCAGCCTTGTGAGGGCTGGGGGATGCGGTCGGTTCCGGTGGGTGCGGGGGCGGCGGCCTTGCGGCGGCGGGTGGTCGGGGCGGTGGTGGCCCCGGCCTCGGGCGTGATGGTCATCAGGCATCGCCTCCGGGGATCCCGAAGTCGAAGCCGCCGACGTCGGCGGGGTCGTACGGCACGGTCTGGGTGCAGCGGCCGCCGGTGTTGCAGGGGCAGGCGTACGGGTTCTGCGTGGGCGGGCGGTCGGGGCCGAAGCAGTCTTCGCAGGCGCCGCGGTTGCAGGGCGCGCACTGCTTCGGCGCGGGCTGGGTGGACTCGCCCTTGCGGGTGTCCTTCCCGGCCTGCCCGGCCATGTTGAACAGCAGGTCCGACGCGTCATTCGTACCGGCGTCCCACGCGTCGCGGACGCTGTCGAACTCGAAACCGCTGCGCAGCTTGTAGTAGTCGAGGGCGAAGACGGCCTCGGCTGCTTCGCGCAGTACCTCGGTGCGGTGGGCGGCGACGTGGTCGTGGTCGTCTCGCGTGCAGCCCACCTCGATGGCCTCACGCAGGTGCTCGGCGGCGCTCACGCGGCAGCACCACCCTCGCGCTGCGACGGCACCGCCACGATCTGACCAGCGGCCATCAACGCCGCCGCGACCTGCCGCACCTGCTTGCCGTGCAGCACCAGCGAACCGCCGCCGATCGAGGCGAGGAGCCGCTCGACCGCCGCGTCACGCTGGTGCTCGGACCGGGAGTCGTCCAGGCCCCGGCTCCGCTCGTACGCGGCGCTGTCGTCGAGCTTCGCGATGTCGATGAGGTCGTCGCCGACCTCTCCGGTGGCTTCGACGAAGTCCTGCGCGAGCTGGCGGATGAGGTGCTCAACGAAGTGGGAGACGTCGACCTCGACGCCAGCGCCGGTACGGCGGACGTAGATCCGGAACGGGCCGTCAACGACGGGCTCGGGCTTGCGGAAGAAGCGGAGGATGTTCATCGGTCCCCGTTCGTGGTGGTGTTGCGGCGGGCGCGGAACCGGATCAGATCGGCCAGAACGAGCACGATCACGAGAGCCCCCACCAGGTGTGCGGCGAGCGTGTGCAGCAGGTCCATGGGCAGGTGCAGGTGCTCGATGGCCCACCAGGTGGCGACGAGGACGGCCAGCACGATGGCGTTGGCGGCGAGGACGATCACGAGGCCACCGCCTCGTCGTCGCTGCGGAAGCCCTGCCCCGGCGTCCGCCACTCCGCGCACGCCTTCTCGATCGCGGCCAGCGTTTCCCGGTCCGGCACATCCGGCTCCGACCGCCAGCGGTTCATCGCGGCCGACACGAGGTCGTCAAGGAACCCGTGCAGGTCGCCGTCGGACATCTGCGCAGCCCACGGGAGCGCGGGAGCGGCCTCCAGCTCGGCGACCCGAGCCTCGGCGTCCAGCAGGCGGCGCAGCACCGGGGCCATCCGCTCACCCATGTACGAGGAGAGGTTCAGGCAGAACCAGTCCTCACGCTGCGACCCGTGGTCATGCTCGCGGCACTCCCGGATCGTCTCGGCGAACGAGACGAGCAGGCCGTCGGTGGCGGGCTTCGCGTCGCCGAGGTTCTCGGCCAGGGCCGCGCGCTGCTCGGCGGACAGCGCCGCCGGTGCGGCGTTCGCCCGCTCCCGCAGCCGCTCGTTCTCTAGCCGCAGTTCGATCGCAGCCGCGCCGTTCTCACCAGCGCGCTGGAACGCCTCCGCACCCGCGTCACCGGACCTGACCAGCTGCTCGCGCAGCTCCTCCAGCTCGGCCGCCGACTCCGGCGACAGCAACAAGCCCGCCGACTCAACCGCGATCGCCAGCCCCATCGGCGTCTGCTTGCCGTTCTCCTGCGCCCGGCAGATCACACCCGCCAGCGCGTTGAGCGCACGGGCGTTCACGCGGCGACCTGGGAGGCGTCAGCCGGAGCCGCCTGGCGAGTCTCCGCAACCTCCCTGGACAGCGACACCCCGAACCCACTCAGCGACGCCGGGATGCCACGGAAGTCAAAGTCAGCGTCGAGCCACACCGAGCCCGAGCCAGACTTCAGCTCTACAGCGGCCGAGTCGATCCCCAGCGCCGCACGCCACAGCTCGAAGTCCTGCGGGGACTCCATCTGAAGGTCGAAGCCACTCCGCTTCGTCGAGTGGATCGTCACGTACGGAGTCGGCAGATCACGGAACGCGTACGAGAGGACGGTCAGCGCCTCGAAGACCTCGGTCTTCTCGCCGATCGGGGCGGCCGGGGGGACGGTAATCTGGGTGCTCACGGTGAGCCTCCTTGCAGATGGTGGGGTGATCCGTGATCGGGCTCGTTCCGGGGGCAATCCGGGCGGGCCCGAAGTTCGTTCAGGCCGCGTCGGTCTCGCCGGCCATCTCGCGCTCGATCTGCTTGCGCTTCGCGTCCTTCGCGATCTGGCCCTTGATCCGGCGGGCCTGCGCCGACTTCAGCGCCAGCTCGGTGTAGAAGGCCTTCTTGAGCGAGTCCGCGATGTTCGCGATCTGCTGCTCCGACAGCCCGGGGTTCTCGCGGCGGGCCTGGTCGAGGAAGCGGGTGTGGTGCGATGCCCTACGCGCTTTGGCGGTGCGGCTGGCGCGGTCGGGTGTCTTCGCCCATGTCTTGTGGGCGGCGAGCTTGAGCTTCATCGACCGCTCGCTGGCGTTCATGCGTGTCCTCCTGGGGGATGTCCATGTCCATGGACGTGGACATTGGCTCAAAAAAGAGAGCGCCTTGGTGTACGGCCAGCGCACTTGCGATGCGCTTCGCCGTCTCGCGGTCGGCGGTGGGGCGCGATCCGTCGAGCAGGGCGTAGATCTTCGAGCGGGAGACGCCGACGCATGCAGCCAGCTTCTGAGCGGTCAGGGGCTTTCCTCCTGGGGCCCAGTGCATGAGCTTTTCCAGGATGTCCCTGTCGGTCAGGTGTAGGCGGACATGGGTCACGTATGCCTCCGTTGGGCTGTCCACGTTCGTGGACAGGCACTACATAACCACATCGCTTATGCGATGTCCACGATCGTGGACAGCTGAGTCCCCGTCATTTTTCGGCCTAGCTGTGGTGGGTGGCTACGCCATCCGTCCGCGATCGTGGACAATAAGTGCGAGTCCTCGGATGGTTGTGCTGGCTGACCTGCGAGTTTCATGTAGGTCATAGGCGATTGGTGTGGAATGTGGGCACAGGAGAGGCGGTTGAGGTGGCCGAGCAGCGCGACGCGCTGACTGAGCTGGTCCAACGGCAGGTGGGCCAGGTGGGCGACGACCGCCGCTACTCGGTGCGTGACTTCCAGAAGCGCGCCATTGACCCCGACACCGGATACCAGCCCAGCACGGGACTCATTGGGAAGATCATCAAGGGTGAGGGGTACACCGTCACCCCGACGCTTGTCTCCGCGCTGGCGGAAGGCTTGGGAATCCCTCGTGAGGTCGCCGCCGCAGCGGCCCACTGGCAGGTCATCGGCTACCGCGACGCCGAGATGCGCAGCGGCGCGCCGGCGGATCTGCTCATCAGGCTGGGTAGAGACGAGGCTGACACGCCGCTTGGGCGCGCCGTCGCCGAGCAGTGGGATGAGGAACAGCGTCACTCGTAAGAGTGGTTTCTGATCAGAAATGTCTGGTCACGGGCCGTGTTGGTAGGCCAGTCTTTGCGTATTCGGTACGCCTCCTGTGTGAATCTCTCGTGCAGACGTAGGCTGATGGTCACCTCGCGCTGATCGAACGCACGTGCGATACGGGCATGCCCGGAAAGCCTGCGGGACAGGGGGCCATGTGACACACGAGGTCCAGGTTCAACAAGAGAGGCTCGACGACGGCCTGCCGGTGATGTGGCGCGACCTCGGAGAACGCGTCCGCCTGGCCTACGATCCCGACCAAATCAGCGAAGGGGCAGCCATCGCTGTCGTCTGCGGACGGCTGCCCCACCTGATGGGCCATATGAAGATCACGCATCCCGCGTGAGCGACGGAGGCGATGAGCCCCGATCAGCCGTTCAATCGGTCTCCGGGGCTCAGCCTCCGGTGCGCTGCCCGCGCCCGCTCATCCCCGGCAGACGCCGCGTACCGGCTCAGCATCTGCCGCGACCGCCAGCCCATGATGCGCATCAGATCGTCCTCGTTGCCGCCCTCCAGCTTCCACTGATGCGCCAGCGTGTGCCTGAACTGGTGCGGGTGGATGTGTCCGATGCCGACCGCGGCCGCCCGCCGCTCGATCATCGTTCCCACTCCCCAGATGGTCAGTCGTCGCCGCGACTTCACTCCCCACCACAGCGCCTCGTCGGCCTCGGGCGACCGCCCCAGGTGCTTGGCCAGCGCCCGCAGGTACCGGTCCAAGACCTGTGCGGTGGCCCGGCCGAAGGGGACGCTGCGGAACTTGCTGCCCTTGCCGAGAACCTGCAAGACCATGAGGTCCAGGTCGAGGTCACCGATGGAGCGATTCGTCAGCTCCGACAGCCGACCGCCCGTGTCCAGGAACAGCATGATGATCGCCGCATCCCTGCGCGACTCGAAGTCCTTCCCCGCGCACGACTTCAGGAGCCGCTTCAACGCGTCCTCCGGGATGATCGGCACCTCCTTCTCCGTCACCTCCGGCGGCTTCATCGTGCGCATCGGCGAGCGGTCCATCTCCTCCTCGTCGACCAGCCAGTTGAAGAACGTCTTCAGGGAGCGGAACTGCTGGTGCGCGGTGGCCTCGCCCTTCTCCGTCAGGAGGAAGGTGACGTACGACGCGACATGCTCGCGGTGGATCCCCTGCTCGCCCTCCAGTTCCTCTGGCGCCGGCCGCGCGTCGGGGTCATCGTCGGGGCGCTCGTAGGCAAGCAGGTAATCGGCCAGGCCGGAGCTGGCGCGGCGGTAGACCTTGATGGTGTCTTCGGAGAGGTTCCGCGCCGCGAGGGAGCGGCGCCAGGAGGACGCGAGCGGGTGAAGGTCGTAGGGCATCAGGCGGCGCTCCTCGCATCGAAGTCCGACCACAGCCACTCCAGGTACGACACACCGCGGTAGGTGGCGATCGCCCGCTGATCGAGCTCGGCCTCGGTGAACGCGCGGGGCCAGGGGAGCGGGGTCGTCTTCGGCGGCCGGGGCACAGCGTCTTGCGTGTTGAAGAGCGGGTGCAGGGTGCGGATCTGGCGACGCTCGGCGCGGGCGGCGTCGGCGCGGGTGGGGTAGACCTCCCAGTCGATCCGTATGGCCTTGGTCAGCCAGGGGGAGCGGTCGCGGTGGTGTCCGGCGAGTCGCAGGGTGAGGTCATTGGTGAGTCCGACGTACAGCAGATCGCCGCACTGGCAGTAAGCGCGGTAGACGAATGCCTCGTAGCCCTGCGGCATGGGGAAGGAACCAGTGGCGGTGGGTTGCTTGGCCATGACCCGAGGCTAGAAGATCTGCCGGAAATCCGATAGCAGTTGGCGCGTTAGCGATGCAGGTGTCGGCCGGTGCGGTCCGGATCCGGTATAGCTGCTGGTCGGAGGGTGTTTGTGCCCCGGGCAGGACTCGAACCTGCGGCCAAGTGCTTAGAAGGCACCTGCTCTATCCACTGAGCTACCGGGGCTGGACCGTGGCCGCCCGCGGCCGTGACCTTGCCGGGGACAAGGATAGGGCGCGTCGGGGATGCGGCCGGTTGCTTCCCCTGGTCAACACGATGTGTAGGTTCGGTGAAGCGGTCTGATAATCGCAGGCAGGTGCCGATGGCGCACCGGTTTTGGCGCCCCAGACGGCGGCTGTTGTGCACTCGTTATGCCGGTGCCTCATCCGGCCCTTCTGTCCCCTTTACTGCATCCATGCGGGCTGAAAGGCGTGAAGTGGACGGAATAGGCTTCAAAAGCCCACCAAAATGGGGCATTCTACCCTTGTGGCGATCTTGGACGTACGGCCCGAGCTGCTAGACGCGCTGTCCGCGCTGCGCGACCGTGTCGAGGCCGCGTGCTTCCCCTTCCCGCTCCCGGGAGCAGCTCGCGCCTGGCGGACAAGACAGGAGATGCTCGCGCAGCTCGACGACTATCTGGTGCCCCGGTTGCGGGCCCCCGAGGCGCCGTTGCTGGCGGTCGTCGGGGGATCCACCGGGGCCGGCAAGTCGACGCTGGTGAATTCGCTGATCGGACGGCGGGTCACCGAGGCGGGCGTGCTGCGGCCGACGACACGGACGCCGGTGCTGGTCTGTCATCCGCAGGACCGGGCGTGGTTCGCGGACCCGCGGATCCTGCCGGGGCTGGCGCGCGCCTGGGCGCCGCGCCCCAGGTGCGAGGAGGACGCCGGCGAGGCGGAGGACGAGGGGGAGCGGGACGAGGGGCGGCTGTGGCTGCGGCTGGAGACGGACGAGACACTGCCGCGCGGGCTGGGGCTGCTCGACGCCCCCGACATCGACTCGCTTGTCACCCGCAATCGTGAACTCGCCGCGGAGCTGATCTGCGCCGCCGACATCTGGATCCTGGTCACCACCGCCTCGCGCTACGCCGACGCCCTGCCCTGGCATCTGCTGCGCACCGCGAAGGAGTACGACGTCACGCTGGCGACCGTCCTGGACCGGGTGCCGCACCAGATCGCCGACGACGTCTCCCGGCACTACGCGGCGCTGCTCGCCAAGGCCGGACTCGGCGACGTACCGCGCTTCACCGTGCCCGAACTCCCCGAGTCGGCGGGCAGCGGCGGGCTGTTGCCGCACACCGCGGTCGCCGCGCTCGGCGGCTGGCTGGCGCACTGCGCGCAGGACCCGGCGGCGCGTCACCAGGCGGCCAGGCGCACGGCGGCGGGGGTGCTGGAGTCACTGCGCACGCGCATGCCGGAATTGGCCGGGGCATCGGCCGCGCAGCACGCGGCCGCGCAGCGCCTGGCGCGGTGCGTGGACGAGGCGTACGACGAGGCGGGCTCGCGGATCCGGGCCGCCGTCGGCGAGGGCGCGACCCTGGCCGGGGAGGCGCTGGCGTGCTGGCGCGGCTATCCCGACTGCGGGCCGGAGGCGCTGCAGTCGGCGCTGGCGGAGGGGCTGGCGGCGCTGCTGCGTACGGAGATCGCGGCGGCGGACGAGCGGACGCTGCGGGGCTGGCGCCGTGACCGGGCCGGCATCGCGCTGCCGGAGGCGGGGGAGGTGTCCGGGACGGCGGTGGGCGAAGCGGTCCGCCAGTGGCGACGGGGGCTCACCAGGCTTTCGTACGACCTGTGTCCGGGCGCGGAGACCGTGGACCCGCAGGACGCGGCCGCGCTGCTGGCCACCGCGGTGCTCGGCGGCCGCAGGGGCTGCGCGGCGGGCGAGCGGCTGGCGGAAGTCCTCGGTGCGCAGACCGCGCTGCGGATCCGCGACCGGGCCAGGGACGGGCTCGACGCGACAGTGGAGGGTCTGCTGCGCGGCGAGCGCGAGCGGCGGCTCGGCCCGGTGGACGCCCTCGATGTGACGGCACGGCAGCAGGCGGAGCTGATCGCCACGTTGTCGGTACTGCAGAAACTGCACAAGGAGCGCGCATGACCACGACGGACGGTGCGCTCGGGGCGCGCCTGGACGCCCTCGGTGAACTGGTCGGGCTGTCCCGCACCAGGGTCAGCGCGGACGCGCTCGCCGAGACCGGCGAACTGCTCGACCGCATCGCGCAGCGCCGCAGACTCTCGCCCGAGCACACGGTGGTGGCGCTGGCCGGGGCGACCGGGAGCGGCAAATCCACCCTGTTCAACACCCTCGCGGGGCTTGAGCTGTCGGAAACCGGCGTGCGCAGGCCGACCACTTCGGCGCCGGTCGCCTGCGCATGGGATCCGGAGGGCGCGGCGGGACTGCTCGACCGGCTCGGTGTCGCCCCCAAGGACCGCTACGCGCGGCGCAGCGCGCTGGACGACGCCGGTGGCGAGATCGGCAGCCGGTCCGACGGACTGGTGCTGATCGATCTGCCGGACCACGACTCGGCGGCGGCCGGGCACCGTGAACAGGTCGACCGGCTGCTGAAGCTGGTGGATGTGGTGGTCTGGGTGCTCGACCCGGAGAAGTACGCGGACGCCGCGCTGCACGAGCGCTATCTGCGGCCGCTGGCCGGCTACGCCGATGTCACGCTGATCGTCCTCAACCAGGTGGACCGGCTGCCCGGCGACGCGGCCGACCAGGTCCTCGACGACCTGCGGCGGCTGCTCGACGAGGACGGACTGGCCGTCGGCGAGCACGGCGAGGCGGGGGCGACCGTGCTGGCGGTCTCCGCGCTGACCGGGGACGGGGTGGCGGATCTGCGGGCCGCGATCGCGCAGGTCGTCGCCGAGCGCGACGCCGCGAGCCGGCGGCTGGCGGCGGACGTGGACCGCACGGCGGCGCGGCTGCGATCGGTGTACGTGGCCCGGGATGCCGCGGTGGGCGGCGGTTGCGGGCTCACGGACCTGGCGCGGGAGGAGTTCGCCGGGCGGCTGGCGGCCTCTGTGGGCGCGGTGGCGGCGGGTCAGGCGGCCGAGCGGGAGTGGGCGTGGGCGGCGGCCGAGGCCTGCGGCACGCTCTGGCAGCGGCTGGCGAGTCGCCGCCGGCGGGCCGTGGCCCCGGTCCGGGCGGGGGCGCTGACGGGAACGGGCCCGGTCGCCTCCCGGCCGGTGGTGGACGAGGCGGTACGGGTCGTGGCCGCCGAGGCGGCAGCGGGTCTGCCCGCGCCCTGGGCGCAGGCGGTACGCGACGCGGCCCGCCGCGGCGGTGAAAAGCTGCCCGACGCGTTGGACGCGGCGGCCGGGCGGGCCGAGCCGGGCCCACATGCCGGGCCCCGCTGGTGGTCGGCGGTCGGCACCGCGCAGTGGCTGCTCGCGCTGCTCGCGTCGGCGGGCCTGGTGTGTGCGGGCGCGGTCCTGTCGGGCGCCCTCGCCCTCTCATGGTGGCTGCCGCTGGCCCTGCTGGTCACCGGCGCCCTCGGCGGCCCGCTGCTGGCCAGGGCCGGCCGGATCGCCGCCCGCGGCCCCGCCCGGCGCCACGGGCAGGCGGCGGAACGACGGCTCCGGGACGCGGCGGCGGACTGCGGCCGGGCGCGGGTGCTGGAGCCGGTCGCGGCGGAACTGCTGCGCTACCGCGAGGTGCGCGAACAGTACGGGGTCGTGGCCGGCAGCCGCCTGCGGGTGACGGAGTTGTCCGCAACCGGTCAGTAATCCCGGGTTATCCACAGGTTGAAGATGGTTTCTCCAAAGCCGCCCGGGCGGGTGCACGATTGTTCTCGTAAGCGATCGGCACCCGAATGGGGGAGGACCCGGAATGAACGAGACGCTGGTGACCATCGTCGGCAATGTCGCCACCCAGCCCGAATTCCGCAAGACGCCGGCGGAGGTGCCGGTGGCCAGGTTCCGGCTGGCCACCACTGCCCGCCGCTGGGACCGGGCGAGCGGCGCCTGGTCCGACGGGCACACGAGTTTCTACACGGTGTGGGCCTGGCGGGGCCTGGCCGAGAACGTGATGGCGTCGGTGGGTGTCGGGGAACCGCTGGTGGTCCAGGGCAGATTGCGGGTGCGCGAGGAGGAGCGCGAGGGCAAGAAATGGACCACGGCCGAGATCGACGCGGTTGCCGTCGGGCATGATCTGTCGCGCGGGACCTCGGCCTTCCGCCGGGTCTCCCAGGGCCGGCCGGAACTGGTGGTCAGGGATTCCGCCCGGGAATACCCGCAACCGGCGACTGTGTCCGGATAATTCGGACAAAGAGCGAGAGATTTATCGACAATCCGACCCCGGGGATCTCGCGCATTCACCTCTGGCGATAACGATTGCGATTCGAATGCGGGCGGGACTGTGAATCCTCACTGAGTCTTCAGAACGGCTTCCTAGGATTCGTCGGGTACCGCACGGTTCACAGCTGCAGGCGAGGCACTCCCCCATTGACCGGCCTCGCCCGGAGGGGAAATCCATGTTCCACGTACGGAGGCGGAGCGCTGCCCGCCTGGCCGCCGCGATACTGGCCTCGGGGCTGGTCGCAGCGGGCGCGATAGCGGGCGCGGGATCCGCCGCGGCGGATGATGCGACCCCCACCGCGGGAGGCGCCACCGCGGTTCTGGGCGGGCTCAAGACGTACGGTGACGCGGTCATCCATGAGGACGCGGGCGACCGCGAGGTCTCCGCCGGGCTGTTCGAGATGTCCGTCGACGGGGGCGGGGCCATCCAGACGTACTGCATCGACATCAATCACCACACGCAGAAGGACGCCTCCTACAAGGAGGTGCCGTGGAGTGCGTCGTCGCTGCACGACAATGCCGACGCCAAGAAGATCAACTGGATTCTGCAGCACTCCTACCCGCAGGTGAACGACCTCGCCGCGCTCGCCGGCACGGCCGGCTCGGGCACGCTCACCGAGCAGACCGCGGCCGCCGGCACCCAGGTCGCCATCTGGCGCTTCTCCGACGGCGTGGACGTCGACGCGAGCGACCCGGCCGCCGAGAAGCTGGCCGACTACCTGGAGAAGGCCGCCCAGAGCACCGAAGAGCCCGAGGCGTCGCTGAGCCTCAGCCCGACCGCGGTGTCCGGCAAGGCCGGCGAGAAGCTCGGCCCCGTCACCGTGCACACCAACGCGGACACCGTCAGCGTCGGCCTCACGCCCAGCACCCCCTCGGGCGTCAAGCTGGTCGACAAGGACGGCAAGGAGGTCACGTCCGCCGCCGATGGCTCGGAGCTGTACTTCGACGTCCCGGCCGGCACCGAGGGCACGGCCGCGCTGAGCGTCTCGGCGACCACCACCGTGCCGGTCGGCCGCGCCTTCACCGCCGTCGACAGCACCAGCCAGACCCAGATTCTGGCCGGGTCCAGCGACAGCACCGTCACCGCGGCGGCGACCGCCGCCTGGGCGAAGAAGGGCGCGATACCCGCCGTCTCCGCCGAGGTGAACTGCGCCAAGGGCGGTGTGGACGTGACCGCGGCCAACGAGGGTGACGAGGACTTCACCTTCCAGCTCGCGGGCAAGGAGTACACCGTCGCGCCCGGCGGGTCCGAGACCATCACCGTGCCGGTGGCCGAGGACCAGGCGTACAGCATCACCATCACCGGTCCCGACGACTTCACGAAGACCTTCGAAGGAGTCCTGGACTGCGAGACCGCCGCCACCGGCAGCGCGAGTCCCTCCTCCTCGCCCAGCGCGGCCTCGGCCGGCGGCACCTCCGAGGTCACCGCCGGCACCACCACCGGCGACCTCGCCGAGACCGGTGCCAGCAGTGCCACCCCGGTCATCGCAGGTGTGGCGATCGCCCTGCTCGTGATCGGCGGCGCAGCGGTCTTCCTCCTGCGCAAGAAGAAGCCGGGCCGCCCCGCGGAGTGAGCGGGCGCCGACCGGCATCGACCCAGCCGTAAGGGGGCGGACCTCACAGGGTCCGCCCCCTTACGCGTTTCCGCCCGGGGGTGGCCGTACGGCAAGATGGGGGTATCTGCTATCTGCCCACTCATCGAATGCCGGACGGTTTCTCTTGGCTGAGTTCATTTACACCATGCGCAAGACGCGCAAGGCGCACGGCGACAAGGTGATCCTGGACGACGTCACCCTGAACTTCCTGCCCGGCGCCAAGATCGGCGTCGTGGGACCGAACGGCGCCGGTAAGTCCACGGTGCTCAAGATCATGGCCGGCCTGGAGCACCCCTCCAACGGTGAGGCGTATCTCTCGCCCGGTTACAGCGTCGGCATGCTCCTTCAGGAGCCGCCGCTGGACGAGACCAAGACCGTGCTGGAGAACGTCCAGGACGGCGTGGCCGAGATCAAGGGCAAGCTCGACCGGTTCAACGAGATCGCCGAGCTCATGGCGACCGACTACTCCGACGAGCTCCTCGACGAGATGGGCAAGCTGCAGGAGCAGCTCGACCACTCCAACGCCTGGGACCTCGACGCCCAGCTGGAGCAGGCCATGGACGCCCTGGGCTGCCCGCCCGGTGACTGGGCGGTGGTGAACCTCTCCGGTGGTGAGAAGCGCCGCGTCGCGCTGTGCAAGCTCCTGCTGGAGGCCCCGGACCTGCTGCTGCTCGACGAGCCCACCAACCACCTGGACGCCGAGTCCGTCCAGTGGCTGGAGCAGCACCTCGCCAAGTACGCCGGCACCGTCGTCGCCGTGACCCACGACCGGTACTTCCTGGACAACGTCGCCGAGTGGATCCTGGAGCTCGACCGCGGCCGCGCCCACCCCTACGAGGGCAACTACTCCACCTACCTGGAGAAGAAGGCCTCCCGCCTCAAGGTCGAGGGCCAGAAGGACGCGAAGCGCGCCAAGCGCCTCAAGGAAGAGCTGGAGTGGGTCCGCTCCAACGCCAAGGGCCGCCAGGTCAAGTCCAAGGCCCGCCTCGCCCGTTACGAGGAGATGGCGGCCGAGGCCGACAAGATGCGGAAGCTGGACTTCGAGGAGATCCAGATCCCGCCGGGCCCGCGCCTGGGCTCGATCGTGGTCGAGGTCAACAACCTCTCCAAGGCCTTCGGTGACAAGGTCCTCATCGACGACCTCTCCTTCACCCTGCCGCGCAACGGCATCGTGGGCATCATCGGCCCCAACGGCGCCGGCAAGACCACGCTGTTCAAGATGATCCAGGGCCTGGAGACCCCCGACTCCGGCGAGATCAAGGTCGGCGAGACCGTCAAGATCTCCTACGTCGACCAGTCCCGCGCCAACATCGACCCCAAGAAGACCCTCTGGGCGGTCGTGTCGGACGAGCTGGACTACATCAACGTCGGCCAGGTCGAGATGCCGTCCCGGGCCTACGTGTCCGCGTTCGGCTTCAAGGGCCCGGACCAGCAGAAGCCGGCCGGCGTGCTCTCCGGCGGTGAGCGCAACCGCCTCAACCTGGCTCTCACCCTCAAGGAGGGCGGCAACCTGCTGCTCCTCGACGAACCGACCAACGACCTGGACGTCGAGACGCTGGGCTCGCTGGAGAACGCGCTGCTGGAATTCCCCGGCGCGGCGGTGGTCATCTCCCACGACCGGTGGTTCCTGGACCGGGTCACCACCCACATCCTCGCCTACGAGGGCGAGAGCAAGTGGTTCTGGTTCGAGGGCAACTTCGAGTCGTACGAGAAGAACAAGGTCGAGCGTCTCGGCCCGGACGCGGCCCGTCCGCACCGCGCCACCTACAAGAAGCTGACCCGGGGCTGATCTTGCGGCACATCTACCGCTGCCCGCTGCGCTGGGCGGACATGGACGCGTACGGCCACATCAACAACGTGGTCTTCCTCCGCTATCTGGAGGAGGCGCGCATCGATTTCCTGTTCCGCCCGGACAAGAACTTCAAGCAGGGGTCCGTGGTGGCGCGCCATGAGATCGACTACAAGCAGCAGCTCAAGCACCGGCACGAGCCGGTGGACATCGAGCTGTGGGTCACGAAGGTCAACGCGGCCTCCTTCACCGTCGCCTACGAGGTCAAGGACAAGGACCCCGACAAGGTCTACGTCCGAGCATCGACGGTGATCGTGCCGTTCGACTTCGAGGCGCAGCGCCCACGCCGGATCACGGCCGCTGAGCGCGCCTTCCTGGAGGAGTACCAGGACGACGAAGAGGCAGTCGCGGCATGACCGCGCTGCGCCTGGCCGAGGCCGGGGAGGCGGAGGCAATCGCCGCCTTCCTGGCCCGGCTGCTCCGCTGGGACAAGACCGCCGCGGTGCGGCTCCAGGCCGCCGGCGGCGTGCTCGCCGTCTTCGGCCAGCCGCCCTTCGGCGGGGTCCTGGCGATACGCACGGCGGAGCTCGCGACGCCCACCGAGCTGGACGCCACCGTTTCCGCCGGGCAGCTGCTCGACGGAATCGAGGAGCCGTCGGGCACGGTCACCGTCCCCGGCTCCGTCACCGGCCCCGCCTGGGCCGGGCTGCTGCCGCCGCGCGCCGGATGGCAGCGGGTCGAGGGCCTGCCGGGCGCGGACGACATCCGGGCCGCCGCGGCGGCCGGAGTCGCCGAATTCCGTGCCCGCACGGAGCAGTTGGCGCCGGACGCCCGCACCCGCGCGGCGCTCGACGCCATCGCCGACGACATCTGGTCCCGGCAGCTCGGCGGCACCGGCTTCCCGCTCCGGGCGGTCCACGCCGCCCACGCCCTGGGCTTCCTGCGGCCGGTGCGCATGCCCGTGCCCGCACCGCGCGGAGCCGCCCCCGATGCCCTCGCCCTGCTCTCCGCCGGGCCCTGGCTCCGGCTGCGTACGCCCTACGGGTCGGTCGCGGTGCGGCGTGCCTCGGGGCTCGGGCTGAGCGTCACACCGGCCTGATGTGCCTCAGCCGGCCGTGTTGACCATCGACGCGGCCGCGTAGACCAGGTAGTCCCACAGCTGCCGCTCGTGGTCCGGCTGCAGGCCGATCTCGTCCACCGCGTCGCGCATGTGGCG
>Ga0307517_10002391_pt1 | contig 30130 bp, 34 predicted proteins | sample 23_EM_MG_FD_194515 | JGI IMG/M metagenome (GOLD analysis project Ga0307517, IMG submission 194515) | Populus trichocarpa ectomycorrhiza microbial communities from riparian zone in the Pacific Northwest, United States - 23_EM | ecosystem: Host-associated > Plants > Roots > Unclassified | place... | reverse complement strand
ACTCGGGTTACGAGTTTGACGGGTTAACCCAGTTGACTCGAGTTTTTTCTAATCCTTTTCTAACTGGCTTTTTTTTTCAATTTTATTATTCAAAATCAAGTTGATTAGGAATTAAGTTTCATATTTTATTTTAATTTGCTTTCCACATGATTATCCTAATCTTTTGACCCGAGTCACATGTTCTGCGAGTTAACTTGAGTTAACTCATATTGTTTTATTGTATTATGAGTTTATCGTCTCATGACATTGATCACGAGTTTGACAAGTTAACTTGAGTTGACTAAAGTTATTTTTTCTATTTACTTTCCTTGAGGTTATTCCAGTCCCATGACTTAAGTTACGAGCTTGACAGATTAATTCAAGTTGATTTTTTTTTTCTTAGATATCAGATTGATTGAGAATTGAGTTTCATAATTTTATATAAAATTATCATGATCTTAATAAATTAACTTAGAGTATATTAATCCAATTCAATATACTACCCTTTTAATATATATATATATATATTTTTTTTAAAAAAAAAACCTTACTTGAATTTTTCGAGTTAACTGTCTTTGTACGCATCAGAAAATTAGGTTGCATCACATCAACCAGCTCACGGTTTAAAATTTCCTTACCTTGAAAAACGTTATTGTTTTTTTATACGTTAATTTTTTTTTTATTTGATGTTTTTTTACATGTTATCAATACGTGGTCATATCAATGCCAATTATATACAATATATAATTTCTGATATGTTTTTTTTTTTCGGTAGCAGTGAATTCTCTAATCACTTCTCTGACAGCCACAGAAAGGAGATACTGAGGCACATATACGACCTGCACTCTCATCGCTAATCAGTGATGTCAGAAAACTATATAATAATTTATAATTCCTATACTTCTATTATCTTGCTTTCTTTTAATACCCAGCCAGCTCAGAAAACTATAAAATAACGAGAGGAAGGCGAGGAACTGGGAAATCAAAATAATCAAATGCAATCTGATGACAGGCACGAGTTACCGGTCAACGCTTTTGAGTTTAATTTTTTCTTTCCCTGAAGTAATTAAACAAAGAATAAAGTAGTTTGATTTTGATCCTTCAATCCGTGGGTCACCTTATTAAAATGCTAGAAGGTGTTTCTAGTACAAGAAAAACTCGCATTCATTCAACGAGAGCGAGGATGTCTAGGAATGAAAGCCGAAGGAGACCAAGGAAATCTTGTAAACATTTTGTTATATTTAGACTTCGGGAGATTCAACTCCCGAGATTGCTACGGCAGCCTTTACCGAGACGACAAAAGCCCGTTTTGTTGACAAACCTACCTCTTCTTCATCATCACGTTGATTCGTGCAGCTACCGGGGGAGGAGCAAATCTGGTCTTGTATCAATGGGTGATTTGACAACTGGACACTCTTCATGCCAATAATGTTTGAACAATGTTATTTTATCTTATAAAAAAACAAGGATGATTCGTGTCATCTGATCAAAAACCTGTAATCCGAGCCTTAAAATGGGTTAACCACTGGCCGTGTTGAAATACTAGGGTCACAACTCGTTGATTTTAAAGCAACATATGCATGTAGGGATATACTTTTCGGTAAAAGACACAGACTTCAAGTTTCTAGATTCAAGCAACTCGGACAATGTTCTTCAGGCAATTTCTAATATAGAAATATTGCATGGGCTGAAAAGGGGAACTCTTTTAAAGATTTTTAAGTCCTTTCTCCTATAAATATTGTTAATTACCACCCATGCAAATACATGCTGCTGTGACTTTCTTGTATGGTCGAGAAGAAGTAACCTTCCTTGATATATTGATCAAAGGCAAAAGGCCCACGAGCACAAAGGAAGAGGCCTGTCACTGCTCCCGTTGCATCCAGCAAACTCAGTGCTATTGGATACTGTCACTGTTATAGTGCGACTCCAGTGAGATTCCTGGATTCACTGAATGGGCCCATGAACTTTAAGCTGTATCTGAGCCTGGAGAAAGTGGTGGGTTTTATCTAAACTCTCTACATAAACAAGCCCACTCATCACTCATGAGAACCGTGTATTGAACCAGGAAGAGTCATAATCTAGGGCATCTTAAATATATCACAGATAAATAAATCCTAAACCACCTTATCTTTGCAAGTTACAGAAATTCCGATCTCTTAATACTTGCCACAGTTGTTTCCATATAATCTTCTACACCCGCTTATTCATGTGTATTGTCCCTGAGTATATCTAAGAGAATTACTTCGAGATTAATCTGCTAATACCAGCAACTATAAGAAAAGCAAGAAGAGAGAATCGAGAGGAAAAGAGGAGGAGAAAAATCTGATTTTTTTTCTTAATCTGGATGTGGTGGAAAGAGAGAAAATGAAGATAATTTGCTGGGATTTTCTTTGTATAGATGTTGTGCGATTATTTAGTAAGGGTGATTTCTTTTGGATGTTTCCAAAACAATGGGAAAAAAGAGAGAAGAAAAACAGGGTTGAGAGAATTAATTTTGAAAAGAATTTTCATTATAAACTTGCCCACTAAAGAAAGACATTCAAGTTCAGACACCTGGAAGCCTATTATCTCAGTATATTTATACGTATGTATTCCCTTAAAACCATCAAATTTATTCATTCATAAATTAAAATATACCGGTATTGTCTTGGTATAACTACTATCAGGATAATCTGGCATTTAAATTGTTGACCCTACTACTTCCACATAATCACTGACATGAACTTCTAATGTGTAATCTATCTATCAACACTATAACACCTGAGTTTTATTCTTTTGTTCTCGTTCTGGAGGAGAAAAAATAAAAAATAAAAGTATGTTTGTGGCTCGAGAGAGAGGGAAATGGGAGAGAAAGCCCATAATGGAAGAGTGCATGCATACTATACTGTATTACCTTATGACCGTGTGCGTTTGTAGGCGTGGCTGCGAGTGAGAGAGACGCCCATATCTTTTGTGGTGTCGTGGGACCAAGACCAGGCAGAACACAACAGCAACTGAAGAGAACAGGAGCGTTCAAGGCAAGAAGACAAGCCAACAAAACCCGGGCTTACCCCTTTTTTTCCGCGTATAAACAGACCACAACGCAGTCGCACACCCAAGTCACGTTTTCTCAATCTCAACCAACAAAAAATCACAGCACCCTACAACAACAACAATGACTGTTAATGCACCGACTCACTGCACTCTTCCACCGATTCGCACCCTACCAACTCGCTCCCCTCTTTCTTTCTTTAAACGGAGACAGCCCATTTTCTTAAACGAAGCTCCAAACCCGAGAATCGTTTTAGTTCGCTGCGATAAGCTTAATTCGGATGGGCTAGGACCCATGAGATCCGTTGTGGAGACCGAATCTGTGTCGGGTAACTCATCAGCGTCATCGGCTATTGATTTCCTCACATTGTGCCATCGATTGAAGGTATGAACGAGAGTGGAAAAAGGGTTGCTTTTCTTTTCTCAGAATAGGCGATAAATGGAAAAGTTTTCACCTTTTTCTTGTTAGCTATGAAATGGGATTTCATTTTCCAGTTTAGAGCAGATGATTGTTGTTTTTATGTGAGTAATTGATTTAACAAATTATGTTTTTAGGTTAGGAATTATTTTTGAAGGAATATAATTTGCTGAAGCTTATAGGCTTTGGAATTTGGAATGCCAAATCGCTACTAACTTTTAGAAGGAAGGTGAATAAAACAAGAATCGGATGATCTTGTTCTTGTAATCGATGCATGCTCGAATGAATTTGTCGATTTTGTTGCGGCAAAGGAGGGTAATTTTCGAGTTGCCTTCTAGTTGATGAATTTGCTAGGATTGGATTGGTTAGTGTATGAAGGTTAATGCAAATATTGGATAGCATTGTGTTTGTTACTGTAGATAGGACTTAAATAGAAGAGGCATTTAAGGGTATCCCATTTTACTATTAACTCCATTTTCATATGTCGCACTAAGTTTTCCATCCAATGAGGTTTTGCGGATCATGCTCTGGCTAGGTCTAGAGGGTTTACCAGACCATTGTTGTGTTTAAAGGATTATAGTGAGCTTTGCATGATGCAAATTGAGCGGCCCCTGTACTTGTAATTGAAATATCGACTATAAATTCTCGGCTGTAACAATGTAATTTATCTGGTATAATTGGTGTCTCTGCTACACGTGATCATCATATATTCAAGTGGCTTATTATGGTACAGAAAAGCCCGCTGAAGCCCTGCTTGTTTCTCCTATTCACAACTCTGAACTCTGAAAGAGGTTGGAGCCTGTATTTAGTTTCCTTAGTTTTTCCAATACCATGGGTGTGTACATGCTTATATATTTATGCGTTCTATATATTATGCTTGTTCATTTTTTCCAGTGGATTTCTCTTTGCTTTGATCACGAGCAAAATATTTGGTTCTTGTTAAAAAAAACATGTTCTTTTCTTTTTCCTCCATGTAAAGCCTGATCTGATGTAGATAAAGGTCTAAATTACATTTTAGAAATGTCTAATCTTGCTCTTTACTCAGACCACAAAACGCAAGGGATGGATCAACCATGGGATAAAGGGTCCTGAATCAATTGCTGACCATATGTACCGCATGTCATTGATGGCGCTGATTGTTGGGGACCTCCCTGGTGTGAATCGAGAAAGGTTTAACTGTTTATACCATGAAGGCTTGTGCATTTCTTTCTTTTTATGAGCCTTCAGGATAGTCAATGTCTATTCTCTTTTATTATTTCCGTACATATAAAATGCAATTAGTAATATTAATTAATTTGATTGCAAAGGTGGTGGTTTGCATTTATCTAATAAGCTCATATTATTTGTTTGTCTGGTCTTCAATTGGTGTTTATTATATAAGTATTAAACTACTTCATTGTAGTCTATACCATTTGTAACTTTTGTAAAGGCATTGATCTCATGACTCACCAGCTACTTGCAAGTTCTGTTCTTTCTGCAAGCTGGAAGATCAGTAATTTAGTTTAATACAAAAGTTTGTGAACATCAATGAGCAAAAATTAATTGTTGCTCATACAGTTGACACCTCATTCTACCAGCAATTGCAAATGGAAATGGGCAAGTTTGGTTGGCCCAGATTTATTTAGCATATGAACCGTACTTCATCTTAAAAGCCTTGTAGAGCTGGTCAGCAGGCCGGCTGTAAGAAACATGCCTGTTACATAATCATGTAATCCAAATTGGTAGACAAATCAGCGGAACAGACCAATCTCTAAACGATTTACTACAGAAATTTTATGATTAACCTACAAATGATTCAATGCCATACTAAGATACAGGGGGAGATTCTTAGGCTTTTGCTCAAGCAGGAAAGTGTTGGGCTATCAATCAGAAAATAGAAACCAGAAATTCAATTTTCTATTAGACTATATCATTTCTTAAGTCTGTTGAAGTGAATAAATGCAGGCTGGCGTTGTATATCTGATTAACTCTACTTGTCGATACTGTATCTAATGCTAATGTAACTTACAGGCCTTTAAAAAGGCTTTGTGGTAAATTTACCAATTAAATTTGTTTTTCGGGATAATTGGATGCCTCATTTTTCAGCCAAGTTAGAGTGGTAGAAAAAGATAGTGGAACCGCTGCACTGCCTAGATATATTGGAATTTTGGTGTCAGTGTTTCTCAATTTGTAATGTACTATTAGAAAGAATGGAGAAGGGGAAAAATAGTTATTTCAGAGTATTTTTCCTGATTATGCTTTTGGAAGTACAATTTGCTTTATTTATTTTTTATTTCATGGAAGATTAGATTTCCTTTGGTGAAAGGGGCAGAATGATTAGTTTTTCAATTGAGTTAAAATATTTATTGGGTGATATCATGATTTTTATTTGTAAAGCTGATAAAATTGGTAATTGACATATTGTTTCACTTGTCCTTTGTCTCGGGGGGTTGCTTGTGATTTTTTTCATTATCTTATTGTAACAGGTGTATAAAGATTGCGATTGTGCATGATATTGCTGAAGGTATTCTACTAAATTCTTCTAATTGACCAATATAGTTGATAAATGATATGTTATTTCCATGCGTGATTTCACATGTAGGCATGGTTACAGGTTCATTTATGCTCAAATGGAAATTTACATGCTTCTTTCGGAATGTGCAGAGCATGGATTTTTCTTCTTTTTTTTGGAGGGGGGGTGGAGTCATTAGTATCTTGCCTAAGCAAAATCATGTCTTGAATCTGTGCTGATCGTTAACCTTGAAAAATAACTCCTTCCTGCATAAATGGCTCAAGAATCTACTTGAACTGCTCCAGCCATTGCACGTCATGAATAGATTGCCAAGTCAGGAAAAAAGTGGACCAAATTTTAGAATAATAGATCTCTCACAGAGAGTAAATTTTTTGCTAAAAATTAGAAGAGCAGACTCAACGTTTGAGTTTCATGAGCACATTTAATCTAGTTCTTTTGTCACTATTTGACTCTTGTCAGGCCACAAAAGTGAAACATATAAGTTGATGCTCCAAAACCATAATAGTCCACAGAGCATAACCATGCTTACACATAATGAGTGAGAAAACAATGTGTGTCTGCAAATATTGGGTTGCAGTCAGAAATAAGAACCGTGTATCTTTTATAATTGTAGAGGGAAGAAGAACCAACAATAGGTACGACATGGATTGATCTTTGTATTCCATGTTTGTAATTGTACTCTTTTTATATATCAAATTGAGTTTATTGTGTTTTACTTTTGCTAAATATGCAAATATATTTTTTGGGGGTTTTGAATTTTGAGTTGGGGTTTGGACATAGCTATTGTTGGAGATATAACACCATCAGATGGTGTGCCTAAACAAGAAAAGAGTAGAATGGAGCAAGCGGCTTTAAATGAAATGTGCGAAGTTCTTGGTGGAGGAATGAGGGGTACACAACTAATCACCGGCTCTTGTTATCTTGACTTGTAGTTGATTCAGCTTTGAATTTTCTGGAATTAAATATTCTCATTTTTCAGCTGAAGAGATCAAAGAGTTATGGGCGGAGTATGAAAACAATGCTTCCTTGGAGGCCAACCTTGTCAAAGACTTTGACAAAGTATGTGGTGAAATTTGAATTTTTGAATGATGTTATAAAGAAACCAAAAATTTGTTATCAAATGATTTTTTTGTTATTGAAATATGCGGTGAAACTCATTGTAACACAGGACAGTTGTCAAATAAATGTGTTTGTCATGTGCGCTGTATATTCATATCTACTTCGACAATTTTTTTTGAAAAGCTGCAGGAAAGCTGTCTATGATGACCAAGCTTTAAAGTAGTTTGGTTTCTGCCCAGGGACTTCTTCCATCCATTGACGTTGTGATCCTCATTTTGTGTTCATGTTCACTGGTTGCTGTTGAAATGTTTTTTAATTCTCTTTCTATTGGTAGATATATGCTTGTACATGTATATATTCACTAGGAAAGCTACCTAATGTTAATGCTATAAAGGGCTTCTACTGTAATCATCTTCAATGCATTGAACCGACAAAGTTCTATGCTCTCCCGAAGCAAAAATCCCCTAACCACATCGATGGTTTTCTTGTAGCACTTGATTCGCATTTATACATGTATATCCTATGTTCAATAATTTGTTAATAATCAAAGGTCCCATGTCTTTTGTGCAGGTTGAGATGATTTTGCAAGCTTTGGAATATGAAATGGGTAGGTTATCTGACGAATTGATATGTTCCGCTTCCATGGCTTTTCTCATTCAAAATTATTATGTTTTTGCAGAACACGGGAAGGTGTTGGATGAGTTTTTCCTTTCGACAGCAGGTAGAATCTGCTACTTCATCTGAAACTGTGTGCAACTGGAGCTTTTTGATTATTTAGTTTTACTGTGATAAAAATTTTGTTTATAATTTTCATGCATCCCTTCTATCTGTAGGGAAATTTCAAACTGAGATAGGAAAGAACTGGGCAGCTGAGATTGCCTCAAGAAGAAAATCTACACCGGCCAAAAAGCAAAACTGATCCCTGGTCCATCCACCTTTTTCATCCCCTCTAAGGTTGAGACAGTTCCTTTGGTATCCGATGTCTCTCTTACCTTTATACGCTTTTGTTGCACTGCCTGGTTACGGTCCTTGAATATGAAAGGATAACTGATAACAAGAGGTTAACGAAGTGGTTCCTTCCCGAGTCACGGCAGGGCTCATCTTAGGCAACTAACGACCAAAGAATTATAATTCCAGGATTTAGTGTAACCACTGTTGTGTCCAGTAATGCTCAAGTGTCGAAGGAAAGTGTTATAACCTTTATTATTATTATTATTATTATTTAGTGAACTTCAATAATGGGGTACGTTTATGTCCTCTGACCAACCAAGGCAGCGAGAAGCACTCTTCTAATGGTAGCTTGGGATACATATATGATTGTGTCCTTGAACAAACATCGGCAAGCTTCTGTGTGGTAATAAAATCATATGTATCGCATTATCCACCACGTAGTAACAGGCGCTCGTGATTCTGCATTCTGCCTCGAGCTCATGGCTCATGCCCATGTTCATGTCTGCGTGGATTCCATGGCCATCATCACAATGTTATTTGGGTTTTTAGTAGGAGACCGGTCCTTGTGATGTCGGTGTTTTTAAGGTACGAGGGGGCTTGCTCGTGCAGCAAAGGTTTAGTGCTCGTTTAACATTGAGATTTAACTTGTTTTTCATTAAAATTTATTTTTTTTACTTTAGTACTTTGAATTAAAAACAATCTTTACTACACTAAGCTCTCCGAACAAGATGAACGCGTGGAAAGTCAGTCAAAAGACTCAATACCTTGTTGACTACGAGCAATAGGCCCATCATGGGTCAGTCTCTTTCTGCAGTTCATCAAGATCTGCTCTTTATTTTGGAGTTAAATGTTGGTTTATGATAGCGTTTTAATCAGAGTTTTTAAAAACTTTATTTTTTAAAATTAGTTTTTTAATATTTTTAAATTGTGCTAATATTAAAAATAAATTTAAAAAATAAAAAATATATATTATTTTAATTTATTTATAAGTAAAAAAATTACTATATATAACACCATCTAAAATAGTTAGAAAATTATTTTAGCTAGTTCTTTAAAAAATTAGATTACATTTCTTAAATATAAAAAGTTGTGAATATTTTTTTATTATTCAAATTATATATCATGAATGCACAAGTATTTTCAAAATAACAAGCACACACATGATTTTTCTTATAACTTCAAACAAATAAATTACCCAACACACATGAATCAAATAATCAAAAATAAAAAGCAACTTTGAATCATACCATCCACCGATCAAGATTGTAACCCTTTCCTAGAAACTAAAGAAACAGACAAGATTTTTATTGCAAAGTGTATGATCACATGCCCAGTCAACACAAACAAATCATTAAATCATCACTTCTAGCTATCAAAATTTGAACTTAAACAAAAAGACAAGCTTCCTCTGCCAAACACCATGCCAAGCTTCTAATACATGGCTCCGCACTGTCTCAGCAGCTTAAAAAACCAGATAGATGGCAAGTAATAAGAGTTTGGGATCAAGAGGTTTGTTTTTCTTGTGGTCTTAGGTTCGAGTTTTGTGGTTGCTAATATGATGGCCACTGGAGACTTATATGGTCGTTAATTTCAGGACCGTGAGATTAGTCAAAATACACGCAAGCTGGCTTGTAACCCATGTTAGGAAAAGAAAACCAACCCTGATAAAATATCGTCAACAAATAGGGAAAACAAAGAGAAAGAAGCAGGAAAGTAAAAAAAAATTCCTGCTCGACAACATTCTTTAGGAACCAAACAAATCAAACCCAGCAGCAGCAGCAGTTTGAGTAATTAACCTTTTAACACAAAGCAATACTTCTCTGTTACTCAACCATAGATCATCTTCCCAATCAATAAAAGAAGAAAAATCTAAAATTTTGAAAACACCCTCCCTTCCCTTTTACTTTCCATTTAGCAAGCAAAAATTAACAAAGAGCAGCATCACCATACTAACGAACCAGTAAAGAAAACTGCAAAAAGATTATAACTTTCACTTCCTCTCACTTCTCATTTCCTTTTCATCTTTGAATCACCAATCCAAAACTGATATTAAAGCAACCCAATTGATTTAAAGACATAGATATATGGTAGAGAATCAAAAGAATAGAAAACCAACCTTTGTTCATGAGGAACCAAGGGACACCAAAGACAAGAGTGATGATGGCCATGCCAGCCATGACATGCTTTGTGTCCCCACTATGCAAGTACGATTTACTCTTGACTTGAATCCTTACTGTTGGCCTTGTGTTTTTGCCTCGCTTCCCATTTTCTTCATGCTAAAACAAAGAGACAAGCTTCCTTTGCCAAGCTTCGAGGTAAGAAACGAGTGTACTAGGTACTTCCTCTTACCTTCTCCACCCCTATTTGGTCTACCAGGTACCCTGGAACTAAGCCTTCTTTTGCCCGCAAACTGCGTTGCCCAATCTTCTATCTCAGCCAAGGAGTGCTAGCTCGCTATATGTAGCGAGCACTGTTCACAAAGCTAGAATAAAAGGTGTTTTAAAGAGCATGAATGCTATGGAAAAAAACTATACTTGCTATTATAGCCAAGGAGCCATGATAAAGACTTAAAGAGTATGGTTGTGGACGCTCTAAATCGTTTTGGAGAGAGTAAGACATTTGATTATTTTGCCAATTCCATCATAGAGGCCCTAAAAAGGGAGTGGTTTTTCTAGGCAAACAGAACACACTTCGACACTATCTTCTTCTTCCTATGCACTCCAACATTAAACAGTGCTGTGATGCATCCCTTTTGGGTTGCTCCGAGGTCATCGTAGTTAAATACTTGCACCGGTTGAATTATTTCATTTCTTCTTTTCTTTTTTCTCTTGTGGGAAGCATGTGTGAGCCATTCTTGGGACCATCCAAAGTTCCAAGCCTATAAACAGATTCAATTTGGGCTCTGCACAACCAGCTTGATCAAAGTCTTTGTTAAAAGTTCATCGGGGCCAATGTAGCAGTACTTCAATCAATCCAGAATTGAATCATTCTAGAGGGTGAACCCGATAAAGATTAGGTTAACCATTCATAGGCAATAAAATCTTGAATTCCGAACAACCACTCCAGGCGAGGATTTTCATGGTTATGGAGTGTACAAGTCATTTATACAGGGAGAATTCAATACAATTGAAGCTATGAAATAAATGGACAATCAGCCATTCATGTTCATACAACACAGATTTCGAGCACATCACATGTCGTCCCTAAATTTAACCAAGCCCAATTGCTTGCAAGGATCTTTTTTTTCTCTTAATTATCAGTAACCTAGAGTGATACATTTTTGAGATTTTATTTTATTATGACCTTCTCTAAATTTGAACTCGATGCATGCTTCCTTACAGGTTAAATTCACACCAAGATTCTAGGCTACCATTCTACAAGTAGTGTTTGAGTGCATGACATGCTGTCTTAAATTTTGACCAAACCCAATTGGTTCTAACATTTGAAAACATACAAAGCTATCTTTTTCCTATGCAGGGAATCATTCAAGATGTTCACACATTTATATACGAGAAATAGAATTCATAGTTAATAATTGAGTAATTGAGATAGACTCTAGCTCTAGGCTACCAAACATTAATTACTAATATTTATGGTTCACCAACAGCGATTCAATGGCCTGACTCTCTAACTTTTACGCGTAGTTTGCTGGGTTTCTCCGTGCTGTCAAAGTGCATGCCTGGATCAAGGACCCAGTACGCGTGCAGTCAAATTTACGGTCTGCTTGCGCTTCTTTCTTCGACCTCCACCGACACCTCAAAGCATCGGTGTTTTAAAAATATTTTTGGAAAATATTATTTTTTTAATTTAAATTAAATTTTTGTATGATTTTAAATTGTTTTGATGTTAAAAATAAAATTTTAAAAGTAAAAAAATATTATTTTAAGTAAAAAAACACTTTAAAAAATATATAAAAAATAAAACCAATTCATGGATAAGTATAATATGATTGGTTCTAGTATCGTCTCACAATAATGTAGGATTTCTTCGAGAGTCAAAATGTAAAAACATTAAGAGCTGAATTAGTATTATATTTGCTGTTGTTTTTTAAATGATTATTTACTTTAAAACATATTAAAATAATAATTTTTTTAAATATTTTTTTCACTAAAAAAAACATACACAGTCTAGACAAATTGAATTTTATTTTATTTAAAAAAAAAAGAAAGATGAAACTTTGAAGTTTCACGGGTTGGCATAGATATGTCAAATATGATTGGACAAAAAAGGCCCGCCACCACCTCTTAAGATTTTTTGTCCTTTCGGTCGGGCAGTGTGTGTTTGGGAGACCCTCTTCTTCCATCCTGATGTTAGCATATTTCCTCTTCTTTATTAAAATTTCTCTGCCTTCCAGCTTCCACTCACTTCCTTTACCTACAGCTTCAGCTTGAAGTGGATAAAGCTGCCAATAGTCTCTACTGGCTATTTCACCCGTGCGCTGCATATTGAGTCATGTTTTTCAGTAATAAAAAAAAAAGTTCAACATACTCGATATTATACTCCGAGCATCTCCTCGAACTCATCAGAGGGTATTTCTAAGTTAATAAATAATATACAAGATCAATCAGTGTTGATTTGTTCCTTTAATTGGAGAAAATTAAAATGAAACAACGCTTGTCATCACCATGTTGAATCAAAGAAGCAAATAATTCAATAATTTTGTATGAGAATGTTTGTTTTTGTATTTTAAAAATATATTTTTTAATTTTTTTTATTTCAAATTATTTTTTTGAAGTGTTTTTATATCATTTAGATGCGCTATATTAAAAATAAAAAAAATATTATTTTAATATTTTTTTTTAAAAAAACTTTAAAAATCAACCGCTACTGCAATACAAATTAAAATTTAAAAGAACCTTGAGAGATAACTCAACTGGTCAGACCTTGAGTTTGCTTCCTAATAATCACGAATTCGAGCCCTCTCAAGACCACCGAAGATTTACATAATCGTTAACTTCAGGGACTGTGGGATCAGTCGAGCTATACGCAAGCTAACACAGACACCCATATTAATAATAAAAAAAAATTAAAAGAAAAGTCTAAGTAGACAACATATTACATATCATTAAGGATTAGTTTATAGGATCAAACAAGGCTTGAAGGCGAAATCATTATCTGTGGGGAAGGTGGGTTTTTTTCCTCTTCCATCTATCAAACCTGTCGTTTTAACATCAAGAACGGAATAACTTTATGATATACAAAGACCCGAAAAAAAGAGAGTCCACGGTTCGTAGAGAGCAACATTTAGCAATGAAAGAAGACCTTTCACTTCACCTTGAACAATTCTTTTTGCTTTTCTTCTCCTTCCAATGCGATGAATGAGCTCATTCCGTATGTTATCTCTCAGAATTCAGTTTTATTAGGGTTTTTAAAAATAATGGAAAACAAGATTTATAAATGTACAAGCCAAAACATAGATCATTTACTCAAGATTAATATAAAAAATCTAATTGCAGATGAATTTAAAGACAGACATCTTTATATTTTTTTAAAAATTCACGTGTTCATACGGTGTATCTTGGACTTGACGTTACCACAAAGACAGTGCTTTGCATCAATGGACCCTTAATAATAATATTATCATGACGGCGACGATAATGCTCTGATTTCCTCGCTAATAAGAAGTTAAAACTATTTTTTTTTCAATTATCTTAAGAAAATGTTTTTCATGTTATTTTAAAGAACTTAATGTTTTCTTTTTAAATATTAATATCAAAATTCGAAGCGTGTATGCACGCGCCCCCATAACAAGCAGCGCAACCACTTACGTTACGAAGATTTTAAAAATATCTTAACGTTTACTATTCATGCTAAAAAAACCTGCCTCAGTATTCTTCTGCTTTGAGGGTCTCTATCATCGCTGCTTCTTGTTCCTCATTTGAACTTCCTATGTAGGGAAGACAGAGATTAAGAGTGCTAGAGAGTTTTGCTGCAACGCAAATGACCCGAAGAAGTTGAGGAATTGTACCTTTTTTTGTTTTTTTTTTAGTTTTTCGGGCTTTTGGCACGCGGTTTCTTGTTTGTAGAAAAACCAACGGTGCAAGTGTTGCTGCATTTTCTCATTGAATGTAGAGGATCTTATTGGTGTTGCTGGAGTCAGTTTACTGATCAAAGTCTGAATCTTTTTTATTTTACACTAAATCTATTAACATGGGCGTTGCTTAAAAGGTTGCTCTAGTGATGTGGTTTGGTTTGGTTTGTGATATATGTGATCTGGGTTTTAGCTGGAAAGAGACTGGAGTTCTGGGTTTAGCTGAATAGCCCAGGCGATCAGGTTCTGGCTCCAAAGTGGTTGTTGTGAATGTTTGGTGACTTTTCAGGCTTTAGTTGGTTAAGTTCGGTGATTTGAATCTCTCTTGGTTTTAAAGTTTGTAAATTTTGGAAGTTCTTCTTGAAATTGATCTGTGAGTTTTGTTAAAAAAACCCTTCTGTACTTGAATTGAGAAAACATAGTGAAAAATTAATGGAGGTTTAAAATTTTGTGATGTTAATTATTGCATGACTTGTAATTCAAAATCACTTGATTTGGATCTGAAGTAATGGCAACTGTATCTCCATCCCCAAATTCACCCCCCCTGGCTGTTTCATCACCTTCAAACAGTACACCACCCCCGCCATCCACTACTAGCTCATCGCCGCCAGCCTCCTCTCCTCCTCCTCCTACTTCCCCATCTTCACAGCCCAATGCCAATCCACCAAACCCAAGAAACCCTTCAACTCCACCCCCGCCACCTCAACCCGCTCCTCCCGCTCTTTCAAATCCTCCTCCTGCCACACCACTAACCCCTCCACCCACGACATCGCAATCTCCACCTTTATCCGGTAGTGCACCCAACTCCAATTCTCCTCCACCACCATCAGCAACTCCGCCTGTGAGCTCACCCCCACCCCCACCACCACCCTCATCTAATCCACCTTCAATTTCACCTCCACCACCACTGGTGAATCCACCTACAAGTTCCCCTCCACCACCATCATCAATACCACCACCTCAAAGTTTACCACCACCACCATCATCAATACCACCACCTCAAAGTTTACCACCACCATCAACACCGCCACTTCAGAGTTCACCTCCACCACCACCCTCATCAAGGCCACCTCAAAATTCACCACCACCGCCTCCTCCAACCCCATCACAACTGCCTACCAATCCTCCCCCACCACCAGCATCTGTCTCACCTCCTCGAAGATCACCTCCACCGCCAGCATCGACTCCACCTGAGAATTCACCACCTCCACCAGCATCAATAGCCCCTCTTCCCAGTAATGTGCCGCCACCTCCTATGCTTACTCCTCCAACTGCAACTGCTCCTCTACCACCACCTGTCCCATCATATTCTACTCCACCAGCATTGTCACCACCAACAATAAGATTGTCTCCACCTCCACCCTCACTTGTTTCCCCGCCATCACCCACGAACAATACTGCCCCTAATTCACCCGAGAGTTCAAACTCCACAGGTAATGGGGGCATTGGTATTGGAGGTATAGTGGCTATTGGTGCAGCAATAGGAATTATAATGCTCATCCTCGTTGGATTGGCTCTCTGGTGCATGAGGAAGCAGCGAAAAGAGATTTCTGGACTGAATGGTGTTTATGTTATGCCATCTTCTTTGGGCTCTTCTCCAAGATCAGGTATATATTTCAAACAGCATTTCGCCATTTCTTCTTTAACATGTTATGACTTTTTGCAACAGTATCACTCATATTCAATAAGTACTGCTTTTGGTAACTCTGCCAAGAGGTTTTTTCTCTGTCACGTCCAAAACTTTCATTGGTGTTTTTTCTCATAATTTGATATAACCTTTGCAATTTGTACTGCGTCTGATTTGCAATCAAATTTTTCTAGAGCATATCTTCTGGTTAATAGTCTAACAAATACAAAGGGTTATATGTAAATCATATGGTCATTTCGATCTTAAAACTTAAAAGAATACAAATAATTGGTTAATTTATTGTCAGCTCACCTATCAAGACGGTAATCTATTCCTAGCAGACTTGCATTTAATGAGATTATTGTTAAGCACTTTGAATGATATTGTTGACAAGAACTCTAAGGTTTAAATTTGTCTCCTCAGGTTCAACTTTCACAAAGACTCAGTCTACAGCTCCCCTAATAGCAAGTGGTTCTAGCAGTGATTGTTTTTCTTTGCCACCTGAATCAAGTGGGTTAGGTAATTCAGGGCCTTTGTTTGCGTTTGAAGAGCTAGTCAAGGCGACAAATGGGTTTTCATCCCAAAACCTTTTGGGAGAAGGTGGATTTGGTACTGTATATAAAGGTTACCTACCAGATGGGAGAGACGTGGCAGTGAAACAGCTGAAAATTGGTGGAGGGCAAGGTGAGCGAGAATTTAAAGCTGAAGTCGAGATTATTAGTCGTATACACCATCGCCATTTGGTTTCACTTGTGGGCTACTGCATATCTGAGACCCGAAGATTGCTCGTATATGATTATGTCCCTAACAATACCCTTCATTTCCATCTTCATGGTAAAGCTATGTCTTATAACTGAGATTTGGCATGTCAGTTCATCAAAATGGTTCATCAGTCATGCATGTTGGTCTTTCTTTCTGTAGAGGTGGGTAGGCCAGCTCTGGACTGGGCAACACGTGTTAAGATTGCTGCTGGTGCAGCTCGGGGGTTAGCTTATCTCCATGAAGATTGTAAGTATTTCAAGTCTGGATTTTAGTAGCTGGATAATGTTCACTCTCACTTCCAAAATGAGTTCAAGACATTATTCACCTGTTTTTTATTCTTTATCTACACATGGCAACTGTTTTCTTAAGCTATCCACTGGTACCTGCTCTTCATTTTCAAATGTTATGATCCAACATTCACTAATAAAAAACAAAGATCTAATAACTGAAGGATTTTACAATATTCTCATCCTAAAAGCATAAGCAAAATTTCATCTTAATCAAGATTAGTATGAGCATACCAGTTTTAGTACTAATGTTCCTAGAGTTAAGAACATGCTGATAAGAACTCATCCATGTGATCATTGATAGATGCACTGGTTTCTTACACTAAAATATTGTATGAAAACACTTAATCGACTGCAGATGGTGTAGTAGGTATTATTCATTTGATTTACTATTATATGTTTAGGTCACCCTCGGATTATTCACAGGGATATTAAGTCGTCAAACATTCTTTTAGATATCAACTTCGAAGCTAAGGTATGCATGGTTTTTAGCTTCTGATTATTCACAGTTTTCCCTTTACCATTTATTGATGATTAGTTTCAAGTAGATTGTTGTTTAAATGCTTCTAGATTTTACTTTGCAGGTTTCAGACTTTGGGCTTGCCAAATTAGCTCTCGATACAAACACTCATGTAACAACGCGTGTTATGGGAACCTTTGGGTAATAACTCATCTATTATTTGCTTAAATACCTGCCACTACAGGGCTACTTAGAGGCACCCCTACTCTCTCTCTCTTATTTTTTTCTGGAGGGAGGGCTTCAGTCAGTTGGGAGTTGATGGGAATACTGTTTTTGAAGTACAGCTGTGTGTTATTTTCTTTTCCAGTGGAATGAACATATATCAGCCATGTCTATGTGCATTGCATCTAATGTTTAATTGATTGCTCAGATACATGGCCCCTGAATACGCATCAAGTGGCAAATTAACAGATAAATCTGATGTGTTCTCTTATGGAGTTGTGCTTCTGGAGCTAATCACTGGACGGAAGCCTGTGGATGCATCGCAGCCCGTGGGAGACGAGAGTCTTGTTGAATGGGTAAATTGTTTGTGCACCCTGACTGTTCAGCTGATGAAAGAAAGTCTCATTCAGTTTTCATGAATTGTTGATTGTTCATTGAAGCATGCATTATAGATACATCCAATAACCTAGTTACAAGTATTAAGGGCTTGAATGACAATTTTATTGACAGATCAATTACTCTCTGTATTGACCTTGTGCTTAGCTTTCTTTGTCTGCTGAGCAGATCTATCCTATAGATGTGCCTTTTATTTCAGCATGCATAAATGATAAACTCAATCAGATCATTTTTCCTGAAGTTGCTACTTATCTGTGATATGTTGATATGGCTTAGTTTGAGTAAAAAGTTTTTATGGTTTCTGACTGCTTAGCTTTGATACCAGTAGATGTTGCTGAAACTGTCACATTTTTTAGAACATTAGTTACAAGAGTAATAGAAACAGGGCTACTAGATCTGTTTCGAAGAGAGTTTGTTTTAAACTTCTTATATATACCCGTAGTGGTTTAATTTAAGGAACAGGTGTGCTTATTTTAGAATTAGGTTGTTTGGAAGATTTGCTTGATGAGTGGATGCTGTTCCTTAGTATATGCACGGTGGGGGGGAGGGGTTCTGTGGACTGTGGCCTCTAATCATGTATAGATTTTTAACTGATGAAAATAACTCAGTACATCGAAAATTGAAAGCCATCCCAGATCTAGGACTAATTTTTCTGAACCTTGAATTAAATTCAGTACATGATCATGATATTCCTCAGTGCATGAATGATAAAAAATGGGTAACTGATAAAACAAATGCACAGAGTTGAAACAATGGTATGTCTTTAAAAATTGTCTTGACGTCGTTTCGTCTTCTCTGTTCTTTTTGGTGGAGAATACATAATCCTGCTTTTTGTAGTTTTCTTTTGTTCTCTTTTCAATAATGTAATCTCCTTTTGTATCTACATAAAGAAAAAGAAAGGGAAAAAAAATGCACGTGTTCAAAGAAATAGATCTATATGTTAAGCTAGTATTTGATCCTCCACAATTTTGTTCTCGAAATCTTCTCACCCAAAGCGTACCTTTTCTTTCAGGCTCGACCTTTGCTAAATCATGCACTAGAAAATGAGGAATTTGAAAGCTTGGCAGATCCACGGCTTGAAAAGAATTACATTGAAAGTGAAATGTTCCAGATGATTGAGGCTGCTGCAGTCTGTGTGCGGCATTCAGCTACTAAGAGGCCACGGATGGGACAGGTAATTGCAATTTGATCGCAGAACTAGATGAAAAATCTTGCTTTTATCATTAAATGTTCAGATTTGGAGATGGTGGGATGCATTTCTTTAAGCCTGCATATGCTTCTCAGGTTGTTAGAGCTTTCCATACCTTGGCAAATGCTGATCTAACCAATGGAATGAGAGTAGGAGAAAGTGAGTTATTTAACTCTGCACAACAATCTGAAGAAATCAGACTATTTCGAAGGATGGCATTTGGTAGTCAAAATTACAGTACAGATTTTTTTAGCCCGGATACTTAAAGAGCACATGGTAAATAGTGTTAGAGATGAATTCTTCGACAAACAGCAGCAGGACTCATGAATTTCGAGATGGAGCCTATACAAGCTCAAGATGTACAGGATGGTCTCTGAAATTAACTCTCTGCTGTAGGGATTGGATTTCAAGCCCTTAATACTGGTAGCTGGGTTAAATTGGTTTTCCCACATCATAGCTGGGTTAAAAAAATATATCATAGTGCTGAACAGTAAAACTAAGTTTTTTTAGAGTGTTCAGGTAATTCGTTTTAGAAGAATAAATGCACACCCATAATTTCTTAGCGGAAAAGGAAATGTTACATACTTCTTACATACAACCATCCAAGATAAAGGACCACAAAAAAATTCCGACAGAGAGATAATGTTAAACTTACGAACCATGTAAAGTGAATGGAACCAAGTTCGGATAACTCGAGGGAAAAGCTTGTGAAGAAAGCCATCGCATAGACAGTGACTAATTTTTGTTAATTTCAATTCTTGAGTAGGGGAGAGAATCTTGAAGACACTTCAAAACACTCAAGGCAAGGCTTGAGGTCATACAAGCAACCATCTAATTCCCAAGAAAAGTATGTTTCAAGCAACAACATCTGGACGCCCTATGTTTCCCTTTACGTCCAATATTCTATTGTATGCAATGACCCAAACTAAAAGCTATGGCTGCATTTCAGGAAATGCAGCATGTAATCTTTTAATTCATGACTAATTGCCTCCCTTTTTTTAGCTTTGCCACATATCATTCTGTTTGCTTTACCCTTTCTGATTACCCTCCAATGAGGACAAGGAACGTATTCCTTATCAAGACATACCTTCATCAACCATTCTTCTTCATCAACATCATCCCCTTCCTTCTCCCATCTTTGACATCCATGGAAGATCTGAACATGCTGGCCGCAGATTGTGTAGTCATATCTTGTTGCTGCCAATGCTTGATACTACAATCGATCATATTCGTCTTGCTCAAACTTCCCCGCAAAGTCATTCAGAAGACCAGAGCATATGCTAAGAAGAAGCTTTGGCACAGAAAGAAAGAGAAGATATTAGAATCGGTCAGGGGTAGGTTCCAGGATAGTTTTGATAAATTTCTAGAAGGGTCTATAGAAATCCAAGTAGATGACTTCCATGGAGGGCATGATTGTGAGAGCTGCATTGAGGAAGTTGAGGAAGTCTTAGAAGGTTTTTCTCAGAAGGGGGAGTTTGCTTTCGGAAGCTTTTGGGGTAGGGTTGGATCAGGGACCTCTCCAGCATGTATAGTAGCTGTGCAGGAATTTGATTTAAGTTTTGCACAGTTTGAAGTGGTTGAAACAATCAGTACATCTTTCAGGCATTCATATTAATCAAGCAAAAAAGTAAGTTCCATTTCCAATTTATTGTATATATCCGTAGTAGTTCCACTTGATTAGAAATTTACATCCAAGTCATTCTTTACTCATCATTAGGCTATTTTGCTCTTACATGAACAATGAGACTAGAATGCCAATATCGGCAAAATACAATTTCAGTACCCTTAATCATAAAGGATAAATGTGGTGATTTTCTAAGAAGGTTCCAAGCTGCATTGGGCATATGCAATAATTTTCCACAATTAATGTCGTGGGGGTGTATTGGAATGAGAATCATTTCAGATGGGGTTTGATTAATTGTTGGTTTTAAGAACTGGCTTGATTTCCTGAATAGTTTTTGCTTGTCAACTACTGACCACAAAATGCTCTGAATTCTCTCAGAAATATGAACATTCAACGGGAGAAATAAGTTTCAACCCATGCTACCCAGGACAGTCCATTCAATAAAACAACGAGGATATATTTAATCTAGTTTCTGCACACTAAGATTAAATCTTTCTTTCTGTTGAATTTTAAGCAAGCCATATCCATAGTCGTTGTCATTTTTCTTTCATCTTCAATCTTAAATGACAACATGGAGAACAAATATAGTTAGCAAGTGCTAGAATAAACATTTTAACAAGCAGGCTAAATCAGAAAGGGATGCCAAAGGCTAATAAGCCCAATGAAAAGGTACGAGGCTAATAAGGAATAATGCAGAGGGAATATTCACATATATGGATTTGGAAAAAGATAAATAAAAAGGCTATACTTATAAGATGGGATATTACGTTTTTTTAAGATCTATTTTTCTACCTGGGCTACAGCCCACCTCAGTCTTCTATGCTCCTCCGCCCCTGATGAAAATAGTCTTGTTAATACATGGACATAGACATTGGGAACTGCAATGTCCATTAATGTGTCGTTAGCATCATTGATGGTTTGAGATGATCCTATGACCTTTTCTTTTATTTATTTCTTTTTTTTCCATTTGATTTTTCTTGTAATTTCTTGTATGTGTAAATGTAATATTTTTTAAGGTCTGGTCATGGGATTCCTGTGAACAAGATGGAAGGAGGAGAAGAGACCTGAATCCCACTTGAAACAACTATCAACACAACTTGTGGATTGTATGATGTTATATTTATTGTAGTGGTTGGTATTATTTGCAAAACGAAATAACATGAAAATAACATTTTATCTACTAGTTTCCAAGATTTTCTTCACTAATTTTTCTGCTACACATGACATTAATGGCGGCATCACCAATCCATCAAAGTACGGAAACCGGATGCGATATCATTCGAGGTCCAGGGTCCGCAATTGAGAAAGCAATTCGGCCTCTGAATGCACGAAACTAGATCCAATGATCCACGGGCAAAAGGGTAGTTGTTAGTCTGTAAATGGATTGCTATGAATAAGACCATGGGATACAAACTCTACAACTGAAAATATATAGAACTATGTTTATGGCAATGTACGATGTTTTTTTTAAAAAAATCCATGTTGGATAAGAGAACAATATCTCACTTCTATATGCTTCTTATGGATCTGGATTATCTTCTCCTCTAGAAATTCAAGTGGAGATAATTGGTTTTTATCAAAAGTTGCTGGGTGATATGGATAATGCAGTTTCCGGTGAAAGTGTGGCTTTTTTTTAATGCATCTTGAATAAGAGGCTTTCTTATCATTTGAAGCAATAAATGATTGCTGATGTTACTCCTGAATTTAAGAAAGTCATGTTTTCTCTAAAAAGTAACAAGGCACCTGGCCCTGATGCATTCTCAGCTGATTTATTTAAGAAATCTTGGAATATTGTCGGTGAAGACGTTGTTGCAGCTGTATCTAATATCTTTCAACAAAGAAAGTTGCTTAAAGCAGTAAATTCCACAGTTATTACTCTTGTGCCAAAAAGGCCTATATCTTGCTGCACAGTTTTTTATAAATGCATCACTAAGATACTAGCCAATAGGCTAAGAGTTTTCCTTCCTTATCTTTTTAGTTTAAACCAGTCTGCATTTATATATGGCAGGAGAATAGGAGATAACATATTGATTGCTCAGGAAGTGGTGAAAGGCTATCTTAGGAAAAATAGGCCTCCCAGTTGTGCTCTCAAATTGACTTGATGAAAGCTTTTGACTCCGTACATTGGGATTTTCTGTTTAATTTCGTAGAAGCTATTAATATCCCTGCTAAATTCATTGCTCGGATCAAGGCTGTGTTACAACTCCATCTTTCTCTATTGTGGTTAATGGAAGCTTGCACAGATATTTTTTCTGGCAGTAAAGGATTGAGGCAAGGAGATCCATTGTCTCCGTACTTGTTAGTATTTGCCATGGAGATTCTTTCTTGCCTACTAAATAGATCAGCTATGGGAGGCCAACTGTCTAACCATCCCAAATGTAAAAAGAACAATCTTACTTATTTGTGTTTTGCATATGATTTAATGATCTTTACAACAGGAACAGTGGATTCTCTTGAAAAAGTTGCAGACATACTTCATCAATTCTATTGTTTGTCTAGATTAAAGCGCAATCCTTTGAAGAGTGAATTTTCTGTGCTGAGGTAGATGCTTCTCTTTCTCATTCTATGCTGGTTGTTACTGGGTTCAAGATTGGTAAACTGCCTGTAAAATATTTGGGGTGTTCCGTTAATTACGAAAAAGCTGGCTTACACAGATTGCAAGCCTTTACTGGACAGAATATCTTCAAGACTTCAGAAATGGGCAAAAAAAAAATCTTTCATTTGCTGGAAGATTACAGTTAATATCATCTGTCATCTTTAGCATTCAGAACTATCGGTGTTGTTGCCAGCATGAGTAATGAAGGTTACAGAGCAGCAGTGTAATGCTTTTCTATGGAAGGTTAAAGAGGGGCCTGCCAGAGGAGCTAAAGTTGCTTGAAGCAAAGTTACGTTGCCCAAGCACGAGGGTGGATTGGGGGTAAAAAAGATCAAAGAATGGAATGTTGCCTTCATTTTTAGATGTATTTGGATTTGTTTATGAAGGCAGGATCTCTATGGTAGCGCGGGTGACTGTTAATAGATTGAAAGGGAGAAGCTTTTGGGGTTTGAAAATAACAGGGGACTCCACTTGGTATTGGAAAAGGCTTCTCAAGTTCAGAAAGTTTGTTTGGGATCAAAGTCACTACATTGTGGGAGATGGAAAAACTACTCAACTGTGGTGGCATCCAGATGGTGTGCTTGTTAAATCCTATGGATAGAGGATACTGTTCGAATCTGGAATTCTATTTAATGCTAAGTTGTTAGCAGTCTTGAGAGATGGCAATTGGGTATGGCCTAGTTTCTTTTCTGAAGCTTTGCTTAGACTACAAATGGCTATATGTGGGTGCTATTTATCCTGATCGTTTGTCTGAGGATAAGGTGCTTTGGGGAACTATACAAGGCACAGATACTTGAGGAAGCTCATCTGAATCCTAGTTTTTCTTATATTTGTAATCAGTGGATGTTGTTATAGCTAGTTGACATAAAAGATGTACATGCTGATGGCCTAAACTTTGTAGTAGGATGAATTCCTACTTGTCTCTTTTTGGATAAATTAAATCTTCATTTATCATATAAAAAAAAAAGGCATGGTGTTTTATTTTCTCCTTTTTTTGAGATATTGATGTCGGTTTCTTGCACATACTGATGATGGCCGATGGCATGCATTTATCCGTATAACTTACATCCACAGCAGCCACTCGATCCTGGTTTTGTATATTTTTTCAGTAACAAAACAACCGTATGATGTAAATTATGCCCGTTAATCGATATTCTGTTCTGATGATCCCTGCTTTCTGCAGAAATTGACTGAACGGGCTCTCAAGAGTTGAATACAAAATGCTAATCAAATGCGAGAGATGGAAAGAGAATCTACAGTAACGGTTTAAATTGATAAAGAAAACATAATATGGATCAAATTGACTCATTTAAAACTCAAACCTGAACCACTGAGACTAGGGCCAAAACTTTTGTGCTCCTAACTCATCTTGAAATCAAACCAGGGAGATAAGAAAGTTCATTTACAAGCTCCGCTCCCGCTGTGGTGTTTCATAGGGAAAGAACAGGCAATTTTATTGCCATATTTTTTGCCAAGGAAACAACATTATGCCCAAGAGCACCAAGATGGAGAAGAGAAATGGCAATATTTCCGAGAATTTCAAGCTCCGATCACTGATTATTGCAAATGTTCAACCAAGAATAAGAGGGTGTTTGGCCGCCTGCTGTTTTAACTTTCTGACTGCAATTAAAAGCAAGACATCCGCTGTGTGCTTCAGGAGATTCAACAAATTTACCAAGCCCAGAGAAACAGAGACGGGAAAATAAAAACCTACTCCATGAGTTGTAGTCAATTAAAAAGAATCCATGTTTATTAAGAAGCACCAACAAATAATGAACTGAATAGAGCTACAAATTACAATAACAGAGAAAGTTTATTCTTATAAACAGCAATACATTCCAAATCTACTACGAATTCCCTTGTTTCCTACATACATTGTAAAATAATACAAGTCGGTATAAACATTATATTTCTTTTAAAAAGTACAACAAACAAAATTTAAATTCCTTTTGGCATAATTTTCCTGTTCCACGTATGGTACAGCTGAAAGATGCTTCCAGAAAAAAAGTCACCAAAAATTCCTAATTTGCAGGGCAAACCTTCTGGTCAAGTAGAAGCCTCAGAAGTCATAGACAGCGGGGACTCGGATTTTGAGCAGATGACCACAACCCAGAAACATTGACAGATACCCTCCAAGAATAATTAGCCATTATCGTGGCTGATTCTTGTTCTTGCGTCTTAACTTATTCGCTCGTGCTGCCAAGCGTGCTGAGAAACCTACTGATGTTGGTGGCCGCAATAACCTTTGTCGCATCATATCACAGTACTCAGGATCATCTTCGTGTTTCCCACTCTCTAACCTTTGTATCATCTGGTGGTACATGGGAAAGAACCTTGTTTCAATTGCTGAATATGCATAGAAAGGCAACAGTGCTGCGATTATCACAAATATGATTGTAAACCAGTACGAAGCAGCTGGGGCGAGGGCTTCTGTGAAGAGTTTGTAAGCAGTTTTTGACATTGATGGAGACAGGGACCCAAATGCCAAGAAGAAAATGTACAACATACAAAGACAATATATAATTAGGCCACGCTGTATTTTGGTGAAGTAACAAACAGACAGTGCCATCTGCAAGTTCACAGCCCACACAATGCAAGTATACATAGTGCCTCCTAAAACTTCCATCCCAACAGTTTTTCCATCACGGGTGAAGGCTTGGTGCTGCAGTGCACTTGTGCAGAAGAAGAAAACGACCATTGCAGTGTAGAACCCATTACCCAGCCAATGAAGTACTCGGCGCCAGCCAAAGAGGAGATTTTTCACACCTTCTTGGTATAGTAGAGGATACTGAAATATGAAAGAAGTCAAAAAATGACCAAAATTTGACCAAGATGTTTACTTCTACTTTACTAACCATTTAATGACCATAATTGAGTCTGCAAAGTAAGTGAGCGAGATACCTTGAGACAGCTTGCAGCAGATACATCCTGTTCAAAGATACCCAAAGCAGCAACTGGAAGAGCCGTGAAGAAGACATTATAAAATGACAAAAACCAATCGCTGTATACAGACTGTGCGGAAAATGATGTATATGCCTCATATAGCCAAATGGAGAAACCAAAGGCAATGTTCTTGTAGAAGAAGTAGCATATCTGCGTATGGAAAAAAAAATCAGTGATAATCATGAAAAGGAATAAACTCATGATCGCATGCGACGTGCATCAATAATCATTAAAGTTATATAAGGCTACTACTGAAAATGTTGAAGCCAAGTCCAATTCCAAATGTACAAATGGCCTTACCATTGATGAGAGCCTCCTGTAACACCAGTGCCCATGTACGAGTAGCAAACGCTCCAAATACCGAAACTGAGCAATTGCGACATCACTTGCCATGGCAGCCTGAGTTGAAAACAGGCATAAAATAGGGTTAAAAGTCAGTAAATTACAAGCAGGTAGAGAAATATTTACAACAATTAAAATGGATGTAAGCTTTTCTGTGGAGAGGACCTGCATGCCTTCAACACCACTGATTCCAACTCCAATATCTGCTTCTTGAAGCATACCCACGTCATTGGCACCATCACCAATTGCTAATGTTGTTTTCCTGGTTCCAATTTTGACTAGTCTCGTAACCTGTATTTTACAATTTAAAACAATTATTCCTTCAAGAAAAGCATATAGAAGGTCTTCAGTATCTAATAACAAATGCGCCTACAGAAGAGAAAAACTACAGAAAGAATGATAACCCACCAGTGCTTTCTGTTTTGGTGATGAACGGCAACAAATCACAGAAGCACAACTCATAGCAAGATCTAGAAACAAATGCTTCATATCATCCTCCAATGCGTAAGCAAGTGATTTTCCATCAATTATCAATGCAAATATCTCAGCGGTTCCACTTGGTCCAGTAAGCAGAGCCTTTCCATCAGTTATTTGACGAAGAACATTTTCCCTTGATGCCTGGAAAATGAACATGTATCCCATCAATATCACATATAGATTCATAATAATTTAAGGTGCATCTTCAACTTCAACATCCCCTTGTTCCCACCAAGATGACACCCAGAGAAAAGGAAAATAAATCCCTATCACAAGTAAGTAATCTGAAGTGGATTGAAATCCATGATGAATTAAAGCAGTCTTTACCTTAGCAATGGTATCCTTGTCTCCTGTTTTTTCCAATGATAGGATCTCTGGATTCTCCAAATTGATTATGATCTGCTTCATTCCTTGTCTAAGCAAACAACAGGAGAAGCTGCATGTTCAAATTTTGAAGTCAGACACCTCCACGTATGATACAAACTGTAAAGTCCATCTTAAAAGCATCAAAACAAACACCCGTTTCAAAATAACATACCCAATATTGATGGCAGTCTCCATTTTGTCTCCAGTCAAAACCCAGATCTTAATTCCAGCTTGAGCAAGTTTGTCTATGCAGGCAGGAACCTAATGGGTACAATAGAAAAATAAATTCAAAATCTCTAAAGAGGCTAGTTTATTTCAAAACATTTTAGGTTTTCTTACTCACCCCTTCTTGGAGTTTGTCCTCAACAGCAGTTGCACCAAGAAGAATTAGATTCCTCTCAACCTTCTCTGCCACTTCATCAATCAATGATTCCCGATCTGCATTAACTGAATTCTTAGCCTCGGTGAATTTCTGGTTAAAAATTCTGTACTCTTCTTCATCAAGTTCACGATAGGCAAGTATGAGGGTCCTCAGGCCAGAATCAGCATAGTCATTCACGTGATTCCTGGTTTCCTCTTCAAACTTCCTACCACTCTTAGCAAGCCTTTCAAACATGACACTGCATAGGATAAAGGTTAATTTAATTAATAAGCAATAGATTAAAAGATAAGGAATTTGCCAGTGTGAAGGGTATCAAGGTAGTTGATCACAAACCTGTCAGCTCCTTTACTAAGTAATAGTAATTTTCCCTCCTCATTTCTTACTATCACAGACATTCGCTTTCTTGCACTGTTAAACTCCAAAACATTCAAAACTGTATACACCCTTTCAACTTTCCTACCAGTCTCTGGATTGTACTCACGCACTGCAACGCTTGTTTGTGTCCTTTTGTAGAATTCAAAACCAATTTCTCTTGCAGCAATCACAAATGCTGCCTCATCTGGTGATTCAGCTTCGTATGAAATCTTCCCTGTTTCTTCATCCACATCAGGTATGGCGGTGTGACAGATTGCCAACAAGCGGAAGAATTTTTCGATGATGTGAGCTTGGGGTTCATGGACCCACTTCCCATCCATAATCCTTTCATCTTTAAAATTAAAGCCTTTAACATGTGGTTTTGTACTGGAAGAATCCTTGCTCTGATCCCAACCATTCACACTTTCACCTTCTCTCATAGCCATTCCCCGTTCAGCCTCTGTAACCCCATGGCCATAAGCAGTCCCCGCAACAGAACACTTGATGAACTCCATGGAATTGCATGTCAATGTTCCGGTCTTATCAGAAAGTATTGTGTCCACTTGCCCAAGTTCCTCATTCAAATTTGAGGTGCGAGAATGTGCTGGCCTGTCAGATGGCTCATAGTACAAATTGATATCGTTGTTGATGAAACTGCTCTGAAAAACTTTGACGACTTCTATTGACACGTACAAGGAGATTGGGATGAAGTAATTGTACAACATGAGAGCAGTCAGAAAGTGATAAAGTGATGCCATGACCACTCTTTTAGGGTCAAAGTAAATCGTAGACTCATCTGGTTTGAGATACCACCTTTTCATCCTCTGGCCATCCAAGTCATTGTCAGTTGCAACTCCAAAAACAAGAGATCCAATAAATGCCATCATAAATAGAACAAAGAACAAGAAGTAAACAATTTTATCCATCTGCTTCTCAAATTTGCTTCTCTTCGAAGGGGGGGCTGTAGAATTTTGCATAACCTTAGTGTCATGTCCAGTGAAGATAACTGCCCCATATATATACTCCGTATTTCTGAGTTTTGAGTCTCTGAGGAGAAGCCGTTGAGGAGACAGGGGATACAGGTTCTGTTCAAAGTCCAGAGTTCCAACGAATGAGTACAAATTTGTATTTGGATCCTCACATTTGATAAGAGCCTTGAAATCCCGATAGTAAGAGTCCTCGTGCATGAATGCAGTTGACTCCAATGCCTGTTTCAGTTTCAAATTTGTCTCTCCATCTAGATTCATGGTCTCAACATAGCAGATTCCATCATCATAAGTTGATGAGAGCAAGAGGAGATCTGCTGGGAAGTATTCATCCTTCTTCACCTTCACTATATCTCCCACCCTCAGATTTTTCCATCCAGTGGATTTGAAAGTACCATCACCCTGGTGCAGTCTAGTTTTTCTACTGTTCATCTCAATATCCTGAGAAGGCATTCCGAAAGCAAAAGTATAGATCAGATATGAGAAATTTCAATAGAAGATGGATGATCAGCATAATTATCATTTTCGATATAGACATCTCTAATAACATGCATGAGAACATGGAAGCATTTAAAAAGTTGCAGGTAAAACATATACAATATAAACAGGACTGCTATTTGGGAAAAGGAGTTTCGATGCTAAACAGTGTAGCACAAATTACCCTGTGAGAGAGCAGAAGGCTCATCCTGTATGTGATGTTTCACTACTTTTACAAATTACACAAAGTCTGGGAAAAGATGACATGAATCTTTAAAAATGAGCTAAAGTTCCGGTCCATCTCTCCCCAGACATATTGAAGATATAATTTATCAACTATCTCCAATTCTTAATTTTTTGAAAAAGAAAGGTCTTTTTTTTTTCTCTAAAGACTCCGTCAGTAACATGTCAAAACTTTCATTTAGTTTATCACTGTCATCTAAAACCTTATTAAACTTCTAGGCAAAAGATTTCCCAGATATGTCAAGCAAAGAAAACTAAAAATTCCAAATGAAGTATCAAAATTATCCCAAAATTTCATCATCAAATCATACAAATACCATTCAACCAGTACAGTAATTTGAAACAAATGAAAATTTCCAGTAGTAGTATCAAAATTATCCCAAGATTTCATCATCAAATCATACAAATACCATTCAA